>TARA_B110000444_G_scaffold59249_1_pt1 | contig 15060 bp, 15 predicted proteins | sample TARA_B110000444 | Tara Oceans TARA_B110000444 (sample SAMEA4398370) | marine metagenome | biome: Polar Biome; feature: [SRF] surface water layer (ENVO:00010504); material: water (ENVO:00002006), including particulate matter (ENVO:01000060) such as... | depth 5 m | reverse complement strand
TAAAGAAAATCTCTGAACACAAGATCAGCATATTCTTTGGAGAAATTAACATGATGCAATGGAATGGATAGTTTTTTACAAACTTTCTTTGCATCCTGTAGGTCATCAGCGGCATTGCAGTAGCCATCTTCATCATTCCAGTTGGTCATATGAAGGGCTTGAACATCAGCACCTTGCTGTTTTAGTAAGAGGGCCGCTACCGCTGAATCCACGCCTCCAGACAAACCAATTACTACACACTCATTTGCTATATTTTTCATTTGAGTATTTATATCATCAGAGTGAATCTAAAAGTTACGATTGAGAATTAAATTTACTTGGATAGAGTGGAAAGCTTAGAAGCAAGACCGATATATGTTGATGGCGTTAAATTAAGCAGTTCATTTTTTGCATGATCTGGGATCTCCAATGAATGAATGAAATTTGATAAAATGGATTTATTTATTTCATTGCCTCTCGTCAGTGATTTTAATTTTTCATATGGCTCTGGTACCCCATAACGTCTCATTACTGTTTGAATCGCTTCACCAAGAACCTCCCATCTGTGCTCAATATCCTCTTTAATTGCCATTTCATCAATTTCTAATTTATTGATCCCTTTGAGAAGTGATTTTATGGCAATAGTCCCATAACCAATTGCAACTCCAAGGTTTCGTTGAACGGTTGAGTCAGTTAGATCTCTTTGAAATCTTGAGATTGGTAGTTTTTCAGCAAAATGACTTAGCAAGCTATTAGCCATTCCTAAATTACCTTCTGCATTTTCAAAATCAATTGGGTTTATTTTATGTGGCATCGTTGATGAACCAACTTCATTTTTTTCAAGTCTTTGCTTGAAGTAGCCTAATGATATATAGCCCCATATATCTCTACTCATATCTAATAAAACGGTATTGTAACGAATAAGGGTATGACAATATTTAGCCATCCAGTCATGAGGTTCTATTTGTGTGGTTAGAAGATTTGGTTTTAAGCCCAATGATCTTATAAATTTTGAACTGATTATTAGCCAGTCACAATCTGGGTATGCTGCATGGTGAGCATTAAAATTACCAACCGCACCATTAAATTTCCCGTATATATTTATCTCATTGAGTTCAATATTAATAATGTTAAGCCTTGAAAGTATATTGGCAAACTCTTTGCCCACTGTGGTTGGACTTGCTGTTTGACCGTGAGTCCTGGATAGCATTGGAGTGTTCTGATGCTTCGAAGCTAAACTTTCAATTTCGCTTTGCAGGGAATTCATTAATGGTTTAATAATAGAGTCGCGTGCCTCTTTGAGCATCATGGCATAAGCTAGATTATTAATATCTTCTGATGTACATCCAAAATGGATGAAATCTTTGATATTTTTATGACCTTTGAATTGTCGGCTTATAAAGTACTCAACTGCTTTGACGTCATGATTGGTAATTTTTTCGATTTCTTTGACACTCTCTGCATCATCCACATCAAAATTATCGATAATTTGATTTAGTTGGCTATCAGTATCTGTATCAAATATATCAAGTTCAATTATTTCTGGATTATTGGCTAACATTTGTAGCCAGCGAATTTCTATTTCTACTCTGTATTTTATCAGGCCATATTCACTAAAAATTCTACTTAATTCTTTAGTTTTATCCGCATAGCGTCCATCTAAGGGTGATATTGCTGTTAGTTTTTCTTTTGCCATATTTACTAGCCACCTGCTTCTCAGAATAAGAATCATACACTAAAAAGACTAAAATATAATGGTTTGCTGTATGATTAGTGCATTAGTTTATGTCCTGAGGATTTGATTATGGGAAGCAAAAATTACAGAAATGAAATTGACAGTATGGGCGAGCTAAAAGTCCCTCTAGATGCATTATGGGGGGCACAAACTCAACGTGCTGTGAATAATTTCCCAATTAGCGGTATCACTATACCGCGACAATTTATTGTTGCTCTAGGACTAATAAAATGGGCTGCAGCCACTGCGAACAGTGATCTTGGCTTACTGCCAAAAAATAAAGCAAATGCAATATGCAAGGCATGCGAAGAGATCATTGTTGGTACTCATGATGAACAATTTCCAATTGATATATTTCAAACAGGGTCTGGTACCAGCTCTAATATGAATTCTAATGAGGTTATTGCGAGCATAGCAAGCTTGGTTCTTGGTGATAATATTCATCCAAATGATGATGTCAATATGAGCCAAAGCAGTAATGATGTGATCCCAACAGCTATTCACGTATCAGCTGCAATTAGCTTGCATCAAGAATTATTGCCTGCCCTCAATAAATTATCTAAAGAGTTAGAACTTAAATCTATCGAGTTTAAAAATACTGTAAAAACAGGGCGTACCCATTTAATGGATGCAATGCCAGTTACTCTTGGTCAAGAAGTCAATGCTTGGCGATCTCAAGTAATGCATTCACATGATCGAATAAAAGACTCTATGGGTCGTTTATTAGAACTAGCTCAAGGTGGGACAGCAGTGGGAACAGGAATTAACGCACATCCAGATTTTGGGAAGAAAGTGGCGGGATTATTGTCAGAGAGAACGAATATTCCATTCTCTTCTTCAGAATCTCTATTTGAGTCATTAGCAACACAGGATGCGGCAGTGGAGATGTCTGGTCAATTGAAAGTTCTAGCTGTAAGTATGATTAAAATTTCTAACGATCTGCGTTGGATGAATTCTGGTCCATTGGCGGGTCTTGGTGAAATTAAATTACCAGAGCTGCAACCAGGTTCGAGTATTATGCCTGGTAAAGTCAATCCAGTTATACCGGAGGCTGTGGCTATGGTTGGCGCACAAATAATAGGCAATGACTCAACGATTACCATTGCTGGACAATCTGGTAATTTTCAATTAAATGTAATGCTTCCTGTCGTAGCATATAATTTACTGCAGAGCATTGAAATAGCGGCTAATGCTATCAGCGTGTTGTCTGATAAAGCAATCAAGGGCTTTACCGTTAACCATGAAAAAATAAAAGATGCCTTGGATCGTAATCCAATACTTGTAACCGCATTGAATGGAGTGATTGGTTATGAATTAGGAGCAAAAATAGCCAAAACTGCTTACAAAGAAGGAAGGGCGGTAATGGATGTGGCGATCGATATGACAGATCTTGATGAAAATGAATTATCAAGGTTACTTGATCCGAAAAATTTAACAGATGGTGGTATAAAAAAATAAATTTACTTTTAATTATTGGGTAGTATTTTAATTCTTTTACTAATATGAACACTTTGCAAAAGTTGATTGAAATACTATCAGATGTTAATTACTCGCTGTCAGATGAGAAAAGCTTAAGTAGTAAATTTCTCAATTCAGTACTAGAAAAGAAATTTCCAGAAGGTTTAAAATCTGCAGCTATTTTATTACCTATTGTCAAAGTAGAGAACTCTCTAGAAATATTATTAACTAAACGGTCGAACCATTTAACTAACCATGCTGGAGAAATATGTTTTCCTGGTGGTAGTTGCGAGGAAAATGATACTGATTTCTCTATGACTGCATTGCGTGAAACAAATGAAGAGATAGGTGTCAAAGAATCAGACATAAAAATTATAGGGATGATGCCTGCTGTTCCGACTTTTACGGGGTATATTATTCATCCAGTTATTGGTGTTATCTCAGGGTCTCCTGAAATATTAATACAACAATCTGAAGTAGAAATATGCTTTACAGTTCCATTATCATTTTTTTTGAATCGCCAAAACAAGAAAGAAAGCTTTTATAAGACTAATGATATTCGGCTACCAATAGTTGAATATCAATATGAAAATCACAGAATATGGGGGGCTACAGCAATAATTATTACTATGTTATGTGATCGATTGCGAGGTGAAATTAGATGAAGCATAAAAAATTATTATTAAATAACTTACCAAAAAATATATCAGCATTTGAGTTAGCACAAATAGTTAGTAAAAAAGCATCAAGCGTAGGATTTGATTGGCAGAATGATATTGAGGTACTTGAGAAACTAGATGAAGAGATATATGAATTACGAGCTGCTACTTCTAGTGATGCAATAGAAGAAGAGTTTGGCGATATTTTATTTACGCTAGTGAATTTTTCTAGGCACGTAGGAGTTGATCCTGAGCATGCATTAATGAAGGCATGTGAAAAGTTTATCTCAAGATTTAATGGCATGGAAAAAGCAGCTGCATTCGATGGCATGGAGATAAGCTCCATGACTAGAGCTCAATTTGAAAAATTATGGCAGCTGCAAAAGCTTAAAAAATTATAATTTACAATCAGACATCAAAGTTGACGCCTTGTGCTAAGGGTAATTCAGTCCCCCAATTTATAGTATTAGTTTGACGACGCATATAAGCTTTCCAAGAATCTGACCCGGCTTCACGACCACCACCAGTTTCTTTTTCACCACCAAAAGCACCACCAATTTCAGCTCCAGAAGTTCCTATATTAACATTAGCAATACCACAATCTGACCCTACGCTAGATAAGAATTTCTCAGCATTTTGAAGGTTATTTGTGAAAATTGCTGATGAGAGACCTTGCCTAACATTGTTTTGCTTGGCAATCGCATCATCGAGTGAGCTGCATGGAATTAAATATAATAAAGGTCCAAAGGTCTCTTCTTGAACAATATCCCATTCATTTTCAGCAACTGCAATTATTGGTTCTATAAAGTTACCTTTATCACCAACTCTTTTACCTCCACAAAGAATCTCACCACCAGCCGCAACTATTTTTTCAACTGCAGCTTCAACACTTTGTAAGGACTTCTCATCAATCAATGGACCCATTAATGTCTTGGTATCGAGTGGATCACCGATTGGAATTTGCTTATAGGCACGAACAAGTTTTTCTTTAAGTTCATCCATTCTTGAAGTATGAACAAACACTCTTCTTGTAGTTGTGCACCTTTGTCCTGCAGTTCCTACCGAACCAAAAACAATTCCTGGTATCGTAATATCAAAATTAGCAGATTCATCAACAATAATTGCATTGTTACCACCAAGCTCTAAAAGATATTTACCCATTCTAGAAGCAACTTTTTGTCCTACATTTTTACCAACTTCGCTGGAGCCCGTAAATGATAATAAATCAATTCGACGATCGTCTACGAGTTTCTGAGAAAGTATATTTGATTCATCGTTTATTAGATGAAATATACTAGGCAGACCTTGATCTTTTAGTGCTTGGTTACAAATTTTTTGAACTGCAATAGCGCATAAAGGAGCTTTTGGAGAGGGCTTCCAGACACTAACATTTCCGCATATAGTGGCAATAAATGCATTCCATGACCATACTGCTACAGGGAAATTAAAAGCTGAAATAATACCGACAAGACCTAATGGATGCCATTGCTCATACATGCGATGCATTGGCCTCTCTGAATGAGTCGTCATCCCATAAAGCATTCTTGATTGACCGACAGCTAGATCGGCCATATCAATCATTTCTTGAACCTCTCCATCACCCTCTGCTTTAATTTTTCCCATCTCTAGACTAACTAAACTACCTAGTGCATCTTTGTGTTCTCTAAGAGCAGCCCCCACTCTTCTTATGGCATCACCCCTCACTGGAGCTGGGATTGTACGCCACTCAAGAAAAGCCTCTTGGGCAGAGGTTATAATTTTTTCATATTCTTCTGTGGTAGTATTTTTTACACTTGCAATCACTTCTCGTGTTGATGGATTTATTGATTCGATTAGGGTTGCATCTGCCGACTGAAGTGAGATATCACCAGACCAGCTTCCAGCATTAATTGAATTTAGATTGAGACTTTCCAGTATGTTTTTCAAGATTTACCCCTAAAAATATATGCGATAAGTAATTAAAATATTTATATTAGCTGTATTTTGCCTACCCTTTGCCCTTGTTTCCAGTGATGTTTTTATACATGAGTGATAGAAAGTTAAGATAATTGATATTATAATCTAACATTACTTTTATATTTATCTTGTAAGCTTATGATTGCAATAATAAGTTTTGGCATGCACAATCTCAAATCACTAACTTATGGATGGTAATTTTGTGAAAAAAGAAAACGAAATAAATAATTGGAAACCAACTTCATGGACGACTTTAAATGCAGCTCAACAGGCTAATTATCCTGATAAAGATCATCTGGAATCAGTAGTTGCTGAACTTAAAAAGTTACCACCAATAGTAACCTCATGGGAAGTTGATAAATTAAACGACCACATTGCTGCAGCTCAGCGCGGAGAAGTATTCATTCTGCAAGGTGGTGATTGTGCTGAAAGTTTCAGTGATTGTTCATCTGAAAGTATTGTTGCAAAACTAAAAATATTACTGCAAATGAGTACCGTCATGCAGTATGGCTTAAAAAAGCCAGTTGTGAGAATAGGGAGGATGGCAGGTCAGTATGCAAAACCAAGATCTGCCGATCTTGAGTCAAAGGACGGTCAAGAATTGCCTAGTTATCGTGGAGATATTATCAATCGAAGCCCATTCACTAGTGATGATAGAATACCTGACCCAACATTGATATTGCGTGGCTATGAGAGAGCGGCATTGACTATGAATTTTGTAAGATCGTTGATTGATGGAGGATTTGTCGATCTCCATCACCCAGAATACTGGGATCTAGACTGGTTAGGTCATTCTGAAATGGCTGATAGATATAATAAAATTATTACAACTATAAAAGAATCTATTGATTTTATTGAATCCACCTCTGGAAGACCATTATTTCTGTCTCAAAAAGCTGAGATATATGCTGCGCATGAGGGTCTCCATCTTCCTTACGAGCAAGCACAAACAAGATATATCGAAAGAACAGGAAATTGGTATAACTTAACTACTCATTTCCCTTGGATAGGAATGCGAACGGCTGAGCTAGATGGCGCTCACGTAGAATATTTTCGTGGCGTAGCAAATCCTATGGGAATAAAGATAGGTAATGGTATGACATCAGAATGGCTGCAGGGGTTAATTGCTGCGCTAAATCCAAATAATTCTCCTGGAAGAATTACTCTTATTCATAGATTTGGTGCAGACAGTATTGAGTCGAATTTACCACCACTAATTGAAGCCGCCAAAGAAACAGGCTCACCAATTTTATGGGTATGCGATCCTATGCATGGAAATACTGAGTCGACAGCAGATGGGACAAAAACCAGACGTTTTGAAAAAATATCATCAGAATTAGAGTCGGCGTTTCGAGTGCACAAAAAAATGGGCACATATTTAGGTGGAGTCCATCTTGAATTAACAGGTGAAAATGTCACTGAATGTACTGGAGGAGCAAGAGGGCTTAATGACAATGATCTTTCTATTGCTTATAAGTCTCCTGTCGACCCTAGGTTAAATTATGAGCAAGCAATGGAAATAGCTCTTGGAATACCAAATTTGCAGGAAAAAGCTATTATGGGTTAAGCGTTAACCAAGCTTCTTCGTTAGTCATTGTGATGCATTGACCAAGTGCTAGATCTTTTACGAACCAGGGCCCTATTTGCCAGCGAACTAATCTTAAAACTGGTAGGTTGATTGCCGCAGCCATTCTTCGGATTTGATGTTTCCTTCCCTCAAATATAGATATTTCAAGCCATGATGTAGGTATATTTGCCCTAAATCTTATTGGTGGCTCTCTGTCCCAAATATTTTTAGGAGGATTGATGATTCTTGCTGAATGAGCTGTTGCCAGCCCGTCTTTAAGTGTTAATCCATCCGTTAATTTTTTAAGGTGATCATGGGTGGAATCACCCTCAACTTGGACTATATAATATTTCAAAAGCTTTTGTTTAGGTTCGCATATCCTTGCTTGTAATTTACCATCGTCTGTTAAAGCTAAAAGTCCCTCACTCTTTTTATCTAATCGTCCAGCAGGGTAAACAAAATTTTCAGTAATAAACTTTGCCAAGGTGTTATCACCACCACTAAATTGACTAACAACTCCATAAGGTTTATTAAATAAAATAAAAGGCATAATTTCTTTTTTTGGATGTCTAGTTAATGGATCCATACTATACTAGACGCGATTAAATATATTAAAATAAGTCAGAATGCAGAACACTTATAATTCAGATTGCAAAAAATGCAAAAGACTTTCTCAATTCTTGGCTGACATAAAATACCAGCATGCAGATTACTTTTGTAAGCCAGTGCCAGCATTTGGACATAATGATCCTCGTTTGTTAATTGTTGGTCTTGCCCCCGGGATGCATGGTGCAAATCGAACAGGCAGGCCTTTTACGGGTGATTATGCAGGTGTATCCCTATATAAAAATTTATATAAGTATGGTTTTAGTAGTAATGAGGAATCGGTTGCTGCTGATGATGGTTTGAAGCTAGTAAATTGTAAAATTACAAATGCAGTGAAGTGCTTGCCCCCTCAAAATAAACCAAATGGTAGTGAAATTAATAATTGCAATAGCTATTTAAAAAATGAAATTACGTCATTGAAGCGGGGCGCTATTATACTATCACTTGGTGGCATTGCTCATAGGGCGGTAATTAAATCTCTAGATTTAAAGCAAGCTGACTATAAGTTTGGTCATGCAGAGGAGCATGAAATCGGAGAACTTAAGCTCATTAACTCATATCATTGTAGCCGATATAATTTAAATACAAGGCGTTTATCACTACCCATGTTTGAGAGTATATTTGAACGAATAAAAGTACTCTCTTGTATATAAGCTATGCCTGACTTACTCAAAAACAAAAGTAAATTTCTTAGTGAATTACCTACTAAGCCAGGTGTTTACTGCATGCTCAGTAACAATGGAACTGTATTATACGTTGGAAAAGCAAAAAATTTAAAAAAGCGTGTGCCTAATTACTTTCAATCTGAGCAAAAAGATCCAAAAGCAGCACTTTTGATGACTCACGTCACTGATATTGACTTAACTATTACCAACACAGAGGCTGAAGCATTAATTCTTGAATATACGTTAATCAAAAAAAATAAGCCTCGTTATAACGTCGTACTTAGGGATGATAAAAGTTATCCATATATATATGTTGCTACTGAACATGCATTTCCAAGAATTGAATTTCAGCGCCGTGCAAAAGCACAAAAAGGAAAATATTTTGGCCCATACCCCAATATCAATGCGGTTAGAGAGGCGTTAACAGAATTACAAAAGGTGTTTTTGGTGCGTCAATGCAAAGACAGCTTTTTTAGAAATAGATCGAGAGCTTGTCTTCAATATCAAATCCAACGATGTTCTGCGCCGTGTGTCGGACTGATTGATAAAAATGAATATGATAATGATGTTAAATCTACCATGTTATTTTTAGCAGGCAAAAATAAAAGCATTGTCAACTCACTTGTAAAGCGAATGGAGCAGTGTTCAGAGCAGAAAAGATATGAAGAAGCATTAAAGTATCGAGATCAAATCAGCCGTTTAAAAGAGATACAAGCAAAGCAGTTAGTTGCAACATCTAGAAAAACAGATATAGATACACTTGGTATAGCTTCTGATGGAGTGACTCACTGTGTTGCTATTTTATCTGTAAGAAATGGTTCTGTAATTGGCAGTAAGAACTATTATTTTAAAATGAGGGGTAATGCTACAAAAGAGGTAATACAAAAAGGATTTCTATCCCAGTATTATTTGAGCGTTAAATCACCATCTGAAATTATTGTTCCAGTCCCGATAGAGAGTGGCTCAGTATTAGAAAAAATACTCTCTGAAAAAGCTGAGCGAAAAGTTAGATTAACGAATAATGTTCGTGGTAACCGTTTAGGTTGGCTAGATATGGCCCATAAGAATGCTACTTATGGTCTGGAATGTAAGGTGTCTAGCGAGGCATCATTGATTGCTCAGTTAAAATCAATTGGTGAGTTATTTTGTAACGGAGTTCAGCCTAAAAGAATAGAGTGTTTTGATGTCAGTCATACATCTGGAGAGGCTACGGTTTCATCTTGTGTTGTCTTTAATGAGCAAGGACCATTAAAAAGTGACTACCGCCGCTTTAATATCAAATCTACAAATCATGGTGATGATTATGCAGCTCTATCGGAGGCAGTGGGGCGACGTTATAAGCGAATAAAAAAAGGTGAGGCATTGATGCCAGATATATTATTCTTGGATGGAGGGAAGGGCCAACTATCCTCTTGTATGCAAATTCTTAATGAACTAAAAATAAAAAATATTATTGTTATTGCGGTAGCAAAAGGAAAATCGAGAAAGCCTGGTATGGAGCAATTGTTCCTAACTACCCAAAGTGAGCCCTTGAACTTAGCTGCTGATTCACCTGCATTGCATCTAATTCAACGCATTAGAGATGAGGCTCATAGGTTTGCAATCACAGGCCATCGACTAAAGAGAAGCAAAAATAGAAAAGGCTCTCGTTTAGATGGTATCGAAGGACTTGGGCCTATAAGAAAAAGAGAACTTCTAAAGCAATTTGGGGGTATTCATGGAGTAATGAAAGCTGGGATCATTGATCTTGCTAAAATTAATGGTATAAGTAAATCAATGTCTGTACGAATTTTTAATAATTTACATAATCATAGTTGAACCTTATGATGTCTTCATGAAAATAACATTTGCCAATTTTTTAACATTACTTCGAATTGCTGCGATCCCAGTTGTTGTTATCTGTTTTTATTTATCAAGTGATAATGCAAGACCAATAGCAGGCATCATATTTGGATTTGCAGCAATTACAGACTTACTTGATGGTTATGTAGCAAGAAATTATGGACAAATGTCACGTTTTGGAGCATTTCTTGATCCTGTTGCTGATAAGTTAATGGTAGCGATAGTACTCGTCTTATTGGTTCAATCAGATCCGGGCTGGTATGTGGATATTATTGCCGTCATTATTATTGGTCGTGAAATTACAATATCAGCATTACGCGAATGGATGGCTACAATTGGTGATAGAGCGAAGGTAGCCGTGTCTTGGTCTGGTAAGCTAAAGACAACATTACAGATGTTTGGCATAGGCTTTATGGTTTATAAAGAATCAATCCTGGGATTTGATGTCTATGCGATTGGATTCTCTTTCTTGTTGTTATCAGCTGGGATGACATTGTGGTCGATGTTTAAATACCTGGAAGCCGCATGGCCATCCATGCAAAAAGAATCATAGGGGAATATTATAAATAAATTAATAACTATCTTGGTAATTTTATTTTTGACTGCCTGCTCTTCATTAGAGACTCAAAATCCATATCTATTAATCTATCCTAATCTAGAGGATAAAGATGGAGTAGTTGTTTTTGAGAATGAACACGTTATATTACAAAAATTAATTGTTGGTGCTGGGGAGTGGGAGGGTATTCATTCGCATCCGGGTAATCAGCTTTATGTGCATATTAATGGTGGTGAATGGTCAGGTAGGCTTGGTGGTGAATTAGAATATTCAGGTGAGTGGAGTGAAGATGGCTCAGTAGGGTGGATGGATGCTATTCCTTTTGATGCTGGTCATAACTCTGGAAATACAGGTGATGAGGCTATTGAATTAATATATGTGACATTAAAAAAAGATGAACCTTTGTACCCAAATGAAAACCGAAGCCCTCATGTATATCCTAATTTAGTGCAAGAGCTGTTGTTTGAGAATGAGCTGTTAATTGCACAACGAGTTAAAATTAAACCAGGCCAATGGGAAGGTGTTCATAATCATCCTGGCGGTCAAATATATATTGTTATCAAAGCTGGCGAAACATCGGCTAAACTGGGTGGGCAAATGCAATATTCAGGACAAATGGGAAATGACGGTGATGTAGGTTGGATGGATGCCATTGCATTGGATGCTGGGCATGAGTCGGGCAATACTGGTGATACTGTAATTGATGTAGTTTGGGTAACGCTTAAATAGAATGTATTTTAATTTAAGTATTACATTGCTTGTCATCTAAATAATCATTGCTTGTCATCAAGCAAAATTTCGATTGAAATGTAGCTATGACATTACGTTAATTAATGTATAATTACTTACTTATAAAGATGTTTAATACAGTAGTAATATTATTATAATGTGACGCGCACGTGACGTTCACTTTAGGCAATACCAAATAATGTTTCTAATACCAAATTTTTACAGGTCTAGCGGGAATAGCTCAGTTGGTAGAGCGCAACCTTGCCAAGGTTGAGGTCGCGAGTTCGAATCTCGTTTCCCGCTCCAATTTAGAAGCTTTCAGCTTCCACTGCCGTCACAAATTATGCAATTAGTAGTGTTTTTATATGAAAGATATGTGACTGTAATGTTAAAACAATCCATGCAAAAATTAACATCCCTAGTATTAATTGTTGTGCTGAGTTTATTGGCATTTAAAAGTTATGCTGAATCAGTATCTTCTGCTGATTTTATACTTATTAACGGTGAGTTTTATACGGTTAATGAGCAACAGCCATGGGCTCAAGCTGTTGCTATCAAAGACGGTAAAATTTTTAAATTTATAATTATGTGATAAATTTTATTAAAGTATTAATAATAACGACAAAAAAAGGAGCATGAAATGAAACTACATAGTTTGAATTGGCGGTTAGCTGGTATCGTATTGATGTTAATGACCAGTTTTTCTGCCAATGCAGAGCCAAGACTTGAGCAGGTATGGACTTGCTCACTTCATGATGGCAAAACATTGGAAGAGTTTAGTGCCATTCATGGAAAGTGGCTTGCATGGGCTAATGAGCAGTCCTATGGAGGTGATATTCGTGGGCACGTATCTACCCCATTTGTGGGTGATGAATTTAGTATAGTGCTGCTTACCGACTCCTATCCCGACCTTGTTACCTATGCCGCAGATATTGCAGCTTATTATGCGGCTGAAGGTGCGTCATTGGATGCCGAGTATGACGCTGTAGCAAACTGTACATCAAGCGTGCTTTATGAGGTGACTGAGAGTGGTAGTAGCTGAGTGGACTCTTTTTCTAAGAACCAAGATATAATGTTTGAGAAAGCTATTTTTTAAGACTGATTACTTACGTCACTTCCCAAATTCACCATTGTTATGTATAAATGATGAAAGGGGGGGTTTATATGGAGTATTTATATAGTTTTATTTTACCTGTCATAGGTTTTAGTCTGTTGGCTTATTTAATAAGTCGTTACTATGCTGATGAGGACGTAACTATGATGACATATAGTTCGTTGCTGTATTTTTTCATAGCACCATTAGTTGCGATAAACTTTATTTAATTTAACAAAGAATAATTGAATTAATTAGATCTAGTAAGAGCGATGATTTTTTAATTGAGATATATAATATTCAATCATTAACATGGTTTGAGCATATTATTTGTCCTAATAAAGAGTGGATAGATATCTTTATAAGCGAACAACAGACTCTGGGAGAAATCTCTGAATAATATAGATGTGATAATAAAAAGGTTCGATGAACCAGATGAAATTACATATTTTAAAAAAGGTGTCTTCGAAACAATTAAGATTAACAATATGATTATTGGAAGAGCTACTTATGAGCCAGGTTGGAAGTGGTCTAAGCATGTTGGCGAACTTATAAATAAAAAATATTGTGATGTTGAACATCTTGGAATGGTTGTAAGTGGGACTGCAACAGCTGCTTCTCCCGAAGGAGCTATAACCTTGCTAACTCAAGGTGATATTTTTTATGTTTCATCAGAGCCACATGATAGTTGGGTAGTTGGTGATGAGCCTTATGTATCAATACATTTCTTAGGCGCTGAAAAATACACTAAATAATAATTTCAAACTATTTAGAATTACAATTCTTTGCTATTCAAGGTTGCAGTTTTAATAAAAGTTTCTCGATTTTCACCTCTAGTATTAGCATCACTTATCTTTCTGTAGGTCCATGCAATGATAATTTCATTATCATGATAAGCAATTTGCGGAACACTATAACGAGGAACACTTCCTGTGTCGTCTATAATCATTTCATGAATATATTTTTCTTTGTAATTGAGTTTACTCAGCATCACAGCAACAGATCCACTAGTTAATTTTTTGTGCCATATTACCCATGTATTATTATACGCATCAACTGTGATATTCAAGTGACCCACCGCATTATTAAGGCCAATTAAGACGGGTTTCTCAAATGAGATAGCATCATCGAAAGACTTAGCAATTTTAATTACTGGGCTGTTTTCAGCTGCAGTAAACCAACCGATGGTAATTTCATTGTTGACGGCATGAATAGAGGGGCCATTGACAGGACAACCAGAAATCTTCCAATTGTCATTATATACTGGCTTTCCTTTTGTCCATTTGGCGTCTATTTTTTGGGTAACATATATATCTCTGATCTCATTTTCATCCCTATTTCTGTAGATACCTACTGGGCCTTTGTTGCTTAAAGCAATATCTGTCTGGCAACATTCGCAGACCAAACCATCAATAATTTGTTCACTAATAATAACTTGGTCATTATTGATGCTTAATGCTCTTAATGTCATACCAGTATCATTTGGATCATCCGTCATTTCATTAATCATTTTTCTGCCATCGAGATAAATTACCCCTAAGTCATTCTTGTCTTTATACAAACTGGCAAAACCATGCTCTGTTGGGGTGCCATCTAAATTGATAAGTGTTGATTTTGACCAAGTATCTCCACTGTCTCTAGATAATGAGATATGAGTATCATAAGCGTATCTTTCTGAGCCACTCCTAATAAGGAGATGTGCCGCATAATTACCATCATTAATATGTGTAACAGATGGAAAATCAGCCCAATTTATAAACCAATTATCACCTGATGCAATAAGTTTATTTTCGCCCCAAGTTTTCTTGTATTGCGAGAATTTAAGAGCATATCCATTTGATGTTGGCTCGAGCCAGTTGAGGGTCGTAATTCCTGATGCATTTGTCTTTAGATATGGAGACATACTTCCCGGTATGGAGGTTATTGTTGTCTCTTGTATTTCGATTTCAATTGGAATAATTGGTAAGGCACCATAAGATAGCTGGCACATAAATAACGACATTAAAACGTATTGAATAGATGTATAAATTTTGTTCATAGTTTCATAGTAACGATAATTTATTGATTAAAAAGATAAGCGAGGTATACTTCGCACTGTTGTAAAGCACGATACAAAGTTGGTCTATAATTGTTAAGTTAATAATTGTTAATAATTGTTAACGATCCTAAATAAGGCTAGGTGGCAGAGTGGTTATGCAGCGGTTTGCAAAACCGT
>TARA_B110000444_G_scaffold105342_1_pt1 | contig 15092 bp, 8 predicted proteins | sample TARA_B110000444 | Tara Oceans TARA_B110000444 (sample SAMEA4398370) | marine metagenome | biome: Polar Biome; feature: [SRF] surface water layer (ENVO:00010504); material: water (ENVO:00002006), including particulate matter (ENVO:01000060) such as... | depth 5 m | reverse complement strand
CTCGTAAAAGGTATAAGAAGTATGGTTCAGAGATTGACTATTGATGGTATATCCATCGAAGAAATTCCGCAGGAAGAAATAAAGTATTCTTTCGAAACAATAGAGCCTGACTTAAAAAAGATTATTAAAAAATCCTACTCGGATTGGATACCTTCAGACATATATTTATCGCTAGTAGAAGAGACATCTAAGCTTTATATGTTTTATCAAGAAGATACTTATATAGGGTTTATTATTACCCAGTTTATGCAAGACCGAAGCAGCGAAGGCACCTTGTTTATCTGGGCAAGTTATCAAAAACCAGAGTATAATTACAAGGATATAGGGTTTAGTTTTGTTGAAAGATTAGCAGAGCAATTAAAAGCTGTTGCAATAGAGTTTGAAACAAGCCGCGCCGGTTGGAAAAGAACAGCCCCTAAAGCTGGGTACGACTTAATAAGTTATACTTTTAGAAAAGAATTATGAGTAAATTATGGCCAAACGAAAAGTAAATAGAGGTAAGTTTGTAAACAAAACTCAAGCGGAGAAAGACGCAGAACAATTTTTGTCTGGCAAAACAAGTGAGATGTCGCAAAAACTTGCGACTCAAATGGACCGCCAACAAAAACAAACTTTAACTGATAGAGACACTCAAATAGGTGGAGTTGCTAATTTAGACCAACGTCTTCAAGACAAAGTAGGTGGGTACGACTCTGCTAGAAACTTAGCACGGTCTGCTGATATTGCTATTGCCCAAACACGAATAGCGGCTGCAGCAAATAATTTAGAAGAGAAAGATAAAGCACAAAGAAACTTAGCGTTTGTAAAAGGTAATTATGAAGATGCTCAAATAAAAGGTGGGAGTATGGTTAAAGGAGCAAACCAAGCTGCTAGTATGAATTTAGGCGAAGTGCTTGCTAATGATTCAATAAGTGCTTCTAAATACGCAGCAATGACAGGAGTTGCAACGACAGCAGCAAAAACAGCAGCAAAAGTGGGAACAGGCGTAGATGTAGATACTAATGATGGCAACTACTACGATGCACAAGGAAACCCTCTTACTAGGGACCAGTATGCTTTAGCTTTAGAGAGCAATGGTAAAATACCTGTTTTTTCAAAAGATACAAAAATGGTGATGGGGTTTAGTGGTAATCCTAAATTAAACAAGATTGCTACGAATTCGGGCGGGTTATCAAGTGTAGGCCGTGGGGAAACTTCAGATGGGACAAACATAATTGGACCTAGCATTGGAAATACTTTAGAAATACAAAATAGTGGGCTTTCAACTTACAGCGGAAGAGGACTTAGCTAATGGCAAATTTATCTAACACCCAATACAACGTTGAACTTGAAGACATAAAAAACGAGTACCAAAAACAACGTAACTCTGTACGAACTAACGTAACAAATATTTCAGCCCAAGAAAACGCACTTATGACAGATATAGATACTGTAGATGAGCAACGCGTTAAAGCTGAAGCTAGTAATCTAAGTTCCCAAGCAGAAGCGGCAAGAAACAGAAAACGGTATGGAGTTGAGCTAACAGGAGCTGAACAATCTCAATTAGCAAGAACAGATTCTTTAACCCGAGGCAGTACTGTATCTGGCGCAATGAACCTTGCAAGACGAAATGATGAGCAAGTTAATTTAGCAAATACATATGCTATGACATCTATGCTAAGGGGTGGATATAAAGGTGCATTAGCACAATTCCAAGCTTTTGGAGATATTGGTGTAGCTAGAAACAACTCATACGAAAAAGCCAGAGCGAACGCAAGAAAACAATATTACGGATTTTTAGGAAATATTGCTAGTATTGCAGTTGGTGCAACTATCATGGCCGGTGCCGGTGGTGGCGGCGCTCCCGGCGGTGGCGGCACCTCACCACCAATGTAACTAAGGAGACATTATGAGTATTTTAGGATCAATTATTGACTCCATAGGAGTAAATAGCCCGCGTAAAGCACCGTCAACTAGAGATAGACTGGCTAGTGACTTAGTTGCAGCAGAAGGTTTAAAGTACAAACGTCAACAAGCTATTAAACTTATTAAACAAACTGAAGCTGATTTTGCTAATGATTTACAAGTTAAACTTCGAGAAGATCCTACGTTTGACACGTCCGGCATAAACTTAAAAAAGCCAACTTTAGCCAACTATAAATCTTTGTACGGGGAACAAAAGGGTTTAGATATAGCAATAAATAACACTACTATTGCTCAAGCTCTTTTAGGGGACGATATTCCGGGTGTATCTAAAAAATTTAATTTTAACGATTTGCAAAAAATACAAGATCCTGAAACCGGAGAAGAAGTTTTTGATTTAAAAGTAAACGTAACTAACGAAAAAGAAGGAATAAATTACGACACGGGTCTTTCATTTGAAGGCAATTCAGATAATGAACAAATTGCGCAAGACGCCGAATCTAGAGGAGAAGATGGTGTAGCTGCTGTAGAAAATCAAACTTTTAGGCCAACTGAGGCCGAAATTGAAAAATTTTACATGAGCACTAGAAACGCTCTTATAAACACACAGGGAGAGTCCACACTTGAAGACCTTACAGATTTAAGTAATCAAACTTTTACCAGCGGGTATAGACAATCTCTAGCAAACTCTATAACACAAGGCGAAGGAGATTTAGAGTCGTTTATGGGCTCAATTGATGAAAATACTCAACCACCACCTGTTAGTGAAAAAGCAGGGGAAACAAAACAAGACCAGACTAACCTATCTACTAACCAAGATAGAATGAACGTTTTAACTAGTATTGACCCAACCGTTGCATATTCAGAAGAAGAAATAGCTGAATGGCCAAGCGGCGGTACCGCAGTTGGGGGTTTATCTAAATCAAGAAAATACAAATCAGTGTATATAGCTAATCAAAATGCAATACAAAAATTGCAAAACAAGGGTGAGTTAAGTGCCAATGAACAAGGAAAATTAAACAGGCTTTTAAAATCCCAACAGGACACCCTTAACACCATAAAGCAAAGTGCACAAAATTCTTACGAGGCTTTAGTAAAAGTAGAAAACACAAAAGAAACCACCTTGACTAAAGAAATTACAAGTCTTGAAGACCAGTTAAAAGGAAAGGTTTCTGATAAAAATAGAGAAATTATACAAGGCAAACTTGAGGCTTTAACAAAAGAAAGAGATGGCATAACAGCTAAATTAGGAACTAAGCTTCCTACTAAGGATTCTATTGCGATAAACCAGCAAGTAAAAAAAGAGTATTCAATTACTGCTGCACAGAATAAAGCTTTTAAAAACGCTGTACTTAGCGGAGACAAGAGCAAAATCCAAGAAGCCTTAGACGCTATGACTGGCGGAAAACCCCCTTCAACCGAACTGCAAAAAAAGATGGTAGCTTATTTACAAAACGCAAAAAACAATGTCAGGCTTGTGGGAATTCAAAAACAAGCTAACGACAATATTGTTATGGCTATACTTGCAGCCGACCGTGATTTAATGGCTAATAATATGGATACCATTATTAGTTTTGCACAAACCGGAACATTAGATTTTCAAGCCCTTATTAATAAACAAACAGCTGACACTAATAGAATGAATGTGCCAAAAGGCGACACTTTTTTCCGAAACAAAATAAACGACTTCCAAGTACTTGATGACGACGGAGTATTAAATAAGGATTTAACTGAGTTAACTGGCTATGGAGCTCAAGCAATAGCAACTGGTGATGAAGCTGGGAAGTTAGCTTATGAAGTTAAAGGCAGCCAATGGGTAAAAGAGTGGGCACAAGCAAATGGAAACATTTCTTTCTGGAAAAGAATTGCATCTTTTGGTCAAGCTAGTGGGCCAGATGCAGCTAAGTTTTCAATTAAATCTAATATTCGTTTAGTTGATAGAGGAGATGGTAGGCCTTATTTTGAATTTTTAGATCAAAATGGAGCTATAGCTGGAGCAACAATTTCAGTTTATCAGGCAGGCCGAGAGCTTGGTCCTGCTGGGCTAGAGTTACTTGAAGCGATGGCTGGTGAAAACAAAAAGTCTAAATAATGGCTGACAACTCTAATCCTTTAGCTGAATTTTTTGCAGTACAAAAACAAGACGTTGAATCTTTATCGTCTGTTAAGGGCCCAACTCGTGTAGGACAACCTGACCAAAAAGGCCCAGTAGTAGGCCCAACTAGTTTTAGTGGACAAGTATCACAAGGCATTCGCGCTGGGGCACAACAGGTTGAATCTGACATAATCACCGCTGGCGCTATCGTTGATTATTTGAGAGGTAACGACGATGCTGCTGAAGCTAAAATGGAACGTTCGAGAGAGCTTGAACAAAGTTTTTCTACTATTTTAGAACCTTTTGGTAAATTTGAAGACTTTTTAGATGAACCTACTTGGGACGGTTTTGCAGACCAAACTACAAAAGCCGTGTCTATGACTACTCCACAAGCGCTCTTTTCTTTTGCCTCAGCGGGAGCTGGGCTTTTAGCTGGTTTTTTAGGCAAACAAATTATAAGCCAAGGCGGTAAAACATACGCTAAACAGATGCTTTTAGATATCCAAAGAAAAAAAGTAATGTCTAATTTAGGCAAAGGTCCAGGTTTAACTAAAGCAGAACAAGAAATTCTAGACACAACATTTGATGGATTAAAATACGCTAAGTCAGCCCCAGTAGGAAAAGGGGGACAGTTTGCTATGGCGGGTAATAAATATGCTTTAGCACGAGCAGAAAGTCTACGTCTCCCCACTACAGGCGCAGTAATAGGCGCACTTACGCAAGGCGAGATAGTAGGTGCTTCTCAGTCTTTTAAAGAGTATGACGAAGCTGGATATGAGTTAACTGCGCAAGAAGCCAAAATAGCTGTTGCTTTAGGTTTTCCACAAGCGGTCTTAGACGTTGTAGGAGAAGCGGCTTTTTTTGCGCCTTTGTATAAAAAAGCTACGGGTGATTTGGTAAAAAACAGCGTCGTTAGACAAATATTAGATAAACCAGGAAACCTTTCTAAAAAAGATATTCGAGTATTAAAAAAAGCGGCCGGTAAATCCAACGCGGGTGAATTTCTATTAGACTTAGGAAAGGCTGGCGCAGTTGGTTTTGCAGGCAGTGCGGTAGCAGAAGGTTTAACTGAACGTGCGCAAGAAGAAATACTTATACAACAAAGGTTTGCAATAGACCCCGAGTATACAAAAGCTGAGGCTAGAATTAGAGGCATAGAAGCTTTGTTTATGGGTGCTATGGCTGGTGGAGCAAGAGGAGCACCTTCTGGTGTTATAGCTGAAGCTTATAAAATGGTTTCTACTGGCGGCGAAATGCAGCAAGACTTAATCAATGAAGCTAACGCTAGGCTTACCAATAACAATTTAAAAGGAAGCGTAAACCCTTCTACCGTTGTATTAAGTGATAGCGACTATGAAGGTCAAATAGAATCTATGTTAGATTCAACGCCTAAAAGAGCGTTGGTGTGGATACCGAACAGAACTAAAGAGGGTGTACAAAGTCTTTTAGAAAAGTTTCCAAATTCGTCTTTAGCTATAAATGAAGCTGCAGGCGGAGTGCTTATCTTCGATCAAAATAGTGAAGTTAGTCGGCAAAAAAGAGACACAGCTTTAGAAAATGATTTTACTAATCCAGAAACATTTAAAAACTTATTTAATTTAAGCGCATTACCAGAGTCTGGGGAGGTTGTTGTACGTGCAGTTGATAGCCAAGGAAGAATAATAGATTACGAATCTGTTCCTTCTGACCCCGCTGCTATTGAGGCTGCTTATAAAAACTTAGAAGCTAATAACCCAGGCGCAACCATTCAAACAGATACAGTGTTTGATTTTGAAAATTCTAGACAAGGGGAGTTAGACCTGCAAGTCAGACGTGACACCCCACTGCAAGAAGAAATGTTTTTTGGAGACGAAACAGACGCAGATATACAAGGAAGCAGGCCTTCTAGATCCACGCGAACACTAAAACCTAAAAAACCTAAAAAGGCTAAAGCCAAACCCGTTAAGAAAAACGTACCTTTTAAGACTTTTCTTAGAAACAACAAACTTGATCCTAAAGCATCAGGGGTTGCTGAACTAAGAGACAGACTAGATAGAGGTACTTTCAGTTATACAAAAACCGGTGGCATGGGCATTGATCAGCTAATAGAAGCTGCTGTAGATGCGGGCTATTTACGAGAAGACAACGCGGGTCCAAATGGACAAAAGACTTACACCATAGATGATATTGTTGATTTGGTAGATGGTGATAGTATTCCTTTAACAGACCAGGAAGATTCTTTTGAAGCCCAAGACGAAGCGCGTAGATTAGAAGCAGAAGGGGAAGAAGAAACTACTAGCCCAATACAAGAGTTTATAAAAGAAGCTAAACCAAAAGCTAAACCAAAAGCTTCTAAAGCAGAGACTAGAGACCTAGGTGAAGATAGAGACGCGGCTTTGGCTGATGCTATAGCTAACAACACTACTTCTGCCGAAGACATATTTGCAGAAGGCGATAGCCAAGAAGGAGTAACAACTCCAACAGAAGAAGCAACCGACGACGACAATGATGGTAGAGTGTTTGCAGATGCAGGGGACGAAACCCTACAGGCAGGACAATTTGTAGAAGGAACTTTGTTGTTCTCTAGTCCTAAAAGAGCTATTAGCGCATACACAAGCGCTGAGTTAAAGCAAAAAGAAACTCCTTCTGAACAAGAAAAACAAGAATTTTTAGACGCGATAGGCCCACAAGTAAGCACTGTTAACTTTGATAATGTGCCATTAAATCTTATTACAGAAATAATGAAAGCTAAAAAGAAAGACCCATCTTTAGATGTTGGTATTGAGACACAAGAAAATGAAGCAGGCGAACTTGCTTACAACGCAAGAGTTTTATCAAGCAGCTTTGATCAAGATTTAGATGTGGCTATTCAAAACGCTACTAACCCTCAGCATCTTAGAAATGACCTTAGAAAAAAATATGCGTCTGATACTGGACTAGATAAATTACCTACTTTTAATGTAGCAAGAAAAAAAATAAAAATAAAAGGCAAAGAAAAAGACTTTGATATAAAAAAAATTGAGCCTACAGTAAGAGGAGGAGTATATGCGCAACCAGATCTGTTTAGTGAAAAGCTAAGGCCCAAAACAGTTGCCTCAAAACAACTTTATGCTAACGGGGTAAGTATTACTCAGCTACTTGAGTTTATTATTGACCGAGATGGAATTGATTTAAACATATCAAAAGAATCTAGATATGCACAAGCATTGCCTACTTTAATAGCTGATTTAGAAACAATAGGTCGCCCTTTACATTACGGTATAAAAGGAGAGCAAAAAAACATTATTGAACATCTAAATACAATTTCACAAGAAGTTGTTATTGCTCCTATAGACGTAGAGTATGGTCCTGGTGGCACGGTTACAAATATAACAGAGGTAGATCAAGGGAATAGCCGAATTAAAATAAACAAAAATTCAATTAGACAAAGCTTAAGAGCTCCATCTGCTGAATTTCGAGGGATTGATGGACAAGAAGACAACATAACTGCTTTTCCCCCTGTTCCAGCAGAAAAGTTTGTAGATCAAATAATAAAGCAAGTAGGAGTGCCTGAAGGTTTAGATCAAGATGTTACCGCTGCTGAACAAATATTTAGAGACGTAATAAAGGAAAAGTTTCCAGGAAACGTTGTTCCTACTGATACAATAGGAGGGCCAGACCCACAACAAGAAATTCCAGGTGTTGATACTATTGATAGGGGGCCCGCAAGAGCTCCTCTTGTTTTCGACAGGACTGAGCAAGAAGCAATTTTAGATGAACTATCCGAAACTTACCCCGAGTTAAATCAACCTAGAGAAGGCGTTATAACTCTAGATGAGTTTGCTATGGGAGATCGAACCCGTTACCAAGATTCAGGCCCCGCACAAAATGAAAAAGCTGAAGGTGACGAACTTGCGTATGACGAAGAAGACTCAATAGATATTTTAAACAAAAAGTGGATAATCGATACACAATTAAGACTAGCGGATGATGCTTCTAAAGCTAGAGCAGTAACTGTAAAATATTTAAATGGTTTACAAGCCGTAAAAACTGCGGAAGCAAATAACGAAGGAATAAGCGTTTTACGGAAGTCAGGTGAAAAACATTACGGCAACCCATTTAGTCATTTACCAAACGCTAGAGATGTAAAGGAAACTAAAAACTTAAATGACAGTGTGCTTCAATACGAAAAATGGTTAGAGGGTACTGCTCACACAGATTTTAAACAAGAAAGACGCCAATGGGTTTTAGATCAAATAGCAGAAGGTAAATTAGCCGGCAAAACAATTTTATATTATACCAATCAAAAGCCAAATCATGCGGAATCTTTAAAATCATTCGCACAGAAAAACCAACCAAAAACCACAACTACGCCTTTAAAGATACAAGACACAACAATATCTCCAACTGTAAAAGAATACTTTAACAACCCAGACCCTACCAAAAAACCTAATAAAAACATTGATTCTAAAAACAATTTTGCTTATAAGCTTTTAGAAGTTACAAAAAGCATTTTTAAATACAACAGAAAGCTGACCATAATAACTCCAGAGGAGTTAATTCAACAGACGCAAATGTCTAAATATGCGTTTCTTGAGGGTACTCAAAAATCTAACCGAGACAAAATCTTATTTACCTATGCAAGGGAAATGCAAGATGCAAAAAAACTTGCTCAATATGTGTACCTACCAGATACGGACGAAGATGTTATTGTAATGGACATAAGTAGGATTAGAGGGTTTAGTGGGCTAGTAACGGGGCGTTATACTGAAAGGCTTGAAAACGAAGAAGATGTTTTTTTTGCAGATTCTAAAGGTAGAACGGCTTCTGGAGAATTAATAGGCACTTCACGAGATCCTTTTAATTTAAATAGAATACAAGACGCAGATCAAACTACAGCAGGTCAACGAACATTAGATGGTGTTAGTTTACCGGTTGCTATGTTAGCCCTAGCTCATGAAATGGGCCATGCAGTGTTTAGAACGGAACTTCAACTTCTGTTAAGAAATGAACGCGGTAAAACGTTTTTGATGGATGCTTTTAAGAAAGAACGTGATACTACAACAGATCCAAAAGCAAAAGCCCAATACAATTCTAAGTATGGGTTTGAAGAATGGTTTGCAGATAAATTAGCAACAGTCCTTTTAAAGAAAATTAGAACAGGTGAAGATGCAAAAGTAACTGGTTTTGTAGATGGGTATTTTACTAGGCTCTTTAAAAAAATAGAACAAATCTATGAAAAAATGAAGGCTCTTGTGTTTGGAGAAAGGTTTTCAGAAACTGCATCTGGGTTTGGTGACTTTGAAAACTACGTAAACCAAGTTAATAGATTAGAAAGAACTTATCATTCTATGCATGACAGATTGCAGGGCATGAGTTTTGGACAAGACATACAACTTAGAGATTTAATTGAAGAAACTGTAAAAGAGTCTGGTAAATCTGTAAGTAAAAAAACACTAGAAAGTATTAAAACTAAGATTTTACAAACCCTTAGGTCAAAACTTCCTGGGCAAACCACTGACAAAGGATTTTGGTCTGTAGCTTATTTGTTGCAAACTTCGGATGGGTATTTAAGAGGGTTAGGGGAAGCAGGTAAAGCTATAGCTAAGAAAATGTATTCTCGTTCTTCTTCTAAAGACAAGTTTGGGTTTATTAATGCAAGAACTTTAATATCGAATCAAAACTTAAATTCTATGTACGATACTACAGATGAAAATGGTAACCCTGTTTTTAGAGATGGCAATGGCGAACTAAACATTGAGCTTATAGCCGAAGCCGCATTACAAGCAGAAGACGATAGAGTAAACACAGAGGACTTACCACCTGCTGCAAAAGCAATGAGAAAGTTTTTAGAAACCTTTTATAAAACTTACATAACGCCAAACAACCCAAATATACGATACAAAGAAAACTTTTTTAGTAGGCAGTGGCTTTTATCTTCAATAGTAAATGACCCTCAAAAACGACAAAGACTTGCTGACTTGTTAGAAAAATATAACCCAAAGGTTAAAACACCTAAAGGTTTTGAAAGTTGGTTAGGATTTGTTGAGGCGTGGGCAATAACAGACGAAGATAGCGATTCAACAGGAAACGAAAAACAAAGTGAGGAAGAAGCGGCTTCTACACTTTCTGTTGGTATGGCGCAAGAAAGAAAAAAATACTTTAGCAATATACCTAACAGCGCGGCTAGACGTGGGTTAGATGAGAACGGAGATGTAAATGTAAACGGCGATGCTGGTTTATTAACACCGGCTGATTTTGCAATCAAATCATATGTAGAAAGTATTACTAAAAAATTAGAATATGAAAAAGCCGTTACTGTTGTGCCAACAAAAGAAGATAAAGCTAAACTAGAAGAGTTGTATGGAGAAAATAAAGCAGAAGTTTTAACAAGGCTTGATGACGGACAAACAGAAGTAGTTGGTTGGAGAGCTATGGAAGTGTTACTTTCTAGAATAGAAGATGATGCAAACAGAGAAGGGGCTAGAAAAGCAGTAGAGGCGCAACTTGGTAAAGTTGGCATGAACATGAGCCCAGTTATGCGTCAGATAAACAGTTGGGCTCTTTTGGGTAATATGGTTACTCTTTTGACTTTTGCTGCAATTGCTTCTTTACCAGATTTAGCGGGGCCAATACTTAGATCAAAAGACATGAACAACAAGTTTGGAACTATTGTAGAACAACTTCAGTACACAATTAAAAACAAAAAAGAAGCAGAACAGTTTGCTAGAGATTTAGGAGTTGTTACACATGACTCTATAGAAACTATGTATATAAACGCCGCAGAGCTTGGGTTTATGACAGAAGACACTAAACGTTATGCAAGAGGGTTTTTTAGAATAACTTTGTTAGAACAGTACACTAAGTTTACACGTGTGTTTGCAGCAGGTATGGGCCAACAGTATTTAGTAAGAACCGCTCAAAAAGCAAAAGACGGAGACGAAACTGCAATTAGACATTTAACAGAACTACAAAACAACATAACGCCGGATGAAATACTAATCTGGGCTAGCGCGAATAAAGAAGGCCAGCGAAGATTTGATACTGAGGGCGGTAAGAAAGTACAAGAAGCATTGGGTAGGTTTGTAGAAGAATCAATTGTACGACCTAATGCTTCAGAAAGACCCGTGTGGGCTTCAAACCCATACTTTGCTTTAGTGTGGCAATTAAAATCTTTCTTTTATGCCTACGGCAAAAACATAGTTGGTGGTGTAATTAGAGAAGGAAGAAATAAATATAGAAGTGATGGGCAACTAAGCAGTAGAATAATGCCCCTTCTTATAGGCGCAAGTATATTGTTGCCACTAACGGCACTTGGGCTAGAATTAAGAGAATTTATTAAATTCTTAGGAAGAAGCGCAATAGGTGATGAGACCGGCGCAACTGCAGCTTTTAGATCAGACAACATGCCGTGGGGTACTTACATGTTTGAACTACTAGATAGATCTGGTATTTATGGTCCGTTCGGTTTATTGTTGCCTATGGCACAAGCTGAACGTTATGGTGATGCCTGGTTCTTACCAGCATTAGGCCCAACAGCAGAACGCTTTGATGATATATTCATTGACAGAACAATTAACACTAAAGACTACCTACCTTTTGCGGCAGCTATTTTTTAAGTTATACTAAGAGGTAATTTATGGCATATTCAGATACATTAAAACTAGTGGTAGGGGACACTCTTCCCCAGTTAAATTTCACTTTGAAAGACAGCAATGCTGCGGCATCAGGTTTTACATTAGACGCTGATGATAGTACTACATGGGAAGCTGTTAATTTAACTAGTGGAGTTGTTAAACTCCGCATACGTAAAGTAGGATCTACTGTAATTACTAAAACTATTACGGCTACTTTGATAAGTGGTGGGTCTGCAGGGCAGTGTTCTATTAATTTCCCTACCGGAACGTGGACTGAAGCGGGGACCTTTGAGGGTGAACTTGAGTACACAACAAGTGGTGGCGGCATTCAGACAGTGCAAGATTTAGTTAAATTCAAAGTTAGAGAAGACTTTGATTAATGGCATTCAAACAAACAGTTAGTTTCCTTGACTTAAAGTCAACTGTTACATTTACAGACATTAATGGTCTTGTACAGTATGTAAATTTGTCGGCTGTAGATGTACTGCTAGATGCTTTTTCTAAAGATTTATTCTTTGTTGTTGGGCATCCAAACGCTTTAACTCTTTCTATTACAGACTCTGTAGATGTTATAACTTTTTCTAAAGTACTTGCTGATACCCCTGTATTAGAAGAACAAGCCGCTATAGGCTTTACTTTAGCTACACAAACAGAATCTGTATCAATGGGCGACAATCTCGTATTTTTCCGTAAGAATTTTGAAAGGTCTTTTACTGAAACAGTAAGCTTAGTTGATACTGCAAGCAACGATGACCCATTAACAACCGACGTATCTACTGGTCTTGGACATTCAACTACCCTAAGTGAACTCGCAACTTTAGCGTATTCTTCTACTTTGGCTGATACCCCTGCTATGTCAGACGCTATAACAGCAATGTCTCTTGCAAAAGCACTGACAGAAACCCCTTCCCTAGCGGAAGTCTTGGCTTATAGTTTTAGCACATCTGCGGCAGATAGTGCTACAATATCTGAATCGATAAGTGTTCTACATATTTCTGGTGCAAACAGTGTTTTAAATGCATCCGTACTAGGCACTTTTGCATTTAATTAGGAGAAAACATGATTAATGATGGCTTTAATATAAAGGGTAGATTACAAATTGAGCTAAATGGCGAAGTTGTACGTGACATTGATAACTTAGTTGTTAATACAGGTAAAGCCTTTGTAGCAGCAAGTATGCTTAAAACTACTTCAAACAGTCCAGCAGCTATGACTCATATGGCTCTTGGATCTAACACAACCAATCCAGCAGCAGGCGATACTGCTTTAGGAACAGAACTTAGTGGTAGAGTAGCTCTTACTAGTGCCGCTGTTTCTGGCGCTGTAGTAACTTACATAGCTACATTTGCAGCCGGTGTGTCAACAGGTGCCGTAGTAGAAGCGGGTATTTTTAACGCCGCTTCCAGTGGAACTATGTTATGTCATACTGAGTTTGCGGTAGTGAATAAAGGTTCAGCTGACGCAATTACAATCACTTGGACTGTAACTGTTAGTTAATTTTTAGGAGTTTTTTAAATGGCGAGTATTAAATATACTAACAATGCCAAAACAACTCTTGCTGCGGATTTAAACAATAGCGCAACAAGTGCTACTGTTGTTAATGGTAATCTTTTTCCGTCACTAAGTTCTGGCGAACATTTTTATTGCACCTTTGACGACGGGACTAATACTGAAATAGTAAAAGTTACCGCTCGTAGCACGCATGTTTTAACCATTGTTAGGGCACAAGATAACACCTCAGCGCGTGCATTTAGTTCTGGCGATAAAGCAGAACTAAGGATAACCGCAGTTGTACTTGAAGAAGTTAGCACAAGCACCTCTTCTTGGAATACAGATATCTTTGCAGGGGATGGTAGTGATACTACTTTTACCCTAACTCAAGCCGCAACAGACGAAAAATACTTACAGGTTTTTATTGATGGTGTTTTTCAGGCTCACAATACTTACTCCGTTTCCGGTACAACCTTAACATTTGCTACAGCTCCTGCTAATAGCAGAGTTATAACTGCATACCACATCGAACCGGTGGCCTTGGGCACTGCAGATACTATCACAGCTACTGCAAACAACTCAGCTAACGAAACTGTTTTTCCTGTTTTTGTAGATGGTGCAACAGGTACACAGGGCTTAGAGACCGACACAGGTTTTACTTACAACCCATCAAGCGGAGTACTGACTATTGCTGGCGAATTAGATGCCGGTAGTTTAGATGTATCAGGCAACGCCGATATTGATGGTACTTTAGAAGCCGATGCTATTACTATAAATGGCGTAACACTTGCAGAAACTATTTCTGACACAGTTGGCGCTATGGTATCAAGTAATACTGAAACCGGTATAGCAGTTACTTATGATGATTCTGATAACACACTAGACTTTGTTTTACCTGCGGCAGCAACAATCACAACTTCTTTAGGAGTTGGTGGCGGTTCATCTAACGGTGTACAAATATCTCAAGGTGCTATTGCAATTAAAAATGGTGGGGCTAAGTCTTATATAGATTTATATTGTGAATCTGGCAATGCCCATTACACAAGAATAGAAGCTGCAGCTCATAGTGCGTATTCAGGTAATGTTACAGCTACTTTACCAGTAGCTACAGGTACTCTTGCTTTAACATCTGACATACACACCACAGAAGAACTGCAAGATATTATTGGAGCAATGTTTGCCAGCAATACTGAAACTGGAATTACAGTTACCTATCAAGATGGCGATGGCACTATTGACTTAGTTGTTGGTACTCTTAATCAAAATACTACTGGCTCCGCAGCTACTTTAACAACCGCGAGGGCGATAGCAGTTGCAGGAGATGTTACAGGTACAGCTAACTTTGATGGTTCAGCAGCAATATCCATAACTACTACTTTAGCTACTGACGCTATAGTTACTGCTAACATTACAGATGCAAATGTAACAGTAGCTAAAATGGCTGCCAATTCGGTAGATTCAAATCAATATGTTGATGGTAGTATTGATACTGCACATATTGCAGACTCACAAATAACCGTTGCTAAAATGGCAGCTAATAGTGTTGACTCAGATCAATATGTTGATGGTAGTATTGATACTGCACATATTGCAGACGATCAAGTTACGGGAGCAAAAATAGAAAACGCTGTAACAATTGCTACCTCAGCTACATCACCTTTAATGGTCGCAACAACAAGTGCACGGATAACTCAAGTAGCTTTAAGTTCAAGTTCTAACGCAGTTGCGTGGGATTCAGCAGCAGCAGCCAATGCTTATCACGTCACAACAGAGAACACGACTTTCTCAGCACCTAGTAACGCTGTAGAAGGTGCAATCATTTCTGTAGAACTTGCACAAGGCGGAACAGCAAGAACTATAGCTTGGAATACAGTGTTTGAATTTGCAGCATCAACCGCACCTACGGTTACAGCAACAGCCAATAAAACTGACATCTTTAGTTTTAGATACAACGGATCTGTATGGCAAGAAATAGGCAGAGTCCAGAATATGGCCCAGACCTAAAATGG
>TARA_B110000444_G_scaffold259201_1_pt1 | contig 15101 bp, 15 predicted proteins | sample TARA_B110000444 | Tara Oceans TARA_B110000444 (sample SAMEA4398370) | marine metagenome | biome: Polar Biome; feature: [SRF] surface water layer (ENVO:00010504); material: water (ENVO:00002006), including particulate matter (ENVO:01000060) such as... | depth 5 m | reverse complement strand
CGGCCTCACTCAGAGCGCTCAACGCGATGAACAATTTCAGGCCTCTTCACCCTATCTACGGCAGCAGGCACTGGTGGCATACAAGTCAGGAAAGTTGCGTCCTCGATCGCTGCCACAATTGGTTGACCGTGATTTAGTCGTGGTCGCTGGAAGTGCTCATACCGAACTCTTAGAGGGCCTTCAGGTCGAGTTACCTCAGTTGTCATGGCGAGAAATCCACGCCGTGGATTCGCTGGAGTTGATGCAACTGGTTACCGAAGAAAAAGCAGAGCTGGCCGTCGTAAATTCTCTGGCGTTAAGTGTTGAACAGCGCCTTTTTCCCAGAATGGTGGCGGGGTTGGAGATCGGTGAGCCCACACCGGTAGTCTGGTATTTGCCTCAGTCTGCTGAAGACACAACATCACTGGATCTGATCAACCAATTTATCCAGCAGGCTCATCAGAACGGAGACCTCGCAAAACTAGAAAGACAGTACTTTGGACGTTACCAACATGCATCACGAGTTGGTTCGCTGACTTTTCAGCGTAAAATAGCCACCGACCTACCGCCATGGCAATCCCTGATTCAGACGGTGGCATTGGAATACCAAATGGACTGGCAATTGCTCGCCGCCATGGCTTATCAAGAATCTCACTGGAATCCCAAGGCACGATCTCCCACGGGTGTGAGAGGCATGATGATGCTCACCCGCAGTACTGCCGACGAGTTGGGCGTTGAGGACCGGACGAACGCACAGCAGAGCCTCCGAGGTGGCGCTCGATTTTTTAAAAATCTGCTCAGGCGACTCCCGGCAGATATAGAAGAACCCGACCGGACTTCAATGGCACTAGCCGCCTATAACATCGGCATGGGCCATTTAGAGGATGCCAGAATCATAGCGCAGCAGGCTGGGGGTGACCCGCACCTTTGGCCGGATGTGAGAGCGCAGCTGCCCCAACTGCAGCATCCCGAGTTTTTCCCCCTGACTAAATTCGGCTTCGCCCAGGGGCCGCAAGCGGTGACTTATGTCGACAATATTCGTCATTACGAAGGGATGTTGAAACTACAGACACTGCCAGAGAGTCGCATCGCACCGCCGATTGAAGTGGACACACTGCTGCCCGAATCGCTGCGCTCCATCACACTGCCCGTGCTTTGAGCGATCAACTGGCTGTCTACCGCCGCGCCTTGAAAAAGGCTCGTAATAGCGCCGCTGCCTCCGTCTCCTCCAATCCTTCCCGCCACTGCACCCGATGATTCAACAGCGGATTATCGAGCGTCTGAGCCGCACTAATCACTGCTCCAGAGCGCGGCTCACGCGTGCCGAAGATCAGCGTTGTAACCCGCGCGTGAATCAAGGCACCACAACACATCGTGCAGGGCTCCAAGCTGACATACAGCGTGGTTCCCGGCAATCGGTAATTGCCCTCTCTGACCGCCGCGTCGCGCAACACCCTGATCTCTGCGTGCGCCGTTGGATCATGGAGCTCAATTTGCGCATTGCCACTGTTGGCGAGCACATGTTGATCACGGGTCAGGACCGCGCCTACGGGCACCTCGCCGCGAATCGCCGCACGGCGCGCTTCGTCTAGCGCCAGAGTCATACATTGCCGATCCCACTCGCTGAAGCTCACAGCGGCGCCTCACTGTAAAAATGCCAACACAACAATGCTAAAGCGCTTCGATGGGGCGAGAACACGGCACCGCGCGCAATGACTTTTTTCTCATCGGGCCGCTCTGACCATGTCATGATACGGCCAAACCCCACTCGGACAGCCAAATCACCGCTAGGCCAGACATCGGGACGTCCCAGCGCAAACATCATGTACATATGCGCTGACCATCGGCCCAACCCTTTTACCCCAGTAATGGCCGACTCAACCTCATCATCGCTCAAACTAGGCAGCTCCTTAAGCGGCAGGGCATTGGAAGTCACTGCCTCCGACAGCGCTTGTAGATACGCTATTTTTTGCCGTGATAATCCGGCCTCTCGCAACACTTCTGGGGAGAGTGATTGCACCGAGGACGGCGTCAGCTCTGCGCCCGCCGCCGCCTCAACACGCGTGGTGATGGTCGCCGCAGCTTTAGTCGAGAGCTGCTGCCCGATAATGATGCGAGCCAGCGACCCGAATGAGTGATCGCGCCGTCGCGGTGCCGGATAACCCACCTGACTCAGCGCGACTTGTATTGGCACGTGATCCTGTGACAACTGGTCTAAGGCACGCCTGATGTGGCTATCCGTTAATGCGAAGCGTGTCGTCATCGCTGGGCTAACGTCCATTCAGCCATGAACGGGGTATCCGAGCCAACCGTGAACGTAGCCAACCAGCCCATAGATGACGATAGCGGCACTCAACGCACCCACCTCAGGCGCCCATGCGATCGGGCCTTGCTCCAGCACCGGCGGTTCTTCTTGCCGATTAATCAGTATCACAGCCAGCACCGCCCAGATCAGCAGACCACCAAAGAGCATCAGTGATGCAAGGTCCCCATTGACCAACACATGCGCGACAGCCCACAACTTGATCGCGGTCAATTGCGGATGCCGGATGAAACGGCTGATGCGCGCACCGATGATTGAACCCGCGATAATATAAAAACTGCCTAACACCAGCAGATTGTTGATGCCAACCAGGGCACTCTGCCGTGCCCACCATATGGGTCCTTCAGCCGGCTGGTAACCGAGGATCATCAGAACGACCGACAGGACAATCGATACAGCTACCAGCGGTCTGCCAGCGCTGCCCAATCGAGACCGCCATCCCGGTGCCACTCGCTTCATTAAATGGGCGAGACTCCATAGCAACACGCCTGATCCCAACCATCCCATGATTACCGCTCCCAGTCCTGTTAGTCACCGGCGAAACTTGAATTGGCGCCCACGCCCACGCCCCCTAGCACTATTGTTTCGCCGCTCGCTGTCGCAGTGCCGCCAGGCGCTCACCCATCTGGCTATAGTCGACAGTTTTGGCGAAAGCATTACCCCGCTCGCCCTCTAGCATTAGCGCATCGCCCAGGTTTTGTTTTGCGCCATCGTTCATCAGCGCCTTCAAGGCAACCACGGCTTTGGCATCGCCGTCAGCCACTTGGGCTGCGCTCGCCAACGTCTCGTCCATCAGGGTCTCTGGGCTACAAACTCGATTCACTAGACCCCAGGCCTCCGCACGATGAGCATCAATAAAATTACCCGCTAAACTCATTTCGCGAGCACGGTTGATGCCAATGATGCGAGCCAATTTTTGAGACAAACCCCATCCTGGTAAAATACCGACGCGCGCATGCGTATCGGCAAAACGAGCATGAGTGCTCGCAAACAAATAATCACACGCCAAGGCCAATTCAAAACCACCCGTCACGGCTGCACCATTGATCGCGCCTATGATGGGCTGCGGGCAGTGTTCTAATGCGGCGACGATAGGCGAATCTGGACCCAGCCCCATCCCCGTCGAGAGCATTTCTGGCTCATCCGATAAAGCCTTTAAATCAACGCCAGCGCAAAAACTGCGGCCCGCCCCGGTGAGCACAATAGCGCGCACCGTCGTCGAACCGGCAAGCTCAGTGAACGTTGTAATAATTGCCTCGGAAAGGGCTCGATTCAGCGCATTATTAGCGTCAGGACGATTCAGGGTGACCAGTGCAACACCCGACTGCTCTGCTATCGTTACGACAGACATATCGCTCTCCACGGTGACTGATTGGTCGGTGCGCTAGGCACACCTTTTGGCGCAAAATAATAGACACCGTGCAATGCGAATAGTCCTATCGGGCAACAAGAATGGTCTCATTCACGAGGGAAGATGCCCCCAGTAGCCCACCGACGGGCAGTATCACCAGGCTGGCTGCATACAAACCTGTTCAGGCATTGCATTTGGCTGGGTAGGCAATAAATACAATCGAGCGAAAGTCAGGCCGAACAAGGCGCCCAGCCCAAGCCGCTTCGCTTTAGCCACAATACTAGGTTTTCCTTCCAACGCGTCACGACCCATTTGCAATTCCCGCATTCGCTCAAGTCCAGCGCGGAAACGCGGGTCATCGGTATTGAGGGTCAGCGGGAAGACCTGTCGTGAAATCTCGGTTGTGATGTCAAAGACTTGATAGTCAAATTCTTTTACATCCATACCAAAGGCCTCGTAGAGCTTCGGTCGAGCATGATCTCTGACATACATCGTCGAATAAACAGCGACCAAAAAGAAACGAATCCAGAGCTTGTTCAAGCCCCGCAACAACTTGGGATCCGATCTCATAATAAGGGCGAACGCCTCACCGTGAGCAAACTCGTCATTGCACCATTCCAGAAACCATTTAAAGATCGGATGGAATCGCTTTTCTGGATGCCGCTCAAGATGTCGGAAGATGGTGATGTAACGCGCGTAACCAATCTTTTCGGACAAGTAGGTCGCGTAGTAAATAAACTTCGGCTTAAAAAAGGTGTATTCCTTCTCGCGCTTTAACACGCCCAAATCGACGGCCACACCGAGTTTATTTAACGCTTTATTAATAAAACCCGCATGGCGAGACTCGTCTCTCGCCATGTATCGCATCAGTTTAGCAATATCGGGGTTACTCACATTTTTTTCAATTTCTTGATAAAGCACACAACCGGAGTATTCGGCCGTAATCGACGATACCAAAAAATCCAGAAATTCCTCCTTGAGTGCTGGATCAGCATCTAAAATCGCGGGATCGTAATCATAGCTTTGCTTGAAGTGACCTCGATTCGTATCGAGTTCGAAAGCGCGCATCATTTGATCCCATTCCGCCCGAACCGGTGTGACATCAATATGCGCCATTGCCGGATAATCAGTGCAATAAAATCGAGGCGCTAACGCCCTACCCTCCAGCGCTTGCTGGGTCGTTAGATTTACCGCTGCGTCATCGCTCATTAACTCACTCATGGCATTCCCCCATTTGATCTTTACCCTCGCTACGGGCTCTTTAACCGAACTCCGCAACCAAGTGTCTAAATTTTTTACCTAATATATGTCAATTTTATTTGACTATTGACCCAGTAGCAAGCAACCTGCGCAAAAGTAGTCACCGCGTTGCAGTGACCTAACGCGCCACGAGCAGGGGCACCATGTCAGATAATACCCCCCAAGCAGACTCTCCGACAGATTCCCCACCAGACTCTCAACCAGATTCTCCGCCCAATTATAGCGGCTCGGCACGTCCCGAAAATGCGCTATTTCACCTATGTTACGTGAGCACAGAAACCGAGCACTTCACTCAAGAAGACCTTGTTGCACTGCTGGGAGTCGCGCGCACCGCCAATACCGAGCACGACGTGACGGGCTTACTACTCTATCGGGAAGGTTCTTTTTACCAACTGCTCGAGGGTAAACAGACCGCGGTGAACCACATCTTTGAGGTGATTAACCAAGATCCCCGGCACAAAGAAGTACGCATCTTGTTCAGCGGCGAAATAGAAACCCGCGAATTCTCTGACTGGCGAATGGGATTTTTGAATCTAGATGGCGTGAAGCAGGAAGCGCTTTCAGGCTTTTCAAATTTTTTAGAGGTGGACGCACACCCGCAGGAATTTCTCGAAAAGTTGAGCCGTGGAAAACGTTTGGCTCTGATGTTCAGGACGATGCTCTAGGCCGGGATCGGAACTGCGGCCGCCACACCCCCAGCGCCACGTTAGCGGTGGCAACCAAACCAATCAGCACCAGAGACGACTGTTCCGCCGACAGGTTCTGCGCCAGCAGTGCCATTTGAGCGGGATCAGCGAGCGCCGCCTCGGCACGACGCGCTTCTTTGACCATCGGACTCTGAATGCCCAGCAATGTCCCCTCCAGCATGACAACGGTTGTCACAAACTTAGCCCACGCCCATGGCGCATTGTGAAACCCTGTCACCACCGCCATCGAAAACAAACCAAAAAGCAAAGATAACACTAGCGAGGGTAGTAGTAGCAAGACGGCAATGCGTTCCATCGCCTGCCGACCGGCGGCATAAAGGCTGAGCGCTTCTTCAGGGTCAGGTAACTGTCGATGCAGCACCCACAGCACGGCAATCGCACCCAAAAAAGCGATCGCCGTCATCGAGTGACCAAATTTTAGTAGTTGCCTCATCTCTCATTCTCGCGTGCTACTACAGATTAGCGCCCAAACACTATTCAATTGTGTTAAAAAAACGTCCTGATGCTGATCGACCGAGCAACCTCAAACTACGAGACGCCTTAACCATGAATTTGTCTTACCCCACATTACAATACGCCCACGACGAAGAAATTGGTTTACTCAGACAAACGCTCAGCCAATTTGCGGCGCAAGAAATTGGGCCTCGAGCCGCTGAGATCGATCGAAACAACGACTTCCCCAATGATTTATGGCCCAAGTTGGGTGAACTGGGGTTACTGGGCATTACGATTCCTGAGGAATATGGTGGCAGCGGCATGGGTTATCTCGCCCACGCCATCGCCATGGAGGAAATCTCTCGCGCTAGCGCGTCCGTGGGGCTTTCCTACGGTGCGCACTCCAATCTTTGTCTCAATCAGATTCGGTTAAATGGCACGGAGGCGCAAAAACAGCAGTATTTGCCTGCCTTGTGCAGTGGAGAGCACGTTGGCGCACTGGCGATGTCGGAACCCAATGCGGGATCTGATGTCGTGAGTATGCGACTGCGAGCGGAGCGTCAAGGTAGCGACTTTGTGCTGAACGGCAACAAGATGTGGATTACCAATGGCCCAGACGCGAATGTCTACGTCATTTACGCGAAAACAGACCCTGAAGCAGGCTCTAAGGGCATCACCGCTTTTATTGTGGAGCGTGATACACCCGGATTTTCACGATCACCCAAGCTCGACAAATTGGGGATGCGCGGATCCAATACCTGCGAGTTGGTCTTCGAAAACTGCCAAATCCCGGCGACACAGATCCTAGGTGAGGTCGGCGCTGGCGTCCGTGTGTTGATGTCAGGCCTAGACTACGAGCGCGCCGTGCTCGCGGGGGGACCTGTTGGCATACTGCAGGCCTGCCTTGATGTGGCATTGCCCTATGTACACGAGCGTGAACAGTTCGGACAATCCATTGGCGAGTTTCAATTGGTCCAAGGGAAATTGGCCGATATGTATGCGCGGTGCTCAGCCAGCAGGGCTTACTTATATGCGGTCTGTGGTGCCCTAGATCGTGGCGAGCAGAGTCGCAAGGATGCTGCCGCAGTGATTCTCTATACTGCCGAAGCGGCAACGCAATCTGCTCTTGACGCCATTCAGTTGCTCGGCGGCAACGGTTATATCAATGATTACCCAACCGGACGACTCCTAAGGGATGCCAAGCTGTATGAAATCGGTGCGGGTACGTCAGAGGTGCGCCGTATGCTCATTGGCAGAGAACTGTTTGCGGATACCGCCTAACTTTCTGAGGCTCTGTCCTTCTGAAGTTCTGACGCGATGCGGCAGCGCCTCGGTGGTCATGGGTTGACTCAGACGGCAGCAGTGCCAAAGGTATCCATCGCGTGGCCCAAAGCAGGGACGCCCGGCGGAACGCCCGACTGTCCACTGAGTGCCAAAGACTGCCTGAGGGACGACGCCAGCGCGGTCGTCAGTACCCTCTGCTGATAGGGAAGATGTCGCTCCCCACGCCTCAACAACGCCTCCCAGCTACCCGATTGTAAGAGCTGTTCCCTGATGCCGGTAAGATATTGCAACAGGGCATCATGCACTGGCGAGCCTTCTACGACCGATTGATCGAAGACCAGTGACCAAGTCATGTCAATCCGCAAATCGCAGCTACCCACATACGTACCGGGCAGTCGATGGCCCCACTCATCAGGGGAGATGAGTGACAGCTTCCATGCGTTCGCCTGAAGATAAAGGTAATAAGATTGCCCTGGCACCACCCGAAACCCAAACGCCGCAGACAGCACCAGCGCCGACCAGCAATAGTCTTGCGCGGCCTCGTCACTCGATTTGGCGCTCAGCTCAAACGGCGCTGCCGAGGACAGGTCTTGTAGCACCAAAACCAGACCTTTCCCTTGATGCGTATTTTTGCTGCGTTGTTCCACGCGCTTCTCGTTCTGCTGTTATCGGGCTCGAAGTGTGATGGATTCGCCCTCTGGAACCAACCGACCCCCATGCTCTCGGGGGATCAAGCTAGTTCCGGATGCCGCTCAATGAGCGCTGCGCGAAAACTCGTCGGCATTGCGGCACTTTTGCGCGTATTGCGATCAACAAAGACGTAGGTAAACGTCCCTCGACCTGTCGTTTCGTCGGTGCGGAGATTGCGCATGCTAAACCCAATCACGACGCTTGAATTACCGATGCGCTCAGACTTGACCTCGACTTCCAACGTGTCTCCGGCGAGGCTCTCACCCAGAAAGTCCATGTTGGCGTTGACGGTAAAAGTGAGATAGTCCTGATTGACCACATCTGATACATCCCAACCCAGCTCCGCCCAGTAGTCGCCGAGCACCTCGTCTGCGAAAACAAAATAATTGCCAAAAAAAGCATGCCCATTGGCATCGGTATCAGCGAAACGGACCTTGATGGTGCCACGATAAGGGTTTGACATAGTGCGGTCTCCCGGAGACGTCGATATTCATCAATATGACAGAGTGCAGAGTATGCCGAGTCGCGGCGTCGAGGTCATCTGCCCGATAATGAATCGGCTTAACTGTCCCCCACGAAGTGACGATAAAAACGTGACGACGCATTAGCATTTGTCATCTGGCACGCAGAAGCTTTATCATTCCGCGCTTCGAGTTGGAGGGTGCCGGTCTAACCGGGCCCCCTCTCCGTCATATTGCGTTACAAAGGAACTACAGAATGAACACCACCGGGCTAGTCGCCGCTTTTATTGTCATCATTTCCGGCCTCATTTGGGTGGGCACGCACAGCAACGATGCTGAGTGGACAGGGAATCGTAATCAATGCGTCGATGAATGCTACGACGATTGGAAGGCCACCAACGGCGGTGGTATTGCTGAAGTTGAGCAGGCCAAGCAGGTGGCGCTGGCAGCCGCGACGCCCGCCGCACTGGGCAAAAAATATTACGGACAATGTATTGCCTGTCACGGTGGCCGTGGCGAGGGCGGCATTGGTCCACAGCTTGCCGGACAAGCGACCACCGATATAGTGGCAAAATTGACCGCTTATCGAGCCGGTGAAGAGCGCGGGGCACAGTCCGCCATGATGTATCCGGTCGCCAAGCCGATGGCCGATCAGGACATCAACAATATCGCGGCCTACGTCTCAGGCCTGTAAGCGACTGCCCATGACGCGCTTGTCGGACGCCCAAGCACTGATCCAAGCGCCCTGGGCAGTGCCACACACCCGCCACCGCGCGGTCGCCTTGCTACTGGCGACAACGAGTCTGCTGTTCAGTCTAGCCGGCAATGCCTGGGAGGCAACGATTGAGCGGGACGCCCTTGGCGTCCCGCATATTTACGGCGACACCAATGCCAATATGGCATTTGGCCTCGCGTATGCCCAAGCGGAGGACGGCTGGGAGATTCTTGAGGAAACACTCCCCTATTATCGCGGACATGCGGCCCGCTTTTTTGGTAAGGACGCCGCCGCCACAGATTATTTAGTGCAGTGGTTAGATTTCTGGAACACCATTGAACGAGATTATGACGCTCAGCTCTCCCCCGATACAAAACGCTATCTCGATGCCTTCGCAGCCGGTTTTAATGTCTTTGCGGCAGCGCACCCTGAACGGGTGACACTGGACATCTTGCCGGTGACCCCACAAGACGTGATCGCCGCACACATGTTCCGGCATCTCCTCTTTTACGGATTCGAGCAACCCATCACCGCACTGCGTGCCGATACCAGGCAATTTGAGGTCAGCCAACCACCGCACTTACCCAATACAGCCATCACGCTCGGCTCCAATGCCACCGCCATCGCACCCAGTCGCACACGAGACAGCTCTACGCTGTTAATGATCAATTCGCATCAACCCCTGACCGGCCCGGTCTCATGGTACGAGGTGCATCTGCAAAGTGGCGAGGGGCTCGACGTGATGGGGGGCCTGTTTATCGGCTCACCCGCGCTGGGCGTTGGCTTTAACCAGCATCACGGCTGGGGGGTTACGGTCAATCAACCTGATCTGGTCGATGTTTATGCGTTGGAGATGCATCCCCAGCACGACAATCAGTATCGCTTGGATGACGAGTGGCACGAGCTAGAGCACTTTGATATCCCGATCAAAGTGCTGCTGTGGGGATGGCTGCCCTGGACGGTCCATGAGGACGGATATCGTTCGATCCACGGACCCGTCATGAAAACCGAGCATGGTACTTACGCCGTGCGCTACGCAGGAATGGGCGAGATTCGACAAGTAGAGCAATGGTTGGCGCTTAGCGACGCGACCTCTTTCAAAGAGTGGCAAGCCGCGATGGCACTGCAGTACATCGCCAGCTTTAATTTTGTCTACGCCAATGAAGACGGCGTCATCCATTTTGTACACAATGCGATGATGCCGGACCGCGCCGAAGGGTGGCAGTGGGATCAATATCTTCCTGGTGATCGCAGCGATCTAATTTGGCAATCCTATTTACCCCCGGCAGCCTTGCCCAGTGTGACGAACCCCTCGTCAGGTTATGTCCACAGTGCCAATCAATCCCCTTTTCATATCAGCTCCGAGGGCAGCAACCCGATCCTCGCCGATTATCCCAAGGAGAGCGGCTGGCCCACACGGATGACCAATCGCGCGGTGCGAGGGTTAGAGCTACTCGACGCCAACACGGCGATCACGTTTGACGCTTTTTCGGATCTCAAGCACGACAATGCCTACTCACCCCGGTATCGCGGTTATCGCTATCTCAGTGCGGTGACCGCGCTCGAACCTGACGGACCGGAACAAACGGAAGCGCTGAGCCTGCTAGGGTCCTGGAATCTCCATACCGACAAAGACAATCGACAGGCCGCGCTCGGCGTATGTGTCTTGCTGGAAGAATGGTCGATCGAGCGTTCAAAAGAACCCCTCCCCCCCGCCAGAGACACGCTGGTTAAGTGTATGGCATCGGTCACGGACATATCAGGGCGCCTAGATCCTAAATGGGGCGAGATACAACGACATGGACGCGACGGACGCACTTGGGCAGCATCTGGAGGCCCTGACACCCTCCGCGCCATGTATGCAGAGCAGTTAAGCGATGATGATGACTATCTTACCGTCGTGGCCGGCGATGGCCTTTACTATCTCATTGAGTGGACCGCCGATGGTGAACAAATCATTCGTGGCACGCACCAGTACGGCAGTCACATGACAGACCCTTCCTCTGAGCACTATCTCGACCAAGCGGAAGCCTTCTCAAAGGAAACATTGCGCGCACCAGGATTCCACACAGCAAACCGAGCCAGTCCAACTCATGGTTATACTGTCTCCTCACCGGTGTCCGATTAAATTTTACAGTGCCAGATCAACCCGGTATCCACCGCGCACCCAAGAGACCAAAGGATTAAGCTATGAATGGTGCTGAATCACTGATCAATGCTCTCGCGGAGCATGGTATCGACGCCTGTTTTGCCAACCCGGGCACATCCGAGATGCAGTTGGTCGCTGCCCTTGATAAGCAGCCGCAGATTCGTGCCGTACTCTGCTTATTTGAAGGTGTGGTGACGGGAGCGGCAGATGGTTACGGACGCATGGCGGACAAGCCCGCACTCACCCTGCTGCACCTAGGCCCGGGCTTTGCCAACGGCATTGCCAACCTGCACAACGCGCAGCGAGCACACTCCCCCATTCTCAACATGGTCGGTGACCACGCAACCGATCACCTGCAATACGATGCACCATTGACCAGCGACATTCGCGGCATGGCCACGCCGGTATCACAGTCTTTTACCGTCTCGCCCAATGCGGAGGAGTTAGCACAAACAGGCCTTCAGGCGCTGTCCGACAGTCAGGTTTACCCGGGGTCCATCAGCACTTTCGTGGTGCCCGCCGATCACGCCTGGACGGATATTGCGCCGCCCGCCACGCAGCGCCCAAGCGTGACGACTGAGCGGGCCAGTGACGATACCATTGCTGAGGTGGCACAGCAGCTGCGTGACGCGCGCAACAGCAGCTTATTTTTAGGCGGTCGCGCATTGAGAGCAGATGCGCTCTACCAAGCCGGCCGTATTGCCGCAGCCACCGGCTGCCGGTTGGTCACTGAAACCTTTTTTGCCCGACAGGCACGCGGTATCGGCCGTGTGATCACGGAACGACTGGCCTACTTTGGTGAAATGGCTGTCGAGCAACTCGCCGACCTCGACACAGTCGTGCTCGTCGGCGCCAAGGCGCCGGTTTCCTTCTTTGCTTATCCGGACAAGCCAAGCATGTTATGGCCAGCCACTGCCTCCCTCGCCACCCTAGTCGATGTGCGAATCGACGCGCTCGATGCGCTCACACGGCTGGCAGACCTGCTTGATGCGCCGGCCCAACCCGTCACAGCGAGCGCCCAAGCGGCACAACCCCTTAATCACGGCAAAATTGATGCGGCCGAGCTGGGCAAAGTGGTGGCCAATCGGTTACCCGAACATGCCATTGTCTGCGACGAGGGCGCCACCAACAGCCTCGCCACCTTTTTACTCACCGCTAACGCACCGGCCCACGACTGGCTCACATTGACCGGTGGCGCAATTGGGCAGGGTTTACCGCTCGCGGTGGGCGCAGCAATCGCCTGCCCCGACCGACCCATCATCGCGCTAGAGGCGGATGGCTCAGGGATGTATACCGTTCAAGCGCTGTGGACGATGGTGAGAGAGCAATTGGATATCACCGTGCTACTTTTGAATAACCGCTCTTACGCGATTCTGAATATTGAGCTGGCACGGGTGGGTGTTGAAGCGCCAGGACCGATCGCTTTATCCCTGCTTGATCTGAGTAACCCCGATCTCAACTGGGCCGACATTGCGCGCGGTATGGGTCTGCAGGCCTCAACCGTCGAGACGGTGGAGGCGCTCGACCAATCATTCGCAGAGGCCATGGCTCACAAAGGCCCCTCATTGATTGAGGTCATGCTATAGCAATTGCTAGGTAGAATCTGACTACTGCCCGACACCTTGGCCTCTGCTTGTTACCTGGCTATTGCTCTGACGATTGCTCTGACGAGTATCTCGCGGCCCCTACCATGCCGATCTGCTCAGCAACCCGGCCCAAACAATGCTCCCAACCCGTCTTCAACACAGGGACGAAAAGCCATGTTTTTGTGGGTTAAGTCTATGCGTTGGCGTCACGGCGAAAGTCGGCGCGCTGATCAACCGCCAACCAACTATCCCAACAAGCAGATAACCCCACCCGTCGGCACGCTGATCAATGAGCGCTTCTTCAACCCGAAGCGATTTAGCTAAAAGCCTCGCCCGCAGCAATCTTCTGAGCGACGATCTCGGGCGCCTCGAATCGGTCGCCATATTGGGCCGCCAGTGCCTCGCAGCGAGCGCTGAATTGCTCCAGTCCATAAGTGTTCACGAACTGAATCAGGCCACCCGTCCAGGCTGGCGCGCCGATGCCCATAATCGAGCCAATATTGCCATCAGCGACGCTGCGCAGTACGCCAGTCTCTAGGCATTTTAGGGCCTCGATAACCTGCCGAAACAGCAGTCGGTCCTTGATGTCACCCTCTACCACCGCGGCATCGGCGTTGTGGTAGAGATCCATCAAGCCAGGCCAAATCGTTTTACTACCGTCTTCTGCGTATTCATAAAACCCACCGCCGTGATGGCGACCGCCACGACTGTGGTCGCCCACCATCGTGTCGATAACATCGCGGGTGATCGTGCCATCACCCCAGTTATCCAGCACGCCCATCTCTGACCAAGTTACCCAAGCCTTTCGGGACAGCTCCAAACTCACTTCGTCATAAACAGCAAGTGGCCCAACGGGCATACCGATGGCCTTACCCAGATTATCGATCTGTATCGGGTGAATACCTTCAGTCAACAGGCGCACCCCTTCATCGAGATAAGTACCGAAAGTTCGTGAGGTAAAGAAGCCCAACGAATCATTGACGACGATCGGCGTCTTGCGAATCTGCTTGGTATAATCAAACGCTTTGGCGAGTGCCAGATCACTGGTGTGCTCACCCATGATGATCTCGACCAATGGCATTTTGTCGACCGGCGAAAAGAAGTGGATGCCGATGAAATGCTCGGCATTGGCACTGGCTTCAGCTAATTGGCTAATGGGTAACGTTGAGGTGTTGGATCCCCACACGCCGCCTTCGGCCAAACAAGGCTCGAGCTCCTTGGTAATCTCGTGCTTGAGCGCCATATTTTCAAACACCGCCTCGATAATCAGATCGCAACCCTGCAGATCATTCTTATCTGCCGTAGGCGTAATCAACGCTAATATCTGGCTGGCCTTTTCTTCGGACAGTCGGCCACGACCAACCCGTTTTTGCAATAATCTCTCGGTGTAGGCCTTTCCCTTGTCAGCCGCCTCTTGTGAGATATCTTTCAGCACGACCTCGATACCCGCCATTGCAGAGACATAAGCGATACCCTGACCCATCATGCCAGCGCCGAGCACACCCACCTTTTTCGTGGTCTGCGGCTCAATATCTTTTGGACGAGAGGCGCCCCCGTTGATCTGATTGAGATTAAAGAAGAACGTGTTGATCATGTTCTTCGCCACTGGTGTCAGTGCCAACTCGGTTAAACCCCGGCTCTCAATCCGCATCGCGGTCTCAAAGTCGACCCGCATAGCAGACACGGCCACATCCAAAATTTTGACCGGCGCGGGCAATAGCCCCCGCGTTTTTTGGGCAATCATGGCGGACGCGACCGGGAGCATAGGGGCCACTGCAGGGTGATTGGCGTTGCCACCGGGGATCTTATAGCCCTTGGTGTCCCAAGGCTGCGTGCAGGCCGCCTTGTCGTCATGGTTGTCAGCAATCCATGCCTTAGCACGAGGAACCAGATCGTCAATGCTCTCGACGACTTCATGAATGAAGCCGGCTTCCTTGGCCTTAGCAGGCACTATGCGCTTACCCTCAATGAGGTATTCGTTGGCCGCCATCAATCCCATTAAATAAATGGTCTTCACCACGCCGCCACCGCCAGGCAATAATCCCAGCGTGACCTCGGGAAATCCTAGCTGTACCGCTTTATTGTCCCAAGCAATGCGATAGTGACAAGAGAGGGCCAGCTCAAATCCACCCCCTAATGCGGCACCATTAATCGCCGCCAC
>TARA_B110000444_G_scaffold261525_1_pt1 | contig 15126 bp, 13 predicted proteins | sample TARA_B110000444 | Tara Oceans TARA_B110000444 (sample SAMEA4398370) | marine metagenome | biome: Polar Biome; feature: [SRF] surface water layer (ENVO:00010504); material: water (ENVO:00002006), including particulate matter (ENVO:01000060) such as... | depth 5 m | reverse complement strand
CCTTCTGATGAGAAGATACTGGGAAAATTTGACTCATACGAGGACTTAGAGAAAGCATATGAAGAACTTCAATCTAATTTCACAAAGTCTAGACAGACTGATGTGGGAGAAAGCGAGACTGGAAGTGCGGTTGATTCTGATAATGAAAACTCTGAAGAGATCGCTCGTGAGGCTGTACAAGAAGCTGGTCTGGATTTTAACTCGCTAAGTAATGAATATTGGGCGAATGACGGTCTTACAGATCAATCTTACGACTCCCTCGAAAAAGCTGGTATTCCACGAGAAATTGTAGACAGCTTCATCGAAGGACAACAGTCTCTTTTACAAAACACCACTAACGAGGTTTATAGCTCCGTAGGTGGTCAAGAAAACTACAGCTCTATGGTTGATTGGGCAGCAGATAACTTGTCTGAAGGACAGGTAGATGCCTACAACCGAGCAGTAAATAGCGGTGACATGGAAGAAACCAAGTTTGCCGTTCAGGGTCTCCGCTCAATGTATGAGGCTCAACAGGGTGTAGAACCAGTACGTAATTTAGCTGGTCAATCCCGTCCATCTGTCGATGCTTACTCGAGCTTGGCTCAGATGAAAGCAGATATGGCAGACCCAAGATACAGTTCTGACCAAGCGTTCCGTGATCAGGTCGCATCAAAACTGTCTCGCTCAAACATCATGTAAGGATTATTAAATGGCTAGGAATTACGCAGCAGAATACGCTGATTACCATTCCAAGCCCGAGCAAAAAAAGCGACGGGCAGGACGAAACGCAGCTCGTCGGTTAATGGTTAAGAAAGGTTTAGCTCGAAAAGGTGACGGCAAGGATGTCCACCATCGAGATAATAACACTCTTAACAACTCAGCTAATAATCTTTCAATAATGTCTCGTAATAAAAACCGAGGCATGAAGACCTAAAGAACACAGACCATTTGTACTTTCTGGCTCCCTGCGGGGAACAACCTCGAAGGAAAGGTGGCGAGTAATCTGAGGTTAACCCCTTTTATTTTAACTCGTACAATGAGGTACAACAAAAATGGCTAACGCTACTCCTTCACGCTTAGGCGCACTAAACGGGGGTTCCGATAAGGACGCCCTATTTCTAAAAGTCTTTTCTGGCGAAGTACTGACTGCATTCGAGCAGCAGACCGTCATGATGGACAAGCATCAAGTTCGCACCATTGCGAATGGTAAATCCGCTCAGTTTCCAGTCATGGGTCGCACATCTGCTGCGTACCACACCCCTGGTGCAGAGATCACTGGCGACAGCATCAACCATGCAGAAAAGATCATTACCATTAATGACCTTCTGCTGACCTCTACCTTCATTGCTAATATCGATGAAGCAAAGAACCACTACGATGTTCGCTCAGTATACTCTCGTGAGATGGGTGTTGCTCTGGCTAACCAGATGGATAAGCACATTCTTCAAACGCTTATTCAGGCAGCTAACGACGCTACAGCCACCGTCACTGGTGAGGCTGATATGGTTGGTACTGTAATCACTGACTCGGACAGCGACACCAACGCTGACTCGCTGGTAGACTCTATCTTCGCTGCTGCTCAGGCACTCGATGAAAAGAACGTCCCAGAAGATAACCGTTACGTCGTTGTCAAACCAGCTCAGTACTATCTGCTGGCTAACAGCTCCAAGGTACAGAACGTGGACTTTGGTAACGCTGGTAACGGCTCAACTGCATCTGGTCGAATCATGCAAGTGGCTGGTATCGATGTACTGAAGTCCAACAACTTACCAGTGGCTAACGTCACAGGTACAGGTGTTGATGCCGGTGGTGCTGGTGGTCTTCAGGTTGCAGCCGCAGCCAACACGACTGCTATCGTATTCCACCCATCATGTGCTGGTACGGTAAAGTTGATGGATTTATCCACAGAGTCTGAGTACGACATCCGTCGTCAGGGTACTCTGATGGTGGCTAAGTATGCTGTCGGTCACGGTGTACTCCGTAACGAAGCTGCTGTGCAAATTCAAACTGCCTAAGCTAACAATTAGAGAGGCTCCTTCGGGGGTCTCTCTTTTACCTAAAAGGAATAAACATGGCACTGATCCCTACTACTAAACTAGAGGCCGTGAACGTCTGCCTAACGAACATAGGCGAAGCTCCAGTTGCTTCACTCACAGGACTTCAAGTGGACGCTCAGGTTGCCTCCTCAATTATTGATGAAGTATCTCGTGAAGTTCAGTCTAATGGCTGGCACTGGAACACTGAGGTTCATACCATCTCCCCTAATATTTCAAATCAAATACTTCTCCCTGCCAATACACTTCGTGTTGATACGGTTGAGAAAGATCGTAGTCTAGATGTCGTACAGCGAGGAATGAAACTGTATGACCGAAAAGACAACACATACATTTTTACCGGCTCACTAAGATTACATCTTACAGTCGCCTTAGATTTTGATGAGATACCTGAAGCTGCCCGTCGTTATATTACCATGCGGTCATCACGAGTTTTCCAAGAGAGAACTCTAGGTTCTGAGTCTTTATCTAAATTCAACCGTAGTGATGAGCAACAGGCATGGGCTTTGTTGCAGCACGAGGAAGCTGAGACAGGAAATGACAACATGATCACTGACAGCTATTCAACATACACCACCGTGGCTCGTAACGCCCCAGTTCGGAGGAATTACTAATGGCTCTTGTTGCTGGCTCAATGCCTAATATGTTCAACGGTGTCAGTCAGCAGCCTCCAGCTCTTCGGTTACAAAATTCCTGTACTGAGATGGAGAACGGCTGGGCTTCGTTAGTAGCTGGCTTACAAAAACGCTCAGGAAGTGAGATTGTAGCCCGTGTTGGTAACAACGTATCAGGTAATGTCAAAGGACACTTCTTTCAAAGATTTGATGGAAAGAAGTTTTTTGTTACATTCCAAGATAACGACATTAAAGTCTATGATGACACGGGTGCAGCCAAGGTTGTAAATGGAACTATCTCCTCGTCTTACTTAGATTTCAATGCAAACCCTAGAGAAAATTGTAAGACCATTACAGTTGGTGATACGATATTTATTCTTAACAGAACTGTGAATGCAGCGGCAGCTACCGTTGCAGAAGCTAGTATTACTCCTACACGGCTTGATCCCACTCGTTACTGGTCAATTTTCATTAAAGGATCATTATCTAACTCAAACTATGCCGTGTATATAAATGGTGTATTAAGAGCTAACTTTGTTACAGGTGCTAATACAGAAGCTTCAAATGCTGTAGAACGTACTGAGGAAATTGCTCAAGAACTAACCAATGATCTTGTTGGAGCTGGATACACAGCAACCCGTCACAACTCAACTATATCCCTATATCTCCCAGCGACTGACACTGTTCAGATTGATGAGGGTAACGGTGGTAACGCCATGAGGGCTTTTAAAGCTGACCTTACAAGCTTTGAGGATTTACCATCACAAGATAAAGATGGACGACTTGTTCGTATACTTGGTGAGCCTGGGTTTGAAGGAGATGATTACTACGTTGTATTTGAAGCCAATAGGCAGTTATGGATTGAGACATTTGGATACAATAAAAAACGTACAATAACTGCTTCAACCCTGCCGCATACGCTAGCCTATAACGCTGTCACAGATGAATTTACATTCGGTGAACATACATGGGCAGAGCTATATGCTGGAGATGAAGAAACAAACAGTGATCCTAGTTTTATTGGAAAGCCTATTAATGATATCTTTATTCATAGAGGCCGGATGGGTTTCTTATCTGATGAGAACATCATCCTATCCGAAGCTGATTACTTTGAGAACTTTTGGCGCACAACTGTAGCCCAACTAGTAGACAGTGACCCTATTGATATCGCTGCCGTCACAGGACAGGTAACTCTCCTGAACTTTGCAGTCCCGTTTAACAAGAAACTCCTGATCTTTTCTGATCGGACGCAGTACATTCTTGACTCGGCTGACTTACTCTCCCCAAAAACAGCATCCCTGACCTTTGCGTCAGCTTTTAACTGCTCAAGAACTCAAACCCCTGTACAAGTCGGGGCATATGTTTATTTTGCAGATGACACAGGAACTAACTCCAAATTCATGGAGTACTTCGTTGATAACGATCTGAATACTGAAAACGCAGATGAAGTGTCAGCACAAATACCTGAATATATTAAATCACCTGTGCAATATGTTGGTGGCTCTAGTCGTTTATCGAGTATATTTCTACTAGGTAACAACGCTAAAGAGATGTACTGCTACAAATACTTCCAAGGTACTCAAGGTAAAATTCAATCATCTTGGGGAAAATGGTTGTTCGAGGGTGATGTAAAATATTTTACCCTTGTAGACAACGATATGTTTCTCTTAGTGGATTATGCTGGTGATGGCCTGTATCTAGAAAAAATAAACATTGAAGAAGACTCAGTCAGGTCTTCATCGTCTTTTCCTATACACCTAGACCACAGCTTTAAGTTCTCAGATTGTACTCGAGTGTTTGATGCCGCCACTGGCCTCACTACATTTACCTTACCACATCCAACTCCAGCCACGGCTGAGTTTGTGCAAAGTGACCAAAATACACCTCGAGGATTTCTGTTAAACACCACTCGTATATCTAGCACATCCTTCACTTCTATTGGTGATTACACAGGCACTGATTACAATAACGCTATCATCGGTAGAAACTTTTCATTTCGTTATGAGTATTCGCCTTTTTTCCTTAAAGAGGACAAAGGCCAAGGATCAGTAGCAATTCAGGATGGTCGAGTATCAATAAGGTATTTGTCTGTTCAATATGAAGACACCGCTCAGTTCTCCGCAAGGGTGACTAACCGAGGTCGGACTCCTTATGAGTATACTTTTTCAGGTCGAAACCTAGGCTCTCAAAACAACATCCTCGGGGGTCTATCTCTTGACGATGGTGAGTTCAAGTTTCCTGTTATGGGTGAAAATATCTACACAAAAATTGAGCTATTAAACGACACGCCCTTCCACTGCACCTTTACAGGTTCAGAATGGACAGGACAATGGACAGCAAAAGCTAGCAGAAGGTTATAAAATGCTACATACCGAAATTACTGAGGCTTGGCATATCTCGTCATTAGCCTCACGGCTTCGGGAAGCAGACAAGCAAGAAATAAAAGCAGCCTCCGATCTTGATGCCCTTTCCGGCCTCTCAAGGTCGGTGGAAAGCTCACCAGTATCTGTATCTATTATGGAAGGCGAGGTTCCGATAGCCTTATACGGGTCAGTACCAGATGAAGAAAATTCTGCATTGGTATGGCTCTTGGCTAGTAACGACCTACAACGCCATTCCAGACAGTTCCTGCGAGAAAGTAGGAACTACGTATCCAAACTCCACAGAGAGTCTAATGCAGACCTGTTGTGGAACCTAACAGACAAAAGAAACACAGTTCACCATAAATGGCTCAAATGGTGTGGGTTCTCATTCATCCGAGAGGTGACTTGGGGCGCATACAATATGCCATTTTATGAATTTGGAAGGTTTGAAAATGTGTGACGCAACAGCAGCCATCCAAGGCGGTAAGGCAGTAATGGAATATCAGCAGCAGCGGGAAGAAACCGATGCAGCTAATGCAGCCGCTAATGCCAGTATTGCTAGTGGACGGAAAGATTATAATTACCAGACAGGCGTAGCCCAAGAAGATTATTCAGCGAATATCAGGGCGCAAAACCAGTCAGAATTTGATGTAATCCTAGCCAACAGAGCAGCAAAAGCCACAGCAGTAACCTCGGCAGCATCTGAGGGTGTAACAGGAAAATCTGTTACCAATACGATTGACGCTATTGTTCAGGCAGGAGCCAGAAACACTGTTCGCTCTAAAGATCAGGAAGCTGTCTTAGATCGGGCTTACGCCGCACAAGGCCGAGGTCTCCAAAAGAACCTCGAGCAAGTCTATGCAAGTAACCCTCTAAAAGCCAATCCTAGCCCTCTAGGGGCAGTCCTTGGTATTGCGGGAGCAACTCAAGGTGCAAATACTCGACAAGTTGAAGCTGGTGGGAATGGTTTCCTCCCTTCATTCTTAGCTTAATAAGGAACAAAAGACATGGCACGGAGTACGGTTGATATAACCCCTTTGTCTCCTCTTGCGAGAGGAATTGGGCAACAGGGGTCAGGAGCAGTACAATACAGAGCCGACCCTAGTGCTGGTACATCTGCGGGTTTACTAGCAAAGAGTCTTGGCATTGTACTGAACGCATCTCAACAGCGTGATCGTCGAAAGATTGATGAGGCTAACAAACAGTTTGAGCTTGAGTTCAATGGTTATGTAACCAAGGCTCTACAAGATGATAACACCACTGATGTTGCAGAATTAGACACCCTTTTCCCAGATATGAATATGCCACGTAAGTTGCTTATTCTTGAGGCAAGTGGAAAGAAAGCAATTGAACGAGATGAGACATTTCAGAGTATTTTATCTGGTATTGGCTCACAAAACACAGATGATGACGGGTTAGTAACAGGAACCCCTAACACCCTAGAAGGCCTTAACACAGGCTTTGCTCAGGCTGAAAGCTACATTAGAGATTACTACAAAGGCTCTAACATGGCTTTCCAATCAGGGATGCTTGGATACCTCGAGGCTAACCGATCTGCTCAAATACAGCAGTTTGTATCAAGCCAACGTGCAGCCCAGCTTCAAGACACCAAGAATGACTTCCAGAACACCGATGTGGCTATAGCCGCCTCTGGTGACTGGGAAGCTCTTCAGTCTCGAGACAGCTTCTGGAAGGCCGCTGGTGGCAATGGGTTCATTGCTGGTGGAGATCGTAACACTTACATCACTAATGCCGCCTATGAGCAAGCTAAGGCTAACAGGGATATCAAAGTCCTCTCTACGATGCCTGAAGATTACAAAGGCTCGATGAAGGGTAAACCTCAGCTTTGGCAGACCTACCTTGCTAATGTCCAGCGTGAGATTGACAAGCTAAATGCTGCCGATGTCACAGCACGGCTAAAAGCTGCCGACGACGATAAAAAAGCTCGTCATGAAGCTCTGCGTCAGAAGATGATTAAAAACGAGATTTTATCTGAAAATGAAATCCGCGAAGTTGAAGCTGACTCGACACTAAGTTCTGCACGTGAACGGTTAAAATCTAATACAGGCGTAAATAAAGATTTCTCTAAGGCCAATACCGCAACCTTGGTGGGACAGTTAAAGAGTGCAACTTCAGCAAGTGATCTTCAAGATATAGGACTGACCGAAGAGTTACTAAATAGTCCTGAAAGAATCCAGTTTTGGGCAAGAACACGAGATGGGATTCACCCTGATGATGTTCCTACAATTATCCAAGCTGCACAGAACGCTTATTACATCAGTGATGTAGTAAACAGCCCAGAACACAAAAGGTTCAACACTGAACTCGATAGTGTTTTAGCGGATATCAGAGATGTCTCTGTTTTAGAGGGCGGGAGCAGCGGTAATAACGCAGGAATAACCCTAGGAATTTTAGGACAGGACACAACATTCTATCGTCGAGGTAAAGAAATTGCCGAAAACGAGTTCTCAGAATTGGTAGCTATCTACCGTGAAGAAAACGGAAACGAGAAGTTAACTTTGAGACAGCTTCGGGAAATTCGTGAGCTGGTCGTGACTAAGACCCAGACATATGTAACTACTGTCAAGAAACAAGCATCCGCTGTCATGGCGGCAAAGAACATCACGACATTTACAGATGAACTTCGCAAAACCAGTAACCAATACAAAGACCCAGAGACTGATGTCATCTACGATGTATTTGATAATGTGGAAGCAAACCGTCTGTTTGCGAATGGTCAAGGGGATAATATCAGACAACTTGGAAACAACAGATTTATTCTAGTGAGGTAAGTTATGGGTATAAATGATCTGCCTACTTGGAATCCATCTGAAGAAGAGCTGGAGAAAATTAGGAAAGAGGAAGAGCGGCGTAAGAAAGCTAAACAAGCACAAGCAGCCCAAATAGCAGCTCAACCAGCTCCTACAACTACCCCCGCACCTACTAATGTGGGAGGTGTCATTGCCGCAGGGCAGGATAACTTTACTACACGGTTCGAGGCTGGAGAAGAAGACACTACTGAAGACTCTCTAGTTCTGGATCAAGACTTTTTAGCAGCAGCCCGTAACGTCTATAGCTTCAATAGTAATGGCCGTAAGTTTGAAGGCTCCGACCAAGAGCTAGCAGACTACGCCCTCGATACTATGGGATGGTTCAACTACAACCTCCCCAAGATGACTTTAGATGCTGCAATTGTCTCTCGAGCGGATGATAACACCAAAGCTTCCTTCCTTTACCTTATGGACGCCTATGACGATAAAAATATCTCATGGGACGGAACTTGGCGTTTCATCAAAGGTGTAGGACTCGATCCTACAACCTACGCTGGACTCGCCACTTTTGGTATAGGTACAGCCGCTAGTGTTAGTGCTAAGATTGCCACTAAAGAGGGTCTTAAAGCCCTTTTCAAAGGCTCTGTCCGTAACGCAGTGATTGCTGGTGTCGAAGGGGGTATTTATGCCTCTGTGGATGATATTAACAGACAGGTTATCGAGACCTCCGTCACTGGTAAAGACATGGATTTTGTCCGTACTGGTAAAGCTGCTTTATTCGGTATTGCACTAGGCGGAACCGTAGGTGTAGCCGCTACCCCTATAATTAAGACAGGTGGAGCTGCAATCGGTAAGGGTACAGAAGTTGTCGGTAAGGTTGTAGACAAAGCAGCTAGTAAAACAGTTTCTGGTGTCAAAAGTATTTTAGGCATTAAGAACAGACCCTCTAGAGCTTCGAGAAAAGGAGCTACAGTAACTGAATCCCCTGATGTCCTTGAAGCAGATGCAAATCTTATTAATAGGGTCAACGTCGAGGGGGTCACCGAGCCAAAGCTAGGTATTACAGCAGCTCTCATGAAAATCAGAGAAGCTGTCGAAACCACCACAAAGCGCGGGTTTGCTGGGGTTGATCCTGAGACAGGCGCACAGAAACGTAAGTCACTCGGGGAAGCTACCCAAATGCTGACTAACGTCCTCAAAGGCGTCACACGGAATGCTGATGGCTCACTCGATGGTGACTCATTGAACACCCAAATCCTAGGGATGCAGCTTACTCAAGCTGAATATAACGCTCTTAGTATTGGTGTTCAACGTAACATCTCTGATCTTTATGGGGAGCTAGCCACTGTACTTGATAAGCAACTCAATAGTAAGAACCTCCCAGAGGAGGAGCTAGACGGGCTTACAGTCCTTCGTGAAGAAATCGAAGACCTTATCCGCCAAGCTAATGTTTTGGATGAAGGTTTCCGAGCTACAGCCGCAAGATCACTAGGGTCTCGCCAACAGTTCCTTTATCGTGGTGAACTTCTCGACACTCTTCCAGATGATATCAAAGCTGACAAGAATATTAGCGATGACGAAGCTGTTAGCGAATTCTTGGCTCTGTACGAGAAACAGAAATCTCTCTACCGCAAAGACACTGAGATTCGTGCGATATCAGGTGAAATTGATACAGCCATCAAAAACAACCGTATTGACAAGGCTTTTAAGCTGTCAGAACAACGTCGTGAGCTACTGAAGCTCAGGATGGATGAGCAGAACCCTGGCATAGGATATAAGATCAGGGCAACATCTCGTCGCACTATTGAGGGTATTAATGAGTTCGTTATTGGTACTGTATTTACTACATCTACCATCGTCGTGAACACAGTGCCGTCTTTAGTTAAGACCGCTTACAAACCATTCTTAAACTTTGTGGTTGAAGGTGATTATTCTTCAGTCGGCATGGGTAAGCTAGGAGCCACTTATGGTGCTATGGGTAGAACCATAGGAACAGCCGGAAGAGCTGCTATTGCTGCTTACAAATACGAGCGGTCAATGCTCACAGGTGACTACAGTAAATTCATGGAGAACCATAACATTCTCCCTCAGCGTTATAAGAAATGGATACCAGCAGGGTCTGTTATTCGGTTCTTCCCTAACGTCCTCAATATGACTGACGAGTTCTTTGCACAAGTAAATTACCGTGGGTTTGTAGAGGGGAAAGCTGTAGGTAACGCCTTAGCCAAACACCAAGCTGAACTCGCATCAGGCAGACGTAAGAAACCCCTTAAAGGTGACAAGTTAAATGCCTATGTGCAAAAAGAAGTAGATAAAGTAATACTGAAAGCCTTCGATAACCTCGATGCTACGCAGATTAAAAACCAGCTCTTAGAGCAAGCCAAGGCTCGAGGCATGAACGCTGTTCAAGCTAAAAAGTTTGTGGCTAGCGAGTTCAAGAAGAATGAGAGCTTGTTTGCTCGTGGTGTAAACCGTGAGGGACGTTCCTACACAGAAGACCTGTTGTTTAAACGTCAGTTCTCTGGGGAAGGTCTTGCATCAAGTTCTGCGAAAACTTACGAACAGTTTGTAAGAGATAACCCTTGGATGAAAATCATGGGACAGCTCTTCTTCCGTACCCCTGTCAGGGTGTTCGAGGAAGGCATTCGTATGACCCCAGGATTACAGCTCATAGCCCCTAAGTATCTTGCAGACCTCCGTGGCTCTAACGGTACTGCTCGGCAAGTACGGGCGCAGGGTGAGGCTTTACTGTCCTACGGTATCGCTGGTTACGTTATGATGCAGTATGCTCAGGGTAATATGACTGGTTCTGGTTCAGGTGACTACAAGCGTCGTAAGATGCAGGAAGATACCGACAGACAGCAGCCTTATACTATGAAGTTCGATGATGGCACTACGTTAAGCTACAAGAACTATGACCCTTTCTCTACACCAATCAAAATCCTAGTAAATGCTTTTGAGGCTTATGAGGAAGTTGAGTATCGACGGAGACAGGGTGAGTACGTAGAGGATGAGGCAGCTCTAATTAGAGATCGTGTGTATATTGCAGCGGGATCAATTTTCAATGCAATCAAAGATGCTAACCTCATGTCGGGACTAGCAGACGTAACAAACCTTATGACAGACCTTGGTAAAGAGGATGCGTGGTATAGAGATGTAATGAAGTTCGCTGGCAAAAAAGCCCAGCTTGCATTTCCTAACATGATCTACAAGACCAAGAATGCCTTCTTTGATACTGAGCCGACACTAAAAGACCCTAGAGGTTTTCTTCAGCATTTAGAAGCTCGTATGGATTTAGACCTAACCGCCGTATCTAATCAATATGATACCCTAGGTAATGCTAGGTTAATGGAAAAACCCATCAATAGTTTGACTGGCGTATTCATTACAGATGAAGAGGATCGTCGTAAAGGTAAGAGTGATGAGGAACTATTTGTTCTCAGGAAACTAGAGCTGATTGCTATAGCAACTGACTCATCATTTGAAACACCTAAACGTATACCTTCATTCTTTGGTAATACTGATCTAGCTGCCGAGCCTTACCCCGATGACTCTGGTCGTACATTGTTTGATAGGTACAACGAGATTTACAGGGACGCCAACGGTGGTCTTGTGAACATCTTATATCCCATCTTAGCTAATTCTAACGGCCTCTACGGTACTGCGAGTCAGGACGGAGCAATCACACAGGTTGTCCGATCAGTCATTGGCAAACAACGTCAGCTAGCAGCTCTGCTTTTATTAGATGAGTTAGGTAAAATGAACACACTCGCTGACCGACAGATTCGCAAAGCTGAGTCTAAAGCCGGACTAAGAGATGACAACATATTCCCTAATGTTAGGGATTAATAAGGAAAAAAAATAATGGCAAACTCCATTTATGAAACCGTAGGGGACGGAAGTACTACGGACTTTCAAATTCCCTATACCTACCTCGAAGCAGATGATGTAACGGCTTTCGTAGGTGGGGTTTCCACTGCTTTTACTTTTACATCTAGTAACGTAATTACTTTCTCTACAGCTCCCGCAGCCCTAGCTAGTGTGCGAATAAACCGTAATACAGATGTAGACAATCTTAATGTTACTTATTCAGACGGCGGGGCTTTAACATCTTCTCAATTAAATAACTCAAATACTCAGTTATTATTTGGTGTACAGGAAGCTATCGATAGAGCTAACGAGTCAATGGCTGTCGATACTACTGATGGTGCATTTAGTGCTAGTTTAGGCGGTGTTAACCGTGTCATCAAAAATGTAGCTAACCCAACAAACGCTCAAGATGCAGCTACAAAGAATTATGTAGATACCGCAGACGCTTCTCTAGTTTCGTCAGCCGTGTCCCAAGCGACAACAGCGGCTAGTAACCAAGTTACTGCGGCAACAGGTGCAATCATTCCTGATGCTACCAAGCTTGCTATCCATCCTATCGGTAGCCAGTACACACTGTCAGATGGTTCTACAACTGACTACTCAGCAAAGCATTATCAAAGCGTAGCTTCAGCGGCAGCTACAGCCGCCTCTTCTTCTGAAACAGATGCACAAGCTTCTGAAGATGAAGCTGAAGCATGGGCGCAAAAAATCAACGGAGAAGCTGTCACAGGTGAAGGTTATTCATCGAAAGCTTGGGCTGTAGGTGGCACAGGCGTATCTAACGCATCAGGTGGCGGTAATGCCAAGGATTGGGCAACAGAGACTTCTTCAACGGCTGATGCAACAGAATATTCAAGTAAAGAATATGCTGTAGGCGCACAACGCAGAGGACAGGCTTCTGGTGGTTCAGCTAAAGATTGGGCTACATACACAGCCGGTACAGTAGATAATGCTGGTTACTCAGCAAAGTATTGGGCTGAAGCCGCACAAGCATCTGTTGCTACTTTTGATAACAAGTATTTCGGTGCGCTATCTTCTGACCCTACCCAAGACCCAGACGGTTCAGCATTAGAAGCTGGTGACATTTATTATTCTAGCTCTTCTGGAAATATGAGGGTCTACAGCGGCACACAATGGGAAGATGTAGCTGTTAGCACATCGGCTTTTGCTTCCGCTGGTTTCAGTATCGCAATGTCAATCGCTCTTTGACCAATTAAAACAAGGACTTAAAATATGGCACAGAATTTCAGACGCTATATGGAACAGGGTATTGGCGTAAACGCTACTGACATTCCAGACGGCTCAAACTTTGATTCCTATGACACTATCGTAGGTATCCATATGACTAACACAACAACACAAGCAATCAATGTTGACGCTTACATCCAACACACAATCAACAGTGTAGTTACTAACTTCTATCTTATCAAAGGCGCACCTATTGCCGCAGGTGGTGCATTACAGCTACTTGACGGTGGCGCAAAGATAGTCGTGGCGGCTGGCGATAGGCTGTGGGTTAAATCTGACACCGCAAGCTCACTCGATGTTTGGGTATCTGCCGTTGACGCAATTAGTTCATAGGAGTGAGACATGGGATATGTAGGTAATCAAACTACAAACGCATACACTTCTATGGATAAACAGGACATCACTGGCAACGGTGGTGCAAACTATACGCTGTCTCATGCTGTTGCTAATGCCCAAGAGATTGAGGTGTTCGTCAACAATGTCAGACAGGAAGCTGGCGTGGCGTATACCACCAACGGCACTGCCTTGAATATGACAGGCAACGTGGCATCTAGTGATGACTTCTATGTGGTGTATCAGGGCAAAGCGGTGGGTACGATTGTGCCGCCTGATGGCAGTGTAACAGACGCTAAGATTACAGCTATGGCTGCATCTAAACTGACGGGTTCTGTTGCTTCAACAGCAATGCCTACTGGCTCTGTAATTCAAGTTCAACAAACTATCGGAAGTACTAGCGTACAGAATATAAGTTCAACATCTTATGTCGATACTGGTCTTAGCATTGATATTACTCCTCGTGATGCAAACAGTAAGTTTCTTGTGCAGGGAGCAATGGATATAGACGTTGACGCAAACGAACAAACTTTCTTTACAGTCTTTAGAGATTCTACAGATTTAGGAAGCACTAATGGGCTTGTGAATGTTTGGAATGGTACTAATCGTATGATTGTGCCTGTCACTATCCTAGTTTTAGATGCTCCATCTACGGCATCACAAATTACTTATAAAATTAGAGTTAAAGTCGCCGGTGGGACTTCTAGATTAAACTCACAAGGCACTAAAGTTATAATGACTGTTTCAGAAATAGCAGGATAGGAGACAGATATGGCATTATCTAAGATATTACCAGCCGGTCAAGCACAGTTTGCTGGTGCAAGAAATCTTATTATCAACGGCTCAATGATTTGTAGCCAGAGGGGAACGAGTACCGCATATTCAGCTAACACAAGTCGTGGTTATGTCTTAGACCGCTGGTATGGAGAAGGGTATCCTTTAAACGCTACTATTGCACAGTCCACATTAGCTTACGATGGAATTACCTATGAATGTGCTTCTCTATCTTCAATCACAGGAACGTATTATTTTTATCAAGCAATTGAGGATGGTGTAAAATACAACAAAGGCAAAAATCTTGTTCTTTCTTTTGTTGCAAGTGGCAGTGGAAATATACAGTGTCAGTACAATGCTGGAACGGTAGGAACTGTTAATCTTGGTTCTGCTATTACATTAACTGGCACACCTACAAAATACTCTGTTGCCTTTACTGTATCAGGCAGCGCAACTGGTGACCATCTTTACATCGGCTTTAACGGCAGCGGTGGCAGCTTTAATGTTAGCCTTGTTCAGCTTGAGGTTGGTTCCACAGCAACAGATTTTCAGCACCGCAGCTATGGCGATGAGTTAGCTAAGTGTCAGCGGTATTATCAATCTATGGACTATTATTATAGTTCAGGTTCAACTAGCAGTAATGGCTTTTACTACACACCCCTTTGTTTTCCTGTAACTATGAGGGCAACGCCAGCAATGACAGCAAGTCAGTGGGGTCAAAACACAGGAAATGCCTCTACTTACCACAGTTCAAATCTTGTTAATGGGTGGATTTTGGTAAGCGCATTATCAACAGCTTGCATAGTTCGAGGTAATCACACCAACACCTATAATTTGATGGCTGGTCGTGGAAAATTTGATGCGGAGTTATAAATGAATATTACATCAGCCCAATATATTATTAGTGAAACAAAAGAAGGTAATGGAACTGTTATCAGAGCCACCATTGACGGCACTGAAATGTTCGTACCCCTTGACCCAGACAACCGCCACTACGCAGAAATTCAAAAACAAATAGCGGCTGGCGAATTAACCATAGAGGAGGCTGACTAATGCCATATATCGGTAAACAGCCCCTTGCGGGTCAATTCAAAACAGTAACAGTGCCTAGTGCATCTGC
>TARA_B110000444_G_scaffold242879_1_pt1 | contig 15201 bp, 10 predicted proteins | sample TARA_B110000444 | Tara Oceans TARA_B110000444 (sample SAMEA4398370) | marine metagenome | biome: Polar Biome; feature: [SRF] surface water layer (ENVO:00010504); material: water (ENVO:00002006), including particulate matter (ENVO:01000060) such as... | depth 5 m | reverse complement strand
CCAGTGACTGGAATGTTGTTTCGACGCAGGATTGCTGCAGCCTCAGTCAAGAGTTTCTGTCGCTGTTGAATGTTTTGCTGCTGTTCAGCTATTGCAGCGAGTTGAATCAAAGCATCTGAGTGACCTTCGTGGTCATTAACTGTTTTGGAAAGTCGAAGACTCTGCTCAAATTGTTGTGCTGCGCTCTCGAGTTGATTACGGTAAAGGTGGGTATTGCCAATATTGAACAGCGCAATCCCCTCACCCTGACGGTCTCCAAGTTGCCTCATGATAGCCAGAGATTCGTTGAAGTAACGTTCTGCCTGTTCGAATTGATCTTGTTCTTCGAAGAATACACCCAAGAGATTCAATGTATCGGATTGACCGCGTAAATCAGAGAGTTTCTTTTTCATTTTCAAAGCCATTTTGTACAAGCGTTCTGCTTCGACATAGTCGCCACGTTGTTTAGCTTGTGATGCAAGTTGGATGTGTGAAAAAGCCTCTCCTCTTCGGTCACCAATCTGACGCTTGATAGCGACACTTTCATTGGTCAATCGTTGTGCATCACTGGTATTTCCAAGGCGTTCAGCAACCGTTGAAAGGTTGGCAAGAATAATTGCTTCACCTTCTAGATCCTTCTGCTTTCGTTTGATGAGCAGGCCTTGACGGTAATGGATTTGCGCTGCTTCGTATTCTTTCTTTGATTCCAAAATATTTCCAATTCCAATCAAGGCAACTGCTACACCGTTCTCATCGGCATGGCTCTCTTTAATTTTTAGAGCTTGAGAAAACAAGTGTTGTGCTTGGTCATATTCATTGCCCGTAAGTGCGAGATTCGCCATAGCCAGAATGACATCAGCCTCACCATTTTTCTCACCGATTTCGGCTTTAATGGACTGGGCATCTCGAAAATTTTGGTAAGCATTTCCAGCGTCTCCTTGGTTGAGAGATACGTACCCAATGTTGATCAGTGCATCGGCTTCTCCACTTCGGTTCCCTTCATTTCGGAACGTTTGGAGTGCTCGGTTATACGAGTCCATTGCCGCTTGATATCGACCGGTCAAACGCGCTGCATTACCGAGTTTGAGGTCTGTTGAGCCTTGAACTTTAACGCCCTGAGAAGTTAATTCATCTCCCGCTTTCAACAAATTTTTGACATTTGACATCTGCTGGTTCGAAGGATTGGAGGTTTGGATATTTCCAACAAATCCAATCTGTTCAAGTGCCATTACCATTGCTTTTGCCATGTCTTCTGGGCTGTTTTGAACAATCGTTTGGGACGTTAAATCACCCATAATTACGCTGTCCACTATTTTTTGGTGCGTGAATACATTTGCACCCGAGGCGTGTTGAACGGTTGTGCCTACTGGAACCCATTCTGTACCGGTCCATTCCGACGTTCCATCGGGGCTGAGTTTCGGTTCCACCATGGTCTCTACAAGAGGTGTTCAACTATCTAAGTATTGTTTGATTGAGAGATTCGAAGAATCAAATGAGTTGCGTGATAAGTACTATTAAATGATATATCACGCCATAGAAGAAACAATCACGGGGGCTACAAGATGGTAAAAATCGCAATTTATGTCGACACCTCCGGTTCGATGAATGAGCGTATTCAAGGAGAACTCGATGAAAATTTCAGCGGCGAATCGAGTTCAGTTCTCCGAAAAATATTCCGCGGACTTGGGCTTAAGGGGCGAGTGAAAAAGCATGTTGTTGCTCAAGCAATGTGGCAAAATCTGGTTCAAACATTCCAAGACAGACAAACCAAAATTTCCACCATCAACAGTCGAGGGAGATCTCGGGTTCTTGCTCCTCTTGAATTCCGTTCAGAGGAAGATTTGTTGAAAATCCGGTTTCCAAAACCAAATGGCGGCACCTATCTTTGGAAGTTTTTAGTCGAAGAAGCTGAAGAACTCGCTCAAGACAGTGTCGACTGGTTGTTTTTCTTAATCAGTGATGGGATGGACATGAGTTCTCCTCCTCCTTTCAACGGAGTTCATGGGTTTCAACCGTGTATTGAAGCAATCAAAAGCATCGGTATCGATGTTGAATTTCACATTATTGGACTTGGTTTACCAACAGCATCGGTCAATGTATTCCGCCAAGTCAGCGGTGCAAGTGGCGGTTCATTCGTTAACATTGTAGAGGCGGGCGACGATGTTGAACAAGCAGTTGAAGAAGTCGGAGGCGCTTTAGAAGAATCCTTGAATCCTATCGCACGAATGGCTAGTCGTCAACGCAGACAACAAGAATATCTTGAATCACGGCAAGAAGGCGACCTTGAGATTACCACTGAAGCAGCCCCTCCAGCCCCATCTTACACCGGTTATACCTACGGAGACTTAACCATTGAATCAACCAATCCAGAACAACTGTCTCAGTGGCAGAATGATTTGCTTCGAATCAGAGGTGATGAGCAAATAGAGAATATTCAAGCCTATGAAAATTGGACCTCGATGCGTTCAATGCCGTTGTTTTCCGACACTCCAGGGATTCCAATCGATTCATGGGCTCTCTCAGCAGAAGATGTCTCTCTCATCGCCAGTATGAAGATTGACAACCTCTTCACATTCCTCTCTCAAATACGCAGTTCAGATGTACCGATTGAGAATCGAAGAATCATTGTCCGTGGTGAAAATATCTCGCAAGTGTTGCTCGATACGCTCGGTAATTCTGGTGCTCGAGTGGTTCTCTATCCTGAAGAGCTCCCTCCACCGCCGCCACCCGAATTAGATGATGAGAAGTGGGAGAGAAATGAATATGACTTCAATGACAACCCTACTCGTGAATGGGACATTTATCCTCATTTAGGAGCCAGTAAAGCACGATATTCAGTCGTTATTGACCCGCCAGCATATCCCGATTATGTGGACAAACTCTCTGAAGCATTTGCGCGAAAAAACCTCGTTGCAGAACTTGAATCAAAACTTCGTCCAATTCAACGCTCCTACGCTGAGGCTGTGTTCAAACCGTCATGGAGTGATTTTAACGCTCATTGGGTTGCTGATGATTGGCCATCTTTGATTTCACTCGAACAGCAAGCGGTTGGAGAAGCGTTTTGTGAATCACTTCGTATCGCCTACATCCAAGTGGTCCATGAGTGGATCATCTCACACGGCAATCGACCAAAGTTTGTCTTAGTACGCCTTTCAAATGAATCCAAAACGCTCGGTTTGCATAAACACCCTTGTTACCTTGAATTCCAAACACTTCTCGCAGATATGTTCCATTACCAAAGTACTCATTTGAGAATCAATGAACCTCGTGTTGAGTATTGGTGAGCCTCAGAGATACTTAGAACGAAATACTACGGTATTGAGGCGCTTACATGATGGAGAGGTCACTTCGCGAACTTTTCGAAGAAAAGAAAGCCTTCTTTACCGCTGTTGGAGTGGTCGTTTTACTCTCAATTTTGTATGTGTTCATAGGAGGCTCAACATGGGCTGTAGACCCTATTGAAAGTCCGACACTATTTTGTGAAGAGATTTCAGATGGCCTCGTCAAAGAACCGATGAACGCCTTATCGAACTTCACCTACATTATCGTCGGCCTCATTATTCTCTGGAACATGCCTTCGCAGAATGGCCGAGCAGCAAACCCGATGTTGGAACACGGAATGTATCCGATTCTCTATGCTGCAGGTTCCATCTACATCGGTATCGGTAGTTTTGCTATGCATGGTACCAATACAAATTGGGGTACGAGCATGGATTGGACCGGTATGCTGTTTTTCATCTCCTTCCCAGTATACTATAATTTAAGTCGGCAATATGCTTGGAGTGACCGCTTTTTCATGACTCTCTTTTTCATCGTCTTTATTCTCACCGCAATCTTGGATACCTATGCTGCGAACAATAATCTCGTCCTCATTGAGAACTTTTCAGATAACCGCAAACTGAAATTATCGCAAATCACCCGAGATTACATGTGGTCGCTTTACATTGGCACATGGATTATCCAGGAAGCGAAAAACCTCTCAAACAATCGACTCGGATGGATGATTTCTCTCCCAGTCATTGCATGTGTTACCCTTTCAGTCGGCGCACCGACCCTTCAGATCATCATTCTTTGTGTGGTGTTCACTCTTATCGCATTGGTGCTTCACTTCAATTCTGGACAAGAATTATTCCGAAAGTCAAGCCCGCATTTGTGGATTGGTTTGGGATTCTATGTGTTGGGCAATATTGTTTGGCGCTACGGTCGCGAAGGCGAAGCAGCATGTAATCCTGATTCACTCTTCCAATATCATGCTCTCTGGCATCTTTTCACAGGATTGGCGGTCTACTTCTTCTACCGATATTTCTTGACCGAAAAGGCGGAAAACCACTCACTTACGGAGTGATTATCCTCCCTCTTTTGAACACAAGTTCTGTTTTGAGCATTGAAAAGTTTTGAATGGTTCTGACGACTCGTCGATGTATGGCACGTCAGGGAATTCTCTTTTCTTTCGTGCTTTTGTTGCTCGTTTCAGTGACTTCAAGTTCTGTTCTCGCTCAAACTCCTGTTGACACTCAGCCGAATGCAGAGAATCAAATCATGTATCTTTGGGGAGATGCATCACTTGCTAATGGCAATTGTATCGCCCACTTTTCCTCCGAAGATTCGTCCGATGTTGGATACGGTGAGATTGATGAAACCGAAAACATCGACTTTTCGTGTTCTCTCGATGCGCCTTTGATGGAAGACATGTATCTGGACCCAGAGGGTTCGATTAACCTCCAATTAGGTTTTTTAATCCAATCTTCGGAGAACAGTGGAGGAGATGAGCTTCTTCTTTCACTACAGAAAGATTCTGAGATTTTAGCCCAGCAAGAATTCACCTTTCCCACCTATTCAAACGAACAAGTCACATGGCAGATTCAAGTTTCTGAAAACATGACCTTTTGGGAGCAAGGCTCAACGCCTCAATTGAACATTCAATTCAACAAGCCAGGTCCAACCGCTCTTGAATGCTTGAACCCACAAAAGGCGTTAGCCGGATGTGATTCGAAATTCCGCCTGTATTATTCAGACAATACTGAAGGTTTGAATGTCGAAGGAATATTCCCAATCCTCAACGCTTCAGACCCTGCAGCGATTAATCCAAATGGACCGATGAGCGAAGACGATGCTTCGACAATGGCGGTCGGAAGTGGTTCGCTTTCCGGTCTGTTGTTCTCTCCATGGTTTATCGGAATATTCGCCTTTGTTGGTTTCATTACTTTTCAACGAGAGAGATTCCAACTTGGAATGGTTCTTGAAGAAGAACCTGAAGACGTTGTTTCTGGTGAGTCATCTTCAGATGGAGATACGCTCGTTGACAGTTATCGGGCTCGGGTTCTCACTCTTTGTGCCCTTTATGTGGCTCAAGGAATTCCGTGGGGTTTCATCACCATTGCCTTCCTTACTTTCTTGGCAGACAAGGGCGTTGGAGCAGGAGAACTTGCCCTCATGCTCACCCTTGGAACCTTACCTTGGTCAGTGAAATTCCTATGGGGGCCTGTTATTGACAGGTATCAAATCCCCTCCTTGGGGCGTCGCAGGCCATGGATTCTTCTTGCCCAAAGTGGAATGATTCTCGTTCTTGCATCGATGATGTTTGTTCCAAATCCAGAAGAAAATGTGAGAACTATCGCATGGATGTTCCTGGTCTACAATATCTTCACATCTTTACAAGATGTGAGTACTGATGCCCTTGCCGTCGATGTTCTCAAACCTCATGAAATGGAGAAAGTCAACAGTTACATGTTCACTGCAAAGTCAGTTGGTGGTATTATTGGAGGGGCAGGTCTTGGGCTTATTATCGGTACGCTCGGCATTAAAGCAACGATTCTTCTTCAAATTCCTATTCTCATACTCATTATGCTCGTACCCCTCTACATGACTGAACGGCCTGGTGAGAAGCGTTTCCCGTGGAGCGAAGGCCAAGGCAGTGAGCAACTGCAAGAAGATCAGCGTGATTTCAAAGAAATACTTTCGAAACTGAAAACCGCTTTTTCACTGCGCTCTGCGAAACTTGGTATTGTCTTGAGTCTCGTGATGTCACTCTCATTCTTCTTGATTCCAGTTTTGCCGCTTCTCTTTGTTCGAGAATTGGGCTGGACCGTTGAGCAGTTTAATGTTACAAACGGTGGAATAATTTTGCTTTTCACTATCTTTGGATATCTGGTTGGAGGGCAATTAGGTCGACGATTTGGAGGAAAGTCGGTCATCATTTACGGCGCGCTATTCACTGCTGTGGTCACCTCGATATGGGGACTGACTGAATCGATGTGGAGCAGTGGAAGTTACATGATGGTGATGTGGTCCATTCGAACCTTTACTTGGGGGCTTGTGACCATCAACATCTATTCCTTGGTGATGAGGGTCACGTGGAGTGAAGTTGGAGGAACTCAATTTACTGCATATATGGCCATGATGAACGTCTCTTCGATTATCGGATACCAATTGACCGGCCCACTTGCCAGTCGGTTTGATTATTCGACACTGTTCTTACTTGCTGCAGCGTTTGAAACACTAATCATCTTTGGAGCACTGTTCATCGACCCAGGAGAGACAAGGCGAACGCTTGTTCAAGAACATTAGACATTAAAGTACCTCGCTATTGACTTATCACAATCTCCGAACAGTGAGGACCCGTTGTAGTGCATAGGGTTCCACCATCTTTTTGCGGACGACATGGCATCACTACCCAAAGGCACTCTCGAAGAGTGGGCGATGCAGGATTCGAACCCGCGTCGACGGGTTCGAAGCCCGTCAGGATATCCAGGCTACCCTAATCGCCCTTAACTCGCCGAGTTGCCCCCCCTTCTTGAAGAAGGCGGAAGGATTGGCTCGGCTATGGCGCGCTCTCTTCCGTGTATTCCTACGGGATGTTCTGCCTGTTGTCGAGAGACAACCATGCCTCTAACCAAAGCCGAGGCTGCTCTTCTCACACGTCGAACTGGGATGGCTGTTGAAGATTTCACTTGGCGAAATAATGGTATTCTCACTCTTTTGAATGATGCCAATACCCGGGCCTGTGTCTTTCTCTTGACTGATTCTGCGGATGTTCACGCTGAAGGAATGTGTTCTGTGTATGAAGTCCGCCCTCAAGGATGTCGAACGTATCCAAACGTTCTCAACCACAAGGACGAGGTCATCTTGGATGATGGATGCCCTCACAAATCACAATTTCCTGAGCCAACAGAAGATGATGCTATTGTTCTTCTCAATCTTGAGGAACAATTGTTGCGTGAAGGATAAGTCGCCCCAGGCTTGCGTGAACATGTTCGACCCATCGCTGTTCGATACGCCACCCTGTCTTGTTAAACGTCGATTTGATTTCTGACCATTGGCCGTGTAGAAGTTCAAACTCAGCCTCGTCTTCCAGTGCTTCATCAGGAAATTCTCCAAACGGATGCATAGGTAATATCAACACTAAGCCGGCCTTTTTGGCAGCGACTTTTCTCGAACTATGTAACACGGCTTCAATCAATTCAGCATGGTCCAGCGAACCCTGTGAGTTACGCCCGTAAGGTGGGTCAAGGACAAAACCTGCAATTCTCTTATGAGCGTGAGAGGGGATGACTTCAGGTAATTGAGTTGCATCGCCCAACAGTAACTTCGCTTCTGATGATGGCATAGCCCAATCAAGGTTTTTCTGGGCGCCTTCAATCATGAAGGGATCTAAATCCACACCATATGTTTCTCGATTGGAAATGGCTGCTTCAAGAACAAAACCACCGGTGCCGGTCATCAGGTCGAGCGTTGCTCCTGAGTCTCGTGGACCTGAAGCGACATTGACTGCTAAGCGAGCAAGACGTGGATCAAGGCTAACAGGTTTGAAGAACGGACGGTCCGTTGCTCTTCGTGCTACGATTCCATCTGAATCATCTCCTGAACCAACCATCCAGCCACAAGCAATGATTCCAGCACTGGCATCAAAGACCATGCCCAAGCGGTGTTCGGGAGATTCAAGGTCGATTGGATACCCTTGTGATGAAAGGATTCCTCCGATGGTACGAGCGAATTCTCGGCTGCTTACTCCGGGCATTTTCCCTTCATGTTTCATGCTGCGGACCGCTGCGGAACCCGTTCGTGGATAAGCCTCAAGGTATGTACGAAGGTGTTCGTAAAACGCAGTGGAGTCTTCTTCATGCTTCCAAAGAATTGCGTTCCAAAGAAGTGCTTGACAACCACTTGCACATTCAACTGCAGTATGCATTTGTTCAAGCGATATGTCTCCTTCAAGTTGAACTAATCGACGGGACTCTAAACGAATGAGTTTAGCTTGTGGCAGTAGTGATGCAACTTCAGCCCGAGCCAAGGCTGGATGCCAGCCACGTAAACTCGCTACATGACTCGCCATGGTTGGCGCTTGCGCCTCGACTTCTTGACCGATTCGGATGCGAATATACACATACTGTCACCTTATCTTCTCTTCATGGGCTGTAACTTACGAGACCTTGCAACGCCCGAAAACATCGACTTAGCGACCCTTTCTGGTAAGCGTGTTGGTATTGATGCCTTTCTCACAGCCTTCCAATTTCTCACGACAATGCGTGATCGTTCACCGCAAGGTGATGGAGGGCCACTTCGTGCCGAGAATGGTAAAGTCGTCTCACATTTGATGGGCTTTCTCAATCGAACCACGACGTTGCTGAAACTCGGCATCAAGCCTGTTTACATTTTTGACGGAACTGCTCCAGAATTGAAAGCAGATGAAATTGCATCACGCCGAGCACGTCGGGAAGAAGCTGAACGGGTCCACAAAGAGGCACTGGCTGCTGGAGACTTTGCATTAGCGCAAAAAATGGCTCCTCGAATCATGCATTACTCCCAAGAAATGGTTGATGAAACCAAGCAGATGCTCGATTTACTCGGCGTTCCATGGGTCGTTGCCAAAGCGGAAGGTGAAGGACAAGCTGCTGTTATGGCTGCGAAAGGACAACTGGATGTTGTTGCAACTCAGGATTGGGATGCACTCCTCTACGGGACACCTCACTTGGTTCGCAATCTTATGAGCGATGGCTCAAAACAACACGGACGGGTTGTTCGAGCGCAAGCCATTGACTTACAGGAGATGCTTGACACGCACAACCTCAGTCGTGAACAATTGATTGACTTGGCCATCATGATTGGAACAGACTTCCACCCTGGTATCAAAGGCATAGGACCAAAGACGGGAATCAAACTCATCAAAGAACACGGCTCAATTGAAACAATTTGTCAAGTGAAGGACAAAGAAGTTCCAGAAAGACTTGATGAAATCCGAGAGATATTTCATAACCATCCTGCTGTAGAAGTTGCGGATGAAGAACTCCTTCCAGGTCAAATTGACGTGAAGGGACTCATCCAATTCTTACAGGTTGAACGGCAGTTCAGCCAACGTCGCATGGATAACGAAATGGACAAACTACGAGAAGTTGGACTCATACGAGAAGGTGGCCAGCGCTCATTATTCTCATTTTGAAGGCTTCATAAAGCGCAAGGGGCTTGCTAAGACGTCCACGCCATTGTGCTGAGTTACGACATTACGTGCCACGCTTTGTGGGTCCGAAAGTGCTTCGAGAACGGTGTTGACCGGTGCACAAGGAACGCCATCTAATCTCTGTTCAAGTTCCGCTCTGTCCATCATCGCCACTGCTTTGCCAACACATGCTTCAACAGCAGTACGGGCGTGAACTCGCCCCTCATTGGTTTCCCACAGTTCCTGATTTTCAAGGTTCAATGCTTCAACCAGTTTGAGCCATTGATTGTCAGAACCCACACCAATTACGAACCATCCGTCTTTGGCTTCAAAGGCACGATAAGGAACGAGATTTGGATGTGCTGAACCCATCGGGGTGGGGTTCACTCCACTTGCCATTGCATTGTGTGCTTGGTTCACTAAAGCAGCAATTGCACTGTCCCAAAGCGAGATGTCAATCCGCATGTTTTCGCCCGTCTTTTGCTTGTGATACAGTGCTGCAAGAATTGCATTCCCAGCATTGAGCCCAGTGATGACGTCAATCCATGCGACGCCAACCTTGACCGGGGCGCTATCGGCTTCTCCAGTGATTCCCATGATACCACTTCGTGCTTGTAATGCAACATCGTATCCTGGTTCATCTCTGCGAGGCCCAGTTGCACCATACGCCGAAATTGAGCAAAGAATGACATCATTCGGTAGAGGGCCAAGTAAGCGTTCAAGTGTTCCTGGACGGAAGTTTTCAACGACCACATCTGCAGTTTCAATGAGCGCTCGAACTTTACTGGCTTCACGCTTCAAATCAAAGGTTACAATTTCTTTACCTCTATTGCACGAGAGAAAATACGCTGCGACCTTCTTTCCATCAAAGCCAGTTGTGAATGGTGGGCCCCATTGACGGGTATCATCGCCCCACGGTGCCTCGACTTTGATGACTTCAGCTCCGAGGTCTGCCAACATTTGCGTTGCATAAGGCCCGGCTAAGATACGCGAGACATCGACGATTCGAATACCCTCTAGAATTCCGCTCATGTACCCCCGAAGTGTCCGAAAGGGTTGAACCTCTCCCCCCGAACCGTTGCTTATGGAGCGGTTGAATTTCGAAGACGACCGTCTGTGGAAAGGATTGCTCATATTCGGCATTCTTCTCAACATCATCGTCTGTTTTACCAGCGATTTAGGCCTCGATACGCAAGTTAAGATGGCTGTTGATGAAAACGGTGCCTTGCCTTGGGGCGATTTGCGTCCTGATACGTTGGGTGAAAGCGACCCTACTGATGGGGGCCAGAGAACGGTTTTACCATTATATGGGATGTCAGAAGAGGGAATTAAGGCGATAGCTTTCCTCACATTTGTTGGTCTCATTGCCTGCATGTTCCGCTGGGGTGGGGTACGTTCAGCAGCCATTCTTTCGCTGTCGCCAGCGTTTATTTTCTCGGTTGGCCGGGGATATGAAGAGGTTTACTTAGCGGTTTTTTGTGCAGCCTCTTTCTTTTTGTTGAGTGGCTTGCTGACAACCAGATACCGAATTTTACAGAATTTTGGAGCAGGAATCTGTTTCATGATGATGGCATATGCCAAAGGGTTCACTGATGGAATGGGTGTTGCCTATGGGGCGTTTATTCTCGCTACATTGGCAACTCTGTGGATGGAGATACAGCAACGCGGTGGCGCAAAAACTCGTTGGATGAGCCAACCTCACTTTGTAGCACTCGTTGTCGCATCTACGGTATCCCTTTGTATGGTTGTCTTGGGGATCATTGGCTACAACAGTACGCTCTCCATACTTGCAGAAAGTCCGGTACGCTACACGACAGCATTCGCCTTTTCTCTGTTGGACTTGGTTGTCATCTTCACGCTCTTTGGTATGGTTGCTTGGCCGTTTATTTTGCCTCTGTTGAAGGCGTTAACGACGATTGAGGATTCAAACATCGCCGTGATGACGGGCTTCATCGTTGGTATCATGACCGCTCTCGTGTTCTATGTTGCTGCCCTTTGGACCTATGAAGCGAGTATTTGGGGTGCACAGTGGCCAGGCATTATTTGGACAATGGGGAATAACGGGCGATATGCCACCATGCTGTTCATCCCGCTTTTCCTTTTACTCAGGCAACTGTCACAACAGGTCGAACTTCCAACATATGATGCGCCTCTTTCGAAGGCTAAGGTCATGGGGTTGACCGTTCTTCTGCTGTTGCCCCTTTCTCTCCTTGCCTCATTTCACGGTCAGACAATGTGGACTGATGAGGCTGCAGAATCAATGAACCTTGCAGAAGGTGATGCGTTCTTGTTCGTATCAGAGGACACCCTTGGTATGCACTGGCTCTATACGTTCTATGCTCCGCTTGATGCAGAGGAAAAGAAAATCACCGGACATTGGAGATCGATCGATTCAACATGGGAGTCGGAATTAAACTCCACTTTATCGCAAGTGAGCACGCTTGTCACCTCACCAGACATAACGTTTACACCAAGAGGGTGGATTGTTGAATCTCGTGGAGAAGTTGACCTTCTCAATGGTGGAGGGGAATGGCGCGTTTTGACGCGCTCTTAACCTCAAGCATTCTTGTCAGCTTGGACTTGTGTGCGCACTGCTTGAGCAGTGGACTTTGCATCTTGCATAGCCTTGCGCACACGGGTACCAGCAGCAGCGTTACCCTTGTCATGCTTGACAGCATCAGCAAGAGCGGCAGTTAAATCATCAATCATCGTTTGAACCATAGCCTCGACGGACATAACCTGCTCGCAGTGAAATCGGCTTTTATTGATTTCTCCGGAAAAACATGAAAAGTAGAGACTAAAAACGATGCATACAACGCCGAACACCCTAGAAAAACCTCCAAATGAAGAGTTCTCGCAAGATTTTCAATGGGATTTCAAGCGAGGGGTTGAAAGCCCCACGGTTGGAGGGTGATACAAGGAGGAGTAAGACATGCGCTTCGGTGTTCGAGGAACTTTACCTGACCCAGACCCTGTTGCTACACAGGAATGGGTCGATTCAATCCTTGCAGTACGTGACCAACTCGGCGACGAAGAAGCGCGTCGTATCTTGCTTTCAACCGTTGATGCCGCACGACATGCAGGTGTTGAAATTGATGTCGTGAACACACCTTATCTCAATTCTATTCATCCTGACAGCCAAGGAACATACCCAGGCGACCTCGATCTTGAAGAACGCCTTCACGGCATTATCCGATGGAATGCAATGATGGTCGTCACACGAGGCAACAAATACTTCGATGGTATTGGCGGTCACATCTCGACTTATGCTTCAGCATCTCATGCATGGGAGATTGGTTTCAATCATTTCTTCCGAGGTAAAGACGGTGCTGGTCAAGGCGACCATCTCTACTGGCAAGGACACGCCTCTCCGGGTATTTACGCGAGAGCATGGCTCGAAGGGCGTCTCACTCATGAGCAAATGGAAGCCTTCCGACAAGAAACCGGTGGCAAAGGTTTGTCTTCTTACCCGCATCCTCGATTGATGCCTGACTTCTGGGAATTTCCAACCGTCAGTATGGGTCTAGGCGCAATGACGGCTATTCACCAAGCACGATTCAACCGTTATCTCGAAGACCGAGGTCTTGTTTCCACAGTCAACTCTCGTGTATGGTATACGATGGGTGATGGAGAATCAGACGAGCCAGAATCTCTTTCTCAACTTTCTCTTGCAGGACGAGAAGGACTTGACAATATTGTCATGACCATGAACTGTAATCTACAACGTCTGGACGGACCTGTTCGTGGCAATTCAAAGATTGTCCAAGAACTTGAAGGCCGCTTTAGAGGCGCAGGATGGAACGTCATCAAAGTTCTCTGGGGCAGCAGTTGGGATAATTTGTTTGCTCGAGATTCTGCAGGTTTACTCGCTGCTCGACTTGACGAACTTGTCGATGGTGATGAACAGCGAATTATGACTGCTGACGGCGCAATTATTCGCAAGGACCTGTTCAATTCAGAAGGACTCCAAGCACTTGTTGCTCACTTGAGTGATGACGAGCTCGTCGATTTATGCGCTGATGTTGGTGGCCATGATTTCCTCAAACTCCATGCAGCCTATGCACAAGCGACCGCTCACAAAGGCGAGCCAACAGTTGTTCTCATTCGCACAATCAAAGGATTCGGACTTGGGCCTGCTTTTGCTGGACGTAACACAACACATCAAAAGAAGAAGGCAGACATGGAAAGTATGCAGTATATGCGTGACGATTTGGGTCTTGAGTTCACAGATGAAGATTTAGAAAAGTATCCTTATGTTATGCCTGAAGATGTCCCTGAACTGGTGGCCTATGCAAAACAGCGTCGTGCTGCTATGGATGGATTCATGCCGACACGAACCGTTCCTAAGTTTGACCTCACTCTTCCTGCCGAGGCAACCTATGCAGATTTTGATGAAGGCACCAAAGGTAACATGCAAGTCTCGACCACCATGGCTTTCGTACGAATCCTTCGTGCCTTGATGAAGGACAAAGAATTTGGAAAGCGTATCGTTCCCATTATTCCTGATGAGGCTCGAACCTTTGGAATGGACCCACTGTTTGCTGAATTTGGAATCTATCATCCGGAAGGCCAACTCTACAAGCCTGTTGACCACAAAGTGCTGATGAAATACAAAGAATCGGCCAAAGGCCAGTTGCTCGAAGAAGGAATCAATGAAGCGGGGGCAACATCTACCTTCATTGCTGCAGCAACCTCCTTTGCCACACACCACTATCCAACAATTCCCTTCTACACCTTCTATTCGATGTTCGGATTCCAGAGAGTGGCTGACCTCATTTGGTCGGCAGCAGACCAGCGCGCACGTGGCTTCCTGATGGGAGCAACTTCAGGTCGAACCACACTTAACGGTGAAGGATTGCAACACCAAGACGGGCATTCACTTTTGATGGCTCACACCAATCCTGCAGTTCGTGCTTGGGACCCAGCGTTTGCTTACGAATTGGCAACCATCATCCGTCACGGTATCGATGAGATGTATGGCCAAGACAAAGATGTCATTCACTACATTGCAGTCTACAACGAGAATTACCCCATGCCTCCAAAGCCTCAGGGTGTCGATCAAGGCATCATTCGCGGCATGTATATGCTACGAGGGGCGCCGAAGGGTGACGGCCCAATTGTCCGCCTCATTGGCTCTGGTCCAATTATGGTTCAAGTCTTGGATGCTGTTGAGAAACTCGAAGCCTATGGCGTTCGTTCTGAAATCTATTCCGCTACATCGTATGGAGAAATGCGCCGAGAAGGTTTGGAATGCGACCGATGGAATCGATTGCATCCTACAAAGTCCGCGAAGCAGCCATGGGTCGAACAATTCCTTGGAAGCGGAACCGTCCCTGTCATTGCTGTCAGCGATAACATGGCAGCAGTTCCTGACATGATTCGTCAATGGGTTGGCGGACATTACACCGTGCTAGGAACCGATGGATTTGGTCGCTCCGATACCCGTGAAGCACTCCGTAGATTCTTTGAAATCGATGGAGCAGCAATCGCACTTGCAGCACTCTCTTCTCTTGTCAGAGACGGTTCAATAGATGCAAGTGTCTATGAGAAAGCCGAGAAAGAATTCGGTATTTCAACTGAAAGAGAAGACATCACAGAACTGTGATGTGAAACAGAGCGTTTCTTCTTCACTCGCTACCGACGAGTTTGTAATCATCAGAAAGTGGTGTAGCACCGGTTTCCATAAGGATGATTTTTCCGTCTTTGAATCGCATGAAGGACATGACAGCCTCAGAGTCGGAATCGTTTGCAAAGTGAACAATTGAGTGAGCAACGCCAACTTCATCGTT
>TARA_B110000444_G_scaffold172590_1_pt1 | contig 15211 bp, 6 predicted proteins | sample TARA_B110000444 | Tara Oceans TARA_B110000444 (sample SAMEA4398370) | marine metagenome | biome: Polar Biome; feature: [SRF] surface water layer (ENVO:00010504); material: water (ENVO:00002006), including particulate matter (ENVO:01000060) such as... | depth 5 m | reverse complement strand
ATTAGAGAGATTCCAGGTCCAGATGTAGCCGTGATTCCACGAGCCCCTGCCCAGCCTGCTCCAATTACCATTCCCGCAGCGGCCAATTCATCTTCCGCTTGTATTACTGCATAGGTTGCTTTTCCTTCATGAGTTCTAAGTTCAGGTAACCAGGCAATAATTCCTTCAGCCAAACTGGATGAAGGAGTAATTGGATACCAGGACAACATTTGGACTCCTCCAAATATTGAACCAAGAGCCACAGCCTCGTTGCCTTCAACGAAGAATCCGCCTTCTTTCCTTTCTCTAGCCTCAACAGTGTAAGGGTCTGTTTTGGTGAAATTTTCAGCACAGTAACTACGTCCTAAACGTGCAGCTTCAGAGTTTAATTCAATGGCCTTTGCCTTTCCACCGAATTGTTTTGAGATTGCTTCTTCGAGGACTTTTTGGTCCATACCGATCAATTCAGCGATGACTCCAACGTAAACAACGTTCGCAATCATTCTCGCAAGTTTTGGATTTAAGCCACGGGCGATTTTTGTCATCGGCACCGGGTAAGAGATTATGTCTTCTCGATTCATTTCCATCTTAGAATCTGTATTCCAAATGACTACTGTACCTGGCTCTAAAGATGCTAAATCCTCATCCCATGTTGCGGGGTTTACAAGGACCTGAATGTGTGTTCTATCACCTGGTGCTTGGTACCCTAAGTCTGAGAGGCGAACGATGTACCATGTGGGTAAACCGGAAATATTTGATGGGAATAAATTCTTCCCGCTTACAGGGATTCCCATGTCAAATAATGTTTGCAAAAGTATGAGGTTCGCGGATTGAGAACCAGTCCCATTCGCGGTTGCTATGTTGATGGTGAAATCGTTTACGACTCTGTCCATGTTGGGTTGTCCCCTTCGGCCACGCCCCCACTGGGTGCTTGACCATTGCGGCTCCTGCGCTAGCCCACGCTCTTTGAATGTGTTGATGGAATTTCACTGTTTTGTCCAAGGGTAGGCCTCAAAACTGATAGCAGTTTCGGAGTATCATGGCCGATGAGTCGATTGCCGCTGCATGGAAAGAAGCCGAAGGCCTTCTTGCTAAGGGTAAAACAACTGGTGCGCTAGATGTTTTGCGTGAAGCAGACCCCGATGGTAAAGAAGGTACTACGCTCCGCTTAGCGGGTCAAGCAGTATATCTTCAGGCCAGTAAAAGCAACTCAAAGTCAGATTACCGTAGAGCCGCAAAATTGCTTCGAGATTCAGTAAGTCTTAATCCTAGAGACAAGCAATCGAGTGCTCTATACAACCAAATCCGTAATGAAATGCAAGATAAGCACATTTCTGAGACAATAATTCCTCGTATGATGAATAACGGGACTCCAACTCCTGCAGGAATATTCGCAGTTGTTGCAGCCCTGTTGCTAATTCTTGCAGCATTACAATTTGTAACCAGTAGCGATGAGTTTGAGGACGGAGAAGCGGTTATGACAGTTTCTTGGACAAATAGCGTGGGTGAAGTGCAAGTTGAGGAGATCACGATAGCTCTACATCGCGCTGAGGCTCCAATTCATGTTGAGAATTTCATCTTACTATCCAATTCTGGCAAGTATGATGATGTAATATTCCACAGAGTTATTGATGGATTCATGATTCAAGGCGGAGACTTTGAGATGAACAGCGGCTCTGGCGGTTATACTGCTAAGTGGTATGGCTATTGTAATGGCCAGGAAACTGATTCTTCAGGCGAATCATACACTGCTGAATCATGCCAGATCAATCAGTGGTCTCTTCCAGGTGAGCATGAAAATGGACTCAAGCACAAGGGCGGTTCTCTTGCTGCAGCACATGCGGGATTGAACACAGATGGTTCTCAATTCTATATCGTGCCAAGCGATTCTGCACCAACTTGGTTGGATTGGAATGAAGGCAAAGACTGTTCACAAGAATCTTGCCACACCGTATATGGAACAGTAACTGATGGTATGGAATTTGTAGATGCAATCTCTAACGTCCAGACCAGTCAAGGCGACAAGCCAGTAGACGATGTGAAAATAGTTTCAGTCGAGATTACAAATGATGGAATCGTTGATTCAAAGCCTTGGTACCAATTCTGGTGATTTGTACTTTCTAAGGCACATTGATATGATTCGGCCTGCCGCTGTCGCTCTATGAGCGACACCGACCCCTTCTCTTCGAAGAGAGACTTCCCTGCAGGCGGGATTTATCATGCCCTAGATTCTTTAGATGAATCTGGCCTCGACACCTCCTCTCTTCCATATTCGATAAGAGTTCTACTGGAAGGGGCACTGAGGAATTGCGACGGTTTCTTAATTACCGAAAAAGATGTACGGAATATTGCAGAATGGAAAGCAAATGGGGCGCGTGGAGAAATACCTTTCAGGCCTTCGAGAGTAATCCTTCAAGATTTCACCGGCGTTCCGGCTGTAGTCGATTTAGCTGCTTTGAGAGATGCTATGGTCGAGATGGGGGGTGACCCGGAAAAAGTGAATCCTCAGGTACCCGTAGATTTGGTCATAGACCATTCTGTACAGGTAGATGTTTCAGGTTCCAGTGCTCAAGCACTTGAGCTGAACTTAGATATTGAGTATCACAGGAATATGGAGCGATATACATTCCTAAAGTGGGGTCAACAATCGTTAGAGAACTTTCGTGCGGTTCCGCCTTCAAGAGGTATTGTTCACCAAGTAAACCTAGAGTGGATTGCAACAGTTGCACGTCAAGAAAAAGGCGTATGGCTACCCGATACATTGGTAGGCACTGATTCGCATACTACGATGATCAATGGACTTGGAGTCCTTGGCTGGGGAGTAGGTGGAATCGAGGCTGAAGCGGTTATGCTTGGTCAACCGATTTACATGCTATCTCCCGATGTTGTCGGTTTCAGACTGAATGGTAAATTGAATCCTGGAGTTACTGCTACAGATATGACTTTGAGAATCGTTGAATTATTGCGTGAGCATGGCGTTGTCGGCAAATTTGTTGAGTTCTTTGGAAAAGGAATGGCAGCACTTTCACTTCCTGACCGCGCAACTATCGCTAACATGGCCCCCGAATATGGTGCGACATGTGGTTTCTTCCCTGTGGATGATAACACGCTTGCATACATGCGATTATCCGGCCGAGAAGAAGAGGATATTGCGGGCGTAGAAACTTATTGTAGGGCCCAAGGGCTTTGGTATGATTCATCTTCTCCAGAAAAGAGTTACACTACCGTTTTAGAACTTGAACTCTCTACAGTGCAACCGGCTCTAGCAGGTCCAAAAAGACCTCAAGACCGAGTAGACCTCTCTAATATGGCAAAACATTTCAACGAATCTTTGACTCATGAAGTGGGACATAGCGGTCACGGTTTATCAGAATCAGATTTATCGAAATCCGCTCTAATTGGTGACGAATATGACTTGAATCACGGCGATGTAGTAATTGCTGCAATCACCTCTTGTACCAATACTTCCAATCCCGGTGTAATGTTAGCAGCTGGATTATTGGCTCGTAATGCTAGAGCCCTTGGGCTAACAGTCAAACCTTGGGTAAAGACCTCATTGGCCCCTGGTTCTAGAGTCGTTACTGAGTATTATGAGGCTAATGGGTTGGACGAAGACCTTGCAGCATTAGGTTTCAACAATGTTGGATATGGTTGTACTACTTGTATTGGTAATTCAGGGCCCCTTCCTGATGAGATTGAGGCTGCAATCGAGGAATCTGGATTAATCGTAGGTTCTGTTATTTCCGGTAACCGTAATTTCGAGGGTAGGGTTCATCAGAAAGTTAAGGCCTCATATCTCTCAAGTCCACCGCTAGTCGTGGCATATGCCATAGCGGGTAGTTTGAATGTCGATTTAGTGACTGAACCTTTAGGAATCTCTACTGAGGGTAAGCCAGTAATGCTTGACGATATTTGGCCTAATGATGAACAATTGTCGGCTGCATTATCCAAAATCACTCCTGAAATGTTCCGTGAGCGTTATTCGACAGTAATGCAAGAGCCAAGGTGGGATTCTATCCCTAGCGAAGCATCACCGCTTTATCCTTGGCAAGATGATTCCACATACATACGACTACCAAGTTTCTTCCAGGGGTTGTCAAAAGAAACAGATCCGATTCAACCTATTGCTGGAGCAAAGGTCTTACTGAAACTTGGAGATTCGATAACTACCGATCACATCTCTCCTGCAGGAGCATTCCCTGCTGAGGGTCCTGCTGGTAAATGGCTAACAGAAAGAGGTGTTCAGAAAGTAGATTTCAATTCATTTGGAAGCCGTCGTGGTAATCATGAAATCATGATGCGTGGTACCTTTGCAAATGTTAGAGTGAAAAATCAAATGGCACCGGGTACTGAAGGTGGCTATGCATTAAATCACGACACTGGCGAAGTAACCTCAGTGTTTGAAGCCGCTATGGCTAGCGAGACTCCAATGGTGGTTCTGGCTGGCTCGCAATATGGAACGGGCAGCAGTAGAGATTGGGCTGCAAAAGGGACCTATTTGTTAGGCGTCAAAGCCGTAATAGCGACCTCTTTTGAGCGAATTCACCGCTCTAATTTAGTTGGTATGGGTGTTCTGCCATTGACTTTCAAAGAGGGTGAAAGTGCAGATACTTTGGGACTGGATGGAACTGAGTCCTTCGATATTCCAGTTATGGATGACGTAAAAGCACTTCAAGAATTGATAGTTACAGCTAATAAATCGGATGGCAGTACTGTGAAATTTACGGCTGATGTTAGATTGGATACTCCAGTCGAAGTAGAGTATTATCGCAATGGCGGTATACTGCATACTGTTCTGAGAAAACTAGCATAATGGCACCGGTGGGTTGATTTCCCTTCGCTCTTAGGGTGGCCTCATGCAGGAGTTGAAGGGATACGTTCGCTACCGCTTCCGCAGTGAGGACGAAGACATAGATGTCTTACTCGAAGGCGAGGCGGATTGGGTACGTGGCATTGTTGCTGAACTCGGTTTACGCAAAGTTGGCTGGATGATGCCGATGGCGGTGGATAGCACCAAAATGTCACCTTCTGGAATTTCTGAAGATACACATTTGCCTTCTGGTAAACCAAAAGACATGGGTCCTAAACCCGACCCATCTCGAATACCAATCATTAGAAGGCCGATTGGGGAACTCAATTTAATTGCAAAACTTGTTGAGGCTGGTTTGGAAAAGCCGCAAAGGCCCACTTCTGATGAATTAAGGCTGCAACTCGAAGAGGTCGAACAGCCACATCCGGCTCAGGGCCCTATGGTCGTAGACCCTATGGCCGAATCTTGGTTGAAAGAATTGCTTAGAATAGTGGTCAGAGTTCATGGCGTGACCGCAATTTCCACAGAAACTATCGCTTTAGCAGCAAGTGATTATCTTGGAGACCGAGAAGGTCTGGAGCTAGAGTTATTTCTTGAGTCCATGTTTAGAGCAGGCAAACTCGTCAAGGTTCACGGTGGAGATGCAACCGGTTGGGGTCCATCTCCAGCATGGCTAGCATCCGGATTGTGAATATTTAGTCCAATATTTGGCCTTGGCACTAATCGTCATACTAAGGCTCTGTTTATTTTTATTTCAAAACACACCTTCCCAAAGCAATTAAAGTGGTAGTTGAAGTCCGAAGAGACGAGTGATGATGATGTTTTTGAAGACTATGAATAAGGACGGGCGTGCAAGAGCGATTTTGCTAGTCCTGATAATGTTACTTTCAACGACTGCCGCGAACCTAGTTTCTGCTTCGACTTCTCGTACCTATACGACTGATACAGACCCTGTTGATGTTGCATTGGGAGATTTCGATTGTGACGGAGACTTGGATATCGTTACAGCAAACGATAGAAGTACCAGAATTTCAGTTCTGTGGAATGAAAATGGACATTTCCAGGAGCGCACAGATATCTGGACCTCCGCAAACCCGAACCAAGATGCTGATTTCGAAGATCACTCAAACACTCAGCAAGTTGAAGTCGGTGAATTCACCGGAGACGACGCTATTGACATCGTAATCTATGCACGTAACAGGCCTCTGCGCCAAGACGCAACCGGTGCGATTGTAGTCGATAAACCAGGTAACGTTACCATCGTCGAGAATGACGGCTGTAACGTAGACACATTCACTATTAGGCAACAATTCGATGTTGTTTGGATGTGGGACCTTGCAGTAGCAGATTTGAACGATGACGGCGACGACGATATCGTCACTCTAGAGTTGCTGGCTGACCTTAAGAATCAACGTATAGTAACCTACATGGGACCTATCACTTCAAGCACTCAGGGACAAATTACCAGCCTAGGTGACTCAACTCAGAACTCTTACACTGAATTAGAATTGGGAGATTGGGGAGAACCTAGTCAAACAAATCCAGTTAGTGGAAATTGTGATGACATAGACTTGTGGCTAGTTCGCAATCAAGGTGTAGATTACCTTACTGGAGCTGCAACTAACCCAGGTAAGTCCGATAACGTCACAGTAATCGAATTCAATTGTCTTACCAATACTTTCCCTGCTACAGTTACATGGAGTTCAACCGGAAGCGCTGGATTACACGTTCACGCTTTAGGTCCTGAATTTGGCGGTTTCGATATTGCAGACTTAGACAATGATGGAATCATTGACGTAGTTGCGATTAACGATGCTAACACAGAAAATGTAACCTATGCAACCATTACTCAATCAACACACACCTACTCAAATTCAAAGACAGTATACTTCGGGCCATATATCGCTTGGGAAGTTACTGTTGGTGAATTGAATGGTGATGGAGAACCGGATTTCGTTCACGCTGCTAAGTTTAAGCAATCTAACGCAACATCCTCTACTGGAGATACAACTACCAATTACTACCTGAACCTACCAACAAGTGTACAGGTCACCCTTTCAAACGGTAACGGAGGACACATGAATCCTCTGGAGTACTTTGGTGCAATGAGGCCAACTACCGTTGCAATTGGACAGGTTATCGGCGGGCCTAACAGTGCGCCTGACTTGATTGTCGGCCACGGGGCATACGACCAATTCACCTATGACGACAACTTTGGCTGGGATGGCTCATACGATCGAATCGTAGTTATTGAGATGGATAACAAGGACTTGGCTGTTTCAAATATCGATATCTCACCAACTGACGCATATGTTGGATTACTTGGAGAAGGTACTCGTGAAGTCGAAGTAACAGTAACCAATACTGGGATGGATATCCTAAACGGACAGGCTACTCTTGACGTTGAAATCAAGGAAGTAGACGAAACAGCATCTAACAATGTCACAGTTTACGCTATGGATTGGGATAATCCTGAGGACACATCAGGATGTGGCACAGGATGCGGATGGACTACTGAAGCTTACTATGGTGCAAGCCACTGGCACGAAGAAGTCGCTGCTAACAGTTCTGTTGGCCACACATCAGGTAACAATGCACCAGCACAGTCTGCTAACGCAAACAACCCAACCGATTTCATGTGGTCTGGTGTCATGAAGACCAACTCAAGTGGAGACACTTGGTCTGGATATGAGCCAAACTGGGATGAAGGACTAGTTCTGAATGACGTCGATTTGACAGGTGCAGACCGTGCTTGGATGAGTATCGAGATGTTCAGGCACCTAGGTCTAGCGGACCTATACACTCAAGATGCAAATGGCTACGTATTGGCTGAAGTTTGGGACGATGCAGCAATCATCGAAGTTTTCTCTGATGATGAAGGATGGGTTACCATCGCATGCCCAACAAGTGCTTACTTCGCAGGCCAGTGTGCCTCGGGAGAGAGTTACTGGGGCGGATATGACCAAGGAAGAGTCGAGAGCGAACAGAACACAGGCTTAGACGCTGCTATCTACCGATATGGTGGAGCAATACCTGGTACACAATACGGCTGGGGTAACTTCACCGAAGATGACCTTGGAGCCTTTGAGTTATCCAGTTTCGCAGGAGACATAATCGACATTAGATTCCGCTTCAAGTCAGGATGGGAAGGATCCTTAGGAACTAACGAATCTACTTGGTCTGGAAGAGATGGTTTCGCTATCGATAACGTAACAATCTGGAAACAGAACACAGCGTTCACATCCAATGTCCAAAATCAACAGTCAACTATCACTATGAATAATTTGGCTCCTAACGAAGACTACACCACTGCGATTACTGCTGATTTCATTAATGGAACAACATATCGCATATCTGCAGTCTTGAATTATGCACAAGATGAACAACCAGCTAATGATGACATCGTTGGCTACATCACCGCATTCAACATATTTGACCCGGCAGTAATGCAAATCGATTCATTCAAGCCAGGCGGTTTGTATGCAGAAGGTAACTTCCCAATCGAAGTAATGGTTGAACATCTTGGTAATACAAATGTCACATTTGAACTTGAAGCCAAGGTCTACAGTGCACTACCTACCGATGTGTACTGTGGCTCTCCGCTAGTTGTTTGTGAAGAAGGATTCGAAGGCGGTTCGTCTGGATTTAGATACACTGATGACAACAATGCAAATGGTGGAATCCTAGATGATTCGACTTGTGCCGAGAAGATATTCGGTTCGCACGCATACTGGTTTGGACACCCATGTAACACTGCAAACAGTTTCGGTGACGTATGGGAGAATGAAACTCTAACAATCCCAGGTATCGATTTAACCAACATGTCTGGAGACTATGTTGCACTAAACTTCGAGTACTTTGCTGAGACTTGGTTCGAAATCCAACAATCTGGAGCAACTTCCTCTGTAAATGATTACGCAGCATTAACCGCTGACTGGAATGTTGGCGGAACTGATTATGAAGGTGTTATCTATGGACAATGGATAGATTACAACGAAGATGGATTCTGTATCGTAGACGAAGATGGAAACGGTTTCATCGACCCAGTCAACGAAACTACTCTTGATAATACTGAGATAGATTACATCGGTGATCCTTCCAACGTCAATGGTGGAGATGGTTCTTACAACGTATTCTTCAACACTGATGGATTAGTACAAAGCAGAAGTATCGACCTTACTCACTTGTATGTCGTCAACACAACTGCTCCTGATACCAACTTGTGGACAGATGAATGTATCAGTCTTGCAGGTTCAGTCGTCGATTTGAATTTCGAATTCCAATCTAACGATGATGGACACAATGGTCAAAATGACGGTGTCCGTGGAGTTGCTTTCGATAATATCTCTCTTGAAGAGTTCACATTCAGCCAAGATGCCTCTTACACAACAACTGTAATTGATTTGGATGCTGAAGAAAACAGAACCATTGCAATCTCAAACCATGACTTCGTCTCTGGAGTTTACAAGATTGAGGTTGAATCAATATTCGACAATACAACCCAAGGAACAGCTTGGTATGGATTCGAAGAGATTTCTCTTGCTAACAACTTAGGCCGAGTTATTTTCTCGGTTGAAAGTGTTGACATCACATTAGGAAAGCCAGATCAGATATCTTGTCTGTCAGATGTAATCCTAGATTGTCATCTACCAATTGATAGCGCTAAGATGCATGATTGGTCTCTTTCTGCCACAAATGGTGTACTACAAGGAGATTATACATTCCACATGACAGTAGTTGATGAAGCGGATGGTAGTACTGCACACTCTACTACTGCAGGACCAAGCCAGACTCTATCTGCCCATGAGAGAACTACGGTTTCCTTTACTCCATGGAACGGTTGGATGGATGGACACTCCTACAACATCAGTTACTATGCAAGCCTGCCTGATGGCAGTACTTCTGGAAACGTACGCTACTTCCACGCAACATTCGCAGACCAAATTGATGTGGCAATTCTTTCGGGAGATTCTACTAGAGTCTCTGCAATTAAGGAAGACTTGGTTCTACTTGGAATGTCATACACACAGTATGACATCATCGACTGGGATAATTATCTAGACCTCGGATGGATGACTCACTATGATAAGATCATCATGCCATGGCAAGATGTGAATATCGCTAAGCCTAGTGAAGAAGGCGGTAAAGGATACTTCGAGCTAATCGGACGTTCTTCCAACCAAAATGTATTGAAGAGTTTCATGTCATCTGGTGGTACAGTACAAGTTCACTTGTCCGGTGCTACAGATTATTATGATTACTCATCTTCTACAGGAGAGAGTCTGCTACCATTCGATATGGATATACAGCCTCGTAACACTCCAGAAACTCGTATAACTTACAACAACATGGAAGTTGCTGACCCGTACCACCCAATTCTCGAAGGTGTCGACTTAGCTGCCTTCCAAGGGTTCGACCAATTTGGAACTGTTACTGAAGCGATAATCAATACCAAGAGTGCTTCTGCTACCTCGATTCCACGTGCTTGTGGTGACTACTCTGAAGAAGGAGGTTCTTTCCAACGATTACTACAGTCAGAAGCAGATTCCCAAGACACAGTATTGGGAGTATGTAGCTATGTTGACGGTGGACTAATCGTTACTACAATCGATGTTTCGAGTGTATCTGATAGAGCAGATAGTACTACATTCCCACTATTGGGTAACATGCTATCCTACCAGGTTTCCCCATATCCAAATGGATTTGGAACACTTGGTAACGGCCTTGATCTAACCATCAATGGCGAAGTACCATCTTTCGACCCATCTACTGGAGGATATGCTTACCATTACATGAAGAGTGATTCAGAAATCACCTTTGGCCACACTACCAGCACTCCTGAAGTGCTATCCACAGATTGGGTAATGAGTGGACCTACCGATTGGGAAGGTTCCTCAATGGCTAGTGGAAGCGACCACACAGATGTTGCAAATCCAACAGTCAACTTCTGTAAGGTTGACTTGTCCTCTGCAACAGGATGTCTTCAAGGAGCAACATGGGAAATCACCCTTTACCTGCATGATGATGCTGGACACTCTCGTTCTATTACTGTCACAGTAATGACCGATGATACTAGAGCAGATGAATTCCGTCCGGATGCAGATGCTGTAATCGATATGCGAGAGGAATATGCTGACCAAATCGAAGACCGTGGAGTCAAATCTGTATCTGGTATAGACTGGCCTTTGCAAAGAATCAACCTCGATGAGTCTGGCTCTCTAACCGTTCACTTCGATGCAGGTGGCTCCTCTGATGCTGACGCATTGACTGGTAATGGAATTGAAACCTATGAGTGGACTGTACTGTTCGACAAGCCTTACGACGAAGATAATTACAAGTTGGAAGGACACAATTTCATCACCCCAGCAGAGAGTGATGGTGATTGGGCTTACACATTCAGTAACGTTACAGTTGACCCAAGTGGTCAAACAGAATCTCTGATTCGTATCGAACTTGTAGTCTATGACCAGGCAGGAAAGAGTTCTGATAAGTACAAGATGTACTTCTCAGTAGTTCCTGAAGGATTTGGAGATGCAGAACCTACTGTACAAATCGACTTATCGATGAACGGCACAAAGGTAGAGGGTGATACAATCACTCTAACCGGAAATGTTGTTGATGGTGCAGAACAAGGTGACGTATATGTTGAAGCAGCACTACTAGACACTACATTCGATGAAACAGCAGTTGCAAAGTACACCTTGCAATTGGAAGGCAAGTGGGCTAAATCTGCTGCCCTTGGCGATGGAGACGGATTCGAATTGACTTTGAACATCGAAGAATTATTCGACAACATAACCAAGTCAGAGCGTGTCTATCTGAAGGTATACGAAGGCGACGACAAGCGTTGGCCTATCATTTACTGGATTGAGATAACTCTACCTGAATGTCAGGGTCTAATCGTTCCTGTTGAAGTTTATGACGCAGAGCCAGATGCATACTGGATCTGGGATGAAACTACTGGCGAATGTGTATGGTCTGGAGAATATACTGACTCCGATGGAGATAACATCCCGGACAAGGCTCCAGTTACTGAAGAAGCAGAATCAGAGGAAGACAATCTGATGCTGTATCTTGGAGGCGGAATCGGTCTTCTCATGATTGTTATATTGTCCTTATTCTTTGTACTACGTGGAAACGATGAGGAAGATGTAATGGGTGATTCTCAAATGAGCGGAGACTTCTCTGCAACAGCTGCTGGATATGGCGGAGTTGCACAAATGGATCCGATGGAGCAATATGTTCAGCAACTGATTGCTCAAGGCTATCCTGAGGAAACAGCTAGGACATATGCTCAGCAATATGCCGGTCACTTCCAACAACAACAATAGTTGGCTAAGTTGGATTTGGCTCCGCCTTAGGAAGGGCGGGGTCCTGTGACCGATTGACATATGAGGTGCGCTCACTCGCCCAGTCCATGGACAAAGGTGACAACTACACCGTAGCCGATTTAGAACTGGCAAATCAAGGTGCCTTGCGAGTCGATTGGGCCCGCTCAAGAATGCCTGTTTTAGCAGCACTTCGCTCACAAGCAGAGATCGACCAACCTCTTGCAGGAATGCGTGTTGCTGGCTGTCTTCACGTAACCAAAGAAACCGCAGTACTAATCGAAACAATTGAAGCGGCAGGTGCAAAAATATCCTGGTCCGGCTGTAATCCACTATCGACTCAAGATGATGTGGCTGCATGGCTTGCTCGAGAAGGATATTCGGTTCATGCTTGGCACGGACAATCAGTTGAAGACTTCTATTGGTGCATTGACAAAACTCTCGAATTCAAACCTACATTGACATTAGATGATGGAGCAGATTTGATTGTACGAGTTCATGGCGACAAGTCAGAATTTGCAGAAACTGTAATCGGAGGAACAGAGGAAACAACAACTGGAGTGCACCGTTTGCGAGCTATGGCTGCAGCTGGAGACTTGAAATATCCAGTACTTGCAGTTAATGATGCCATTACCAAGTGGGACTTTGACAATGTATACGGTACTGGACAATCGACAATTGACGGAATAATTCGCTCAACTAGCGTCCTTATTGCTGGCAAAACATTCGTAATTGCAGGCTATGGCCACTGTGGCCGAGGTTTAGCAATGAGGGCCCGTGGAATGGGTGCTAATGTCATCATTACCGAAATCGACCCTCTTCCTGCTCTTCGTGCCGTAATGGATGGATTTAGAGTAATGAAGATGGATGATGCAGCTCCATTAGGAGATATTTTCTGTACTGCTACCGGTATGAAGGATATAATTGTTGGAAGGCATATGGACATGATGAAAGATGGAGCCCTACTGTCCAACACCGGTCACTATGATTGTGAAATCAATATTGCAGAGTTGAAAGAAAGGTCTGTTTCAATGCGTACTATGCGTCCTGAAAACGTTGAATACACTTTGGCGAATGGAAATAAAATTCACTTGTTAGCAGATGGCCGATTAGTCAATCTTGCTGCTGCAGAAGGACATCCTTCAGAAGTGATGGACATGAGTTTTGCAAACCAATTCTTATCACTGTGTAGGCTTGCTGCTGAAAGTGATGAATTAGAAGCTAAAGTGTACGACATTAGCCTAGAACAAGACATGGGGCTTGCAAAAACCAAGTTAGAGACTCTTGGCTTTTCAATCGATAAATTAACTCAAGAACAGATTACCTACTCTACAGATTATACTGCAGGCACGTGATCATTCTTCTTCATAAGAAGATAAATCGGACTCTTCTTCATCTTCGATGAATCCAATTTCATCATAGTGACTTTCGAAATCAGGCAACTTGATTTTCCAATTTCGTGGGAGTTTCCTGTTTGCTGTAATTATCTTCTCTAAGCGCTGCTGGAAAGCAGGAGGATGTCTTGAAAACAAGAACATGTACAATTTTGAGCCACGTATGTCTTCTGGAATCACAACTTTACCACAACTTGCTTCAAACTGAATAGCCCGAAGGAGATTGAACCCTGGCCGATTCACTCTTTGGTACAATTTACGTGTGAATGACATACCAATGATTACTGTTACTAGGATTAGCAGGCTTGTTAGACAGAATGCGCCCCACCCTTCACCAAATAACCACCTAGATGCAAATACTTCCATCATAAGGAATGGAATTGTCGTGAGCATGAAAAGCATATTTTCTGAAACAGGGGCCTTATTTGCCCTCATCTTAATCGCAGTCCAGCCTCCATGGTTTTTCTGCCAAGGTTTGAAATGAACTTTCGGGTCCTGTTCTGCAGACCTTTCTAGGGTCCTGTGCAGTTGGGTAATTCTAGCAAGTTGAGAATTAGCTATATCCAAATCGTCTTCAAACAGAGAACTTAGACGGTCTCTTGCCTCTGCATACATTCCTAAATCAGACAAGATTGTAGCTTGTTCGACAATGGGTACTGATTCGAGAGGTGCTGCTTCTCTACAACGCTGCCACCAATGGAGAGCATCTTCATGTAAACCCAGTTGGTCGACCATGATTCGACCACCCTTAACCCAAGCATCAACTCTTGAAGGGTCAATTGCAATCACCTTATGGCAAGCAACTACGGCTTTAGATGCCTGATCAATATCTGGATATTTACCGTCAGGAGCTAATAGTCCGACAATCATCCACCAAGCATTAGAATGCTCAGGGTCGGCTTTTACTGCTAATCTAGCATGTTCTAATGCTTCATCAAGTTCGCCATTCTCTTCTGCTTCGATAGCATCAAGATAATGACTTTCACCGCTCATTCGTGATTCCTCCCCTCACCACGGCCATACTTGGCAGATTGTAGTGGTGGAGGGTCTCTCAGTTTCCTGTGATGTCCTTTGTTTTTCGGTCCACCAACTCTCTTAGAGCGTCCACAACCGAAACAGTCGTTTCTCTTAGCGAAGTTTGATTTTCCACATTGAGGGCATTCCCAATCCCCGGCTCTTGGTTGAGTAGTGTCCCCTCTATCGCCTGGTCTGCGGTCATTGCCTTCCCACTTTCTAGTACTAGCGCCGCCCTTTCTTTTTGGCTCGCCACATCTATTACATTCAGTTCTGAATGAGAAATTTGAGTTTTTACATTCGCCACATTCCCAGTCATTATCTGAATGGTTACCGCGACTTTCGTTTCTGTCACCGCCTCTTCGGTCATCACGACCACGTCTATCGTCACGACCTCTACGGTCATCACGGCCACGATTATCGTCACGACCTCTGCGGTCGTTGCGTTGATTGGAGCCTCCTCTTCCCTTTGGCTCGCCACATCTATTACATTCAGTTCTGAATGCAAAGTTGGAATTATTACACTTAGGGCAATCCCAATCTCTGTTTTGGTTGTCAGAGTTTCCTCTGCGGTCATCACGGCCACGATTATCGTCACGACCCCTGCGGTCATTGCGTTGATTGGAGCCTCCTCTTCCTTTTGGCTCGCCACATCTATTACATTCAGTTCTGAATGCAAAGTTGGA
>TARA_B110000444_G_scaffold120432_1_pt1 | contig 15224 bp, 8 predicted proteins | sample TARA_B110000444 | Tara Oceans TARA_B110000444 (sample SAMEA4398370) | marine metagenome | biome: Polar Biome; feature: [SRF] surface water layer (ENVO:00010504); material: water (ENVO:00002006), including particulate matter (ENVO:01000060) such as... | depth 5 m | reverse complement strand
AAGACTTTTACCACCCCTACTCACTCTGAAACTTATTCCACGGTGACTGACTGTATCGGTATTGTAGGGTTTTTTATCTTCATATATATTTGAACTTACAGAGGTGTTAAAATCACTCATAATTTGCATTTTTATATTACACAAAATCTTTTAAAACTGATTTTGCATCTGAAAAACCAGTTTTAACTACAAATGCTACCTCTTTATTTTGGAGATTTCAAATAAACGAAGCGGACGACCTAATCAATAAAATAGTTCAAGTAAATGGTGAAGTCACAGGATTTGATTCTACATTACTTATTTTAAATAATAGTTTAATTTGTTACCCTGAAAATAATAAAAAGATAGAGGTTGAAATTGGTACAACAATCAATATCAAAGGCCGCTGCATCAGCTATGATGATCTTCTACAAGAATTAAGGTTAGATCATGTTATCTTAATCCAAGAGACATAAATTTTCATTTTAAGTATAAAATTTTATGATTTTTAATCTTGGTACCAGTATCAATAGAAACTATATACAAACCAGTTGGAAGAGTATTTCCATTATGAGATTTAGCATCCCATTTGAATAAATTATCTCCTTCAGATAATTTGATTTGTTTTAGATTAAAAACAAGTTTTCCAGAAACATCGTAAATATTTATTTCTCCTGAATTAGGAGAGTTAGAAGAAAAAATAATATTAATGTGCCCATTAAAGGGATTTGGATAGGATTGAATTATATTATTTTTTTCAGGAATAAGAGAATTCTTATCTAGTTTCAAATTCCAATTTTGATTTGAATATATTACCGCCGTTTTTGCTTCTATAGAATATTCAGGAAGAGTATCACCAGTTACATTCAGATTATCATTATTATCTAATACATTAAACCAATTTCCATCAGAGAAGAATGGTACATTTTGAATTTCTCTATCTAAACTGGAGAAGTTTGCAATCACCACAATTTGATCATTATTACTTTCAGGTGATTCATCTTTATAACCATAGACAATTACATTTTGGTTAGAATATCGATATAAATCATAAAAAGTCCCTTTAGAAAAAGTTGGGTTAATTTTTCTTAGTTTTGTTAATTTTTTATAATAGTCTAAGTGCTCCTGCCCTTCCTCGGTTTCTAAAACCGTCCAATTAACTGGTCGATATTGTAATTTTTCTTCATCATAATTCCCATTATTATTATCATCAGTCCACCCTGTTTGTAGACCAAATTCTTGCCCCTGAAATAACATTGGAATACCTTGTGAAGTGAATAATAATGTCGCATAAAATTGATCGCGCTTCCGAGCCTCCTCTATCGTGAATGTATTAAACTCAACCATTTCCTGTATTAGAGATTGCTCATCATGACTTACCATATATTTTACAGCCTGCAACCTATTTTCATATGGGTCACTCCAATTTGAATATTCATATAATCCAATTACTTGGTTCATATAGGTCATTGATGTAAGAAATTGTCCGTGAATATCATCCAATAGTCGATCATGAAAACTATCATGCCACCCCGAAGACAAGTCCGTGTTGTCGATTAGCCAAGGGTTACTACCAAAGTGCTCCGCAATTTGATATATTTCGGGATGTAAATTTTTTAGTGCAGTCGACCAAGCAGGTATACCATATTCAGGTTGCTGCAAATCCCATCCAATCATTGCCATTGCATCAAATCTAAAACCGTCAATATTATACTCTTCTACCCATATATTATTTACGCGGTTTATATAATCTATCATTTTAGGATTAAAGTGATCTAGATCCAACATTCCCCATGAACCCTCTGCCTCATTTGGATTTAATTGGGTATGAAGTTTTATATATGGGTTTAAATTGTAATCTGGCTGGATTTCCCAAAGAGGGCTTGTAGACCTAATGTGATTCCAAATAATATCCAAGATTACTGCAATACCTCTTTTATGAGCTTCATCCACTAACTTTTTCAGATCTAAAGGAGTTCCATAGTTTGATTCTACAGATGAAATTAAATTAGGATCATACCCCCATGAGTGATCTCCTGGAAAATCGAATATAGGAAGTAACTCTATGGCATTAATACCAGTCGATTTTAAATAGTCTAATTTTTCAATGACATCTAAAAATTTTCCTTGTCCGTTACCTACAGCCGAAAAGTCATCAATATGTAGTTCATAAATGATCAAAGTATCCATGTTAGGGCGAACATAATCATTGGCTTCCCAAACATAACTATCTGCTGTAGAAACACCTCCTGGTCCTATTTCAATTCGTGTTTTATTATTAGAAATTCTTCTTGAAAAAGGATCTACAAGTGTACCACCATCAGGTAGAACATATTGATATTCATAATCTCCTAATGGAAGATCTAATTCAATCCACCAGAGGTGTTCTTGTATAGGGTCTTTGTTCATTAATATTTTTTCTATATCACTGAAATCAGATCCTACATTGGCTATTTGATATCTTATAAATGGCTGATGAGGTGCATAAAGGACTAAATACATAGTACCATTTAACCAATTTGGGCCAGGAATTAACTCTCCAGGTATTGGCTCCTCAATAATTGTAATTTCTTCATTGTTAAATACGATGTAGTCTTGCTCACCAATGGTTACTTCTACCCATAAAGGATCGTACAAACTTATGGGGTCATTAAATGGAATATATAGGACACTATTTGAATTTAAATAATCTATTCCTTGTAATGTATCTCCACCTAAATAATATCTTATATTTTCAATATTTTGTAATGAAAATAAACCAATACTAAATCCTGTTACTTCGTCATCATTGTTTAAATGTCTTTTTGGTTGAAAAAATAAAGGATCAGATACTGTTAATATTGAGTTACCATAAACATCATTGGTTACATTTGGATTCAAAGGATCAGAAACCCAACTATTATCGGTTCCAGAGCTATTGAAATGGAAGTGATTTTTATATTCATGAAATGAACCCAGTCCAAGAGAGTAGCTTTTTTCATAACTATCCGATGATGGATTATAAATCATTTGTGATAAAGCATTTGGGCTAATTAAACCATTATTGTTGGGACCCCAATCATTAGAGTTTCCAGGAGGCATTGTTCCGGGAACAAAAACTTTTTCGAAGGTGTCATAAGGTCCCTTTATATATCTGAAGGTAACATCTATAGATTGAGAAAATGAAAAAGAAATAATTAACAGAAGTAGGAGCTTCAAACTTTTAACTCCACAGTATTTCTTAATCTATTATCAAATAAAAGATTTAAATTATTTGTTACAAACATTTTAGTTTTATTTTTTTGTGAATCTGATTGCCTGTCCCCCGCCTTCGGGAAGAGTAATACGATACGAGTCCTTATTTGTAAGTGAAATATTTTGGATTTCAACTTCTTCAGGTTGATTTAACCAACCTCCATTTTCTGGATCTTTATAAATCGTCGCATTATATTCTTTACTTTCATCGAGAAAAGTTAAATTAATATCTACAGTCCTTCCTTCCTCATTGGTGATACTTCCAAGGAACCAATCATCGCTATTTACATCTTTCCTAACTGTTGTGATATATTTTCCAATTTCTCCATTTAATACAATTGTTTTTTCCCAATCCGTTGGTACATCCAAAATAAATTGAAATGCTGGATGCCCTTCATAATTTTCGGGTAAATCAGCTGCCATTTGAACCGGTGCATAAATAACAACATAAAGAGCTAATTCTTTGGCAATCGTACTTGGAATATGATGATTTTTATTTATGGTTCTATCGCTTTGACTATTATGTCTGTACTCTTTAATATTAAAAATTCCTGGAGTATAATCCATGGGACTGCTTAATAATCGAGTAAATGGAAGAATTGTTGTATGATTTGGCTTATTATGCGTTTTAATGTCCATAAAACCATTAAACTCTTGGCCCCTTGCACCTTCTCTTGATACCATGTTTGGATACGTTCTGCGCAATCCAGTATCTTTTATAGGTTCATGCACAACAATTGAAACTTCATATTTTGCAGCTGTTTCTAAAACCTTTCTAAAATGTTCTACCATGTATTGTCCATGATGCCACTCCATTTGTAAATCACCATTTTGGTCTATTCTCTTTATATTTTTACTTCCATCATTTACGTAACCTGTTTTAACAACTCGGATTCCCATTTTTTGGCAATAGGCAAAAGCCTCTTCTAGTTGACTCTCATAGTTATCTATTTGCGTACCAGTTTCATGATGTCCAACCACTCTAATCCCTTTTTCAGAAGCATACTTAGAAATTTCTTTATCATTAAATTCAGGATGAGGAGTAAAGAACTGAAACTCTTCACCATCACCAGTGCAACACCAATCTTCATCCCAACCTAGGTTCCATCCTTCTACAAGAACTCCATCAAATCCATATTTAGAGCCGAAATCGATGTATTCTTTCACACGTTTAGTTTTTGCTCCATGGTGTGTTCCAGAACCCCAAGAAGATTGATTTGTACCAATCATCTCCCACCATAGACCAATATATTTTCCAGGCTTTATCCAACTAACGTCCTCTAATTTATTTGGTTCATTTAAATTTAAAGTCATAGTTGACATTGCAAGCTGAGATGGGGTTTCCCCAACTAAAATAGTTCTCCACGGAGATTCAAATGGTGCTTTAGTGCGGACTTTTATACCATCTGACCAAGGAATCAGATCGCATTCTAAATATTTAGTACCGTTTGCTTTTAAAGTCATACTAGAATATTCAGTAAGGTTTGCCTCGTGTATTGCAATTGTAATTCCGTCTTTTCTTTGCGTAGTAAATGGGGTTTGAACCGCTTCCGGACCAAGCCTATCCTCCTTACTAAGATTTTCTACTAATTCTGAGAATGTATCTCTGTTAATTTCACTTATAAGTGTGTTGGCATATAAAAACTCATATCTACGATATGCATATGCTGGTATCCACCAAGCAGGTGAATCTTCAGAGAAATTAAATTCTGTCAACTCATCCAAAATATTAAATGAATCTATTTCAGATTGTTCTTCGATCTCATATCTAAATCCAAGCCCATCATCATACAATCTAAAATGCACTTTCATCTCATATGATGTTTTAGAACTTTTCAAAACAACGGATAATTGATTAAAATGGTCTTTTATAACTTTTTGCTCACCCCATACTTGTGACCAATTTGAGTTAGAACTACTGAATTGCTTATCTTTTATAATTAAATTATCAAAAAATTCAAATTTATCTGTTTTCATTCCTAATACAGATTTATCAATAATATTTTTTCTGTCTTTTTTTAATGAATATGAAAGAATTCCATTATCTAAGCTAATATCTAATACTAAAGATGTATCAGGCGACCGTAATTGGTTAAAGTTTTTAACTCCACAAGAAGAGATAAAAAATCCTAGAAGTATAATAGGAATAAATATTTTATTTTTCATTTAAATGCTCCGTACTATTATTATGTAATTAAATTTATAAACCAAATTATAAATAAGTTTAAAATAAAAGCTAGGGTAAAATTGGACGTAAAACTTGATCAGATGCAACTGCTCCAAAGAATCCAAATCCTCCTTCCAAACCAGATGACCTTCCTTTTGTTGTGTTTGGTACCGTAATATTAGTATAATCCTCAGAAGCCCCTCTAATAAAATAATCGTAATAGTTTTCATCCATCGCCATCAATTTAATCAAAGCTGTCTGAGATTCAATATTTGATACGTGCTCATTACAATAAATTGGATAAACAGTGTGTGTCTTTTCTGATAGTTTAACAACGCTTGATTTGTATCCATAACACCATTTTTCTAACATAGAAAAATAATCCATATTTGATTCGATTAAAATTTGCTCAATGAAAAATCCACTAATCGATTGGCTTTTTGCAGAAATAAAAATTGGAATAATTAAGAAATAAATCAGTCTAAATTTCATCATTATAATTTAATTCAAAAATTAGATAAATTATTTTAATAAAATCAATTTCCCTTATTCTCATATATTTTTAACACATCTAAAACCTGTATGCATTAAGCCCGTATCATAACTAGAACTCATTCTTCTTGTAATACGATATCCAGAACAGTAACTATCATTACATAAGAAAGAACCTCCACGAATTACTTTTTTTATGGATGATGGTTCCATAGGGTCAAATGATATTTCTGGTCCCTCTGGATTAATACACGTGCCTTTATTTTTATCTGAGGTATATGTATTTATGTTGTAAAAGTCAGAGCACCATTCCCAAACGTTACCAGCCATATCAAATAATCCATAATCATTTGAAGGAAAAGAACCAACTGCAGAGGTAAACTCATAACCATCTTTCAAAGTGTTTTGATATGGAAAATGACCTTGCCAAAAATTTGCCTTCATTGGTATTTTGTTTATAGGCTCTATCCCCCATGGGTAAATAGCATTTTTTTTTCCACCTTTTGCAGCCCACTCCCATTCAGCTTCGGTCGGAAGTCGTTTTTCAATCCAATTAGCATAGGCAACTGCATCATCCCATGATACATGAACAACTGGATGATCCATAATGTTTTCAATAGAGCTATCCTCACCATAAGGTTTTTTCCAAGAGACGCCCTGCTTCCATTTCCACCAAGCAGATTCATCATTTAGTTTTGTTGAGTATTTTATTTCTTTAAAAATTAAAGAACCTGGAGCTAAAATCGAATCTGGTGGTTTTGAACTTCCTCTGGGTAATTGTTTTTTTATTTCATCCCAGTTTATTTTTTTTTCAGCAGTAGTAATATAACCAGTCGCTTTAATAAACTCTTCAAATTGAGAATTAGTAACTTCATATTTATCCATTAAAAATGAATCAACTTTCACTTTGTGGATCGGTTTTTCATTAGGATAAGCCTCCGGGTTTTCACTTCCCATAAGATATTCTCCACCAGGAATTAGAACCATGTTTTGTGTTGATTTTTTGGCTTGGCCTCCAATTTCTTGGTAGATCATTTTATAAGCCACATATGCAGAAAACAGCATTAGTATTATAATTAAATATTTAAAATTATTTAACAATTTTATCCATTGATTTATAATTTTGTTTAATACCACCGTAGGGAAAAGCTGGTGTGTCTGATCTTGAATTTTCAAAAACATTTTGTGCCTTTAAAAGAATATCAGGGTGTAGGTGGGCAATATTATTGGATTCAGCCTGATCAATTTTGACATTATATAGCTCGATATCAGAATCAATATTATACCGCACTGCCTTCCAATCTCCTAATCTAGCGGATTGCCTAAATCCACCTTCCGGTATTGTTTGGAACCAACCACTCAGTTGAAATTCCCAATTTAAATATTCATGATTTTTTTGGTCTTGACTCAAAAGTGTTGGTAAAAATGAAATACCATCCATTTCCTCATAAATTTTTAATCCAGCTAAATCTGAAAAAGTTGGCATGATATCCTGAAAACCAGAAATATGGTTAGAAATTGTATTAGGGTGAATTCTATTTTTCCAATATGCTATAAGAGGAACTCGAATTCCTCCTTCATACAAATCACGTTTCCCACCTTTAAACTCCCCATTACTATCAAAAAATTCTAATTGGTGTCCTTCCGGAGAAAAATGAGGTCCATTATCACTTGTAAATAATATTAAAGAGTTTTCCAGTTCACCTAATTGACTCAATTTATTAATTAATCTTCCTACTTGCTTATCTAATAATGTTATTTTTGCAGCATGAGCTTTCTCAATATCAGGCCAGTTTTCGTTTACATAATTTAAAGTATCTCTGATCGGTCCTTCAAAACTGTGTGGTGCCCGATAAGACATGAAAAGAAAAAAAGGCTTGGTAGGTTCTTTTTTATCTAAAAAATCAAATGCAATATCAGTTCTTAAATGATCTTTACAATCATATTCTTCGTAATTGTATGGTATAAACTCTTTATCGCCGTTAATCCACAATCTATTCGGTAGAAAATTTTTTCCTTCAAATCTTGAGGACCATTGTTCCTGAACTGCTAAATCAAATCCATGTGCAATTGCCCAAGTATCAACATCATCAGGTCTATCCAAATGCCATTTTCCTATGAAGGCTGTTTGATACCCAGCTTGTTTGAGCATCTTTCCTATAGTGAATTCCTCTTTCCCAATCGCTGGTCCCTCCCATCTATCATTATCAAAATAACCTGCATTCCCACGGATTGAAACTTTTGAAGATTTTTTCCCAGTCATTAAAACTGCCCTTGAAGGAGCGCAAGCTGCATTCCCTGAATAAAAATCAGTGAACATTATTCCTTTCCTAGCTAACTTATCTAAGTTTGGAGTTTTGATAATTTTTTGGCCATATACTCCCAATTCATTAAATCCAAGATCATCTGCTAAGAGTAAAATAATATTTGGTCTGGCATCATTAAGTATGGTTTGCGAATTACATGAAAAAAATAATACCAAAAGTGACATAAAATATAAAAAGTGAATTTTTATTTTAATTTTCATAAATAAGTTCCTTGCTAGGTAAATATCCAATCCTATGTGCTTTAATTTTTATGCGATCTCCTTTTTTTATTTTGATTGGGCCTACATAAGGTATCCATCCAGCCCAAGGAGTTAAGTCTGCTTTTAAATTTTTATATCCTATATTTGTTCCTTCGGTATTAGAAGCTAAAACTAAAGTGTTTTCAACAATTTTTATGGTAGGACTACTGGTTATCGGTTGCTTTTTATTTGGCCAGAAAGATTCAATTAATTTCTCCTCTGGAATAAAACCTTTATCATCTACTTCTTCCATCCATCTGAGGCACTCTTTTCTTAATTCTTTTAATTTATGATTAACCTTAGGATCATTTGCGATATTATTTATTTCATAGGGATCTAAATATATATCAAATAATTCCTCTGCAGGTTTTTCATTTCTAAACCATTGAGATTGTATACTATCTAATTGATTATTTTTACTCATCGTAATTAATTCTTGCATCGTATCCATCTTCTCCCTGTACTCTAATGGGAGATAATAAGGTTTTTTAGGTTTGAAATTTTTTAAATATTTATATCTTTTGTCTCTGACTGCACGAATCATATCATAATGCTCGTCAAACCTATCTGCAGCCGCATGTATATATTTTCTATCCTCATTTGATTTAAATATCCCTTCAAACGCAATACCCTGAAGATAATCAGGTATTGAAATATTCGATATAGAAAGAAGAGTCGGAGTAAAATCAACAAAGCTGATAAGACGATTATCTCTTTCTCCTGACCGGATTTTATTTGGAAATCTGATAATCATTGGTACTTTTATTCCAGAGTCGTATAGTAATCTTTTTTCCCTAGGTAACGGTCCGCCATGATCGGTAAAGAATACAATAATTGTTTTCTCCAATAAATTATCTTCTTCTAATTGTTTTAAAATAAGACCTACTTTATTATCCATTTCAACAACGTTTGAATACATGCGTTTCATATCATTTTTGACAACTTCACTATTTGGTAAGTATGGTGGAATCAAAATTTTAATATCATTTGGAACATATAAAGGTTTTTGGATTCCAGCAAATTTCTCCCACCATTTACCAATATCTCTTTTTGGAGGAAATGGATCAATATCAAAATGACGATACCAAGGATCCCAGAGGTTTGATTCGTGTGTTACCCCAAAGTTAAATACAGAAAAAAAATTTACATTTTCCGGTCTATTTCTCCAATGAGCAAAAATACTTGATTCATCCCATCCAGTTATAGATTTATAAAATTGATAATCCTCTTTTTTATTGTTTGTGCAATAATATCCATTCTCTCGCAAAATTTGACTTACCATTTTTACTTCTGGAGGTGGAACAACCTCATAATCTATAAGACCTTTTTTTCTAGCTGCTGGCTGTTGAGATAGAGTTCTCATATGATGTGCTCCAATACTCGAGGGGTACATTCCTGTTATTAATGAGGCTCGACTTGGTGAGCAAACTCCCGAAACCGAATAAACATTATTATAACAAACACCTTCCTCTGCTAGACGACTTAGATTAGGTGTTTTTATGGTTGAATCACCAAAAGATGGTAAATAATTACCTAAGTCTTCAGCGACTAGCCAAACAATATTAAGTCTATTACCTGCTGTTTTTTTATCACTACATGAAATGATAAAAATTAATAGTAAAGTGCTAATTCTTTTTATTGTAATCATCAAAAGCAGGCTGATAGGACGGAATAATTGTATCATATTGAGAAGGAGCTTTAAATACAGATTGGAGATGATCTTCATATAAATTCTGTATTTCCTTTATAATTGTTTTATTTTCTTTTCTAATATCATATTTCTCAGAAGGATCGTGCTCGAGATTATAAAGTAAAGGCATTTCTTTTTGTGTTGGACCATCGTCCCATGGGTTTGGATCTTTGATGTACATCTTCCATTCATTATGTCTGAGTGCAATTAATGTGTCTTGCCTATAGTAATGAATATCAGATCTAATAGGAATATTTTCAAAAAAAGTTTTAGTTAAATCAAAACCATCTATGGATTTTTGATCATATTGCCCCCCTGCTAAAGATACCATAGTTGGAAACAGATCAAGAGCAGAAGCTAATACATTCGTTGTTGTCTCGGGAACTGATCCAGGCATCCAAACAATAGCAGGTACTCTGTAGCCACCTTCGTAGACACTGCCTTTATTCCCTCTCAGTAAGCCAGAAGATCCACCATCAACATTGGCCCACCCCCATGGACCATTATCACTTGTAAAAATGATGAATGTATTCTTTGAGATGTTCAACTTTTTAACAGTATTAATTATTTCTCCAACACTCCTATCCAATTCCTCTACAACATCGCCATAGGAACCTCTCTTACTTTTCCCTTTATTTTTATCAGAGAGAATAATTGGGGTGTGAGGAGCAGAATGTGCTAAATAGAGAAAGAATGGATTTTCTTTATTTTGATAAATAAAGTCAATGGACTTTTGAGTAAACATTTCAATAAACTTACTCTGATCTAAACTAACACCTACAGTATCATGACCGTCTAAAAAAGGAAGAGGAGGAAAGTTCTCTCTCGCGTAATCCCAATTACCTTCCGGTCTCATATCATTTGAGTAAGGGATTCCATAAAATAAATCAAAACCATGATTTAAGGGCATATATTTCTTTAAGTGCCCTAAGTGCCATTTACCTATACAAGCAGTATTATAATCATAATTTTTTAAAGCTGAAGCAATCGTCACTTCATTAGGATCTAGACCTCCTGCATTATCAGGAAAAAGGACACTACGTTGTCCATACATACCAGTTTGAACGGGTAGTTTTCCTGTTAAAAGTGCGGCTCTACTAGGTGTACAAATAGATGAGCCCACGTAGAACTGGGTAAACCTCATCCCTTCACTAGCCATCTGATCCAAGTTAGGTGTTTTTATGGTAGGGTGTCCATACGTACCAAGGTCACCATAACCCAAATCATCAACAAAAATGATGATGAAATTGGGCTTGGATTCTTGGTCTAATTTTCCACAAGATGAAATAATTAGTAAAAAAAACGTTACAAATGGTACTAATAACAACTTGCTAAAATTCATATTAATTTTCACCTTTTACTAAATAATTGTCAATATGTAAGTACATTTTTTCAAAATGATCTCCAAATTTTGATTTCCCTCTACGCCTAGTTTGCGTAATAATTATTTTATTATCCAAATCAATTCTAAAGACTGATGAGGTTGCAGAACCATGACCGATAACATTTTCGCTCAACATATAACGCTCAACTTTACTATCTTTATCCTTAATTTTCCATTCCTGCAGTGTTGTACCTATTCCAATGGGTCGATCCTTATCCCATGGATTGGAATAGGTTATATTTGGAAAATAGGTTTTAAGATTTTGGGGTAAAATTTTTCCATAAGTACGTTCTGTAAAATATTTCTTCCCATCATATGTTCCTTTATTCAAGAGCATTTGAGCAAGGATTGATAGATCATATGCCGTGCTATGAACACTAAACCCTAGATCCCACGTATGATAAGTGTTTTTCATACCCAACGGTTCATAAATATATTCATGAAATAGTCTGAATACACTTTTACCAGAGACAACCTCCATTACCTTACCTGCCAGGTCAAATCCCATTCCGTTATAATTATATCTCAACCCTACCGTGTCATTTTTAATATATTGGAATAATGTATTTTCTAGCCAAGGATTATGTACTCCATCAAACAACGCATGTCCATCAAATCCACTCGTGTGGGTAAAGCATTGTCTCAATGTCATGGCTTGGGGGCCTTCTATTGGAAAGTCCGGTAAATATTTACCAACTGGATCATCAATTTTAATAATATTCTGATCCACAAATTGTGCGAACAACATACCTGTAAAAAGCTTTGTTATTGAAGCTATCTCTGATGGTGTATTGATTGTAAAGATTCCATAATCATCTTCTCCAAATGAATCATGAAAAATAATTTCTCCATCCTTAGCTAAAACCATATCAAACGGCGAACCATCATCTTCTATCCATTCATTGCATATCCTTCTTAATAAATCTATAAATTGTGGATTTTCTTTTTCATAAGAGGCTTCCTTTTTCATAAGTTTTTTTGAACTAAAAAAAACTTTTTTAGGAAGTTCGAGACGTGGATAGGTATTCTCTTTAGCTAGAATTTTCTGCTTTATTTTAGCATGATAATCACCGTCAAAAATAAGTGGAGTTAACTTTTTGTCTCTTTCATATTTATGATTATTCATTTCATGTAAGAATGAGAACATAGTGGTCGCTTTGCTTTGGAATAATAAAGATTCAAGGGTTAGATGTCCCATATAATAATTTATGGCTTCTTGGTGTTCCACCCAAACTTCCTTGGGAATACTATTTACTGGGAAATATGTTAAAGAAGTATTTAAACGGTTATTCCAAATCATGTCTTCATTAGAAACACAAAAAAGGGTTCCGCCTCGTTTTAATACTATACCATTCTCACCTAGTATATGTGCATAAAACCCATATCTTCCTACTTTTTCTGGATATAAAACCTCAACTACATTGGTATCAAACCATCTCACATCTATGGTATATGATCCACCTAAATACTCCCTCGCTAGTCCCGGTTTATCCAAAATTAAATTAGGAAAACTTCCAACTTTAAATACATAATTAAGCCCATAGTCAAATTCTGGTTTTACATTGCTATAAAGAAACTCAAGTTTTTCTCCCTCTTTATTTCTTTTATTTACAAGAATCTTTCCATGGTCATTATCCAGTACTTTTAACTTTAGCTTCCAGTCCCAATCTTTGTTGACTGTTTTTATTACAATACTGTTATTCCCACTTTTTAATTCGCTAGAGATTAACTTTCCATCAGAATGATAATTATTTCCATAATGAGCAGTAATTAAACTCCCGTTTATATAAATTTTTACTCCATCTGTAATGGAGAGCAGTAAATAAAATTTTCCTGCTTTTTGGGAATTTAGATTAGTATGTAAATATACTACTGCATTAGAAGAATCATCTAAAAATAAATTTAAATCATGTTCACCATTTTCTGACTGAATAAAAAATCCCTCATGAGATAAGTTATTAAAATTTGCTTCATTATTTATGAAATCAACTTCTAATAGTTCTATTGGCTTAATATTTTTTTTTGAATCATGATGATAGGGTCCAGAAAAAAAGAACTCATTAATATAACTATTTTCAATCATATGATCTGCTCTTTGAGCAAAACATATTCCATACCCTAAGAAGAATAAAAGATATATTTTAAAGAAAAACAAGTTTAATTTATCTTACCTTATATAATCCTTATATCTAACAAAATCGAAATCTGCATAATCTTGTGAAGTTATACCATTACTAGTTGAAAATAATCCTATTAATGCACCTGTGTAATTTCCATCATACATATCAATTGCATCAACCGTATTGAAATAAGAAAAATTCAATCCATTATCTAGAGAATAATAAAAATCATATTTATCATTTTTTGATTCCACTTTTAGGGTCAAATCTCCATCATATTTTTTTAATACAACTTTCTTTAAAGCAATAACTTTTTCATTTTTCCCTTTAAACTTTTGCTCAAGATAAAACTTCTTCCTTACCTTTTTCACCGTACTCATAAGATAATTGTACTCTTTTTGATAATGTAACATTCCTGATTCGACACCATCGTCATGAGGTAAAAATTTCATTTTCACTTCAAAGGTAAAATCACTTTCTTTTTGACGCATTCCTATGAAGCTGAACCTTTTATGGTTTTCTATAGAACTGGGCTGTGAAAATAATCTCAAATAGCCTGGATTATCTGACAATGAAAAAGTGTTATTTTGCGGAGCTCTTATAAATGTCCATCTTAGATTAAGATTATCATCAATAAAATCATCATTGACTGTATTATTGATATATTGAGGCTTATCCCCAAATGGTAATGGTGTAAAGCGCTCTACTCTTCCAGTTAATGGTGCAGCAACTGGAAACAGATAACGTAATGGTTCCCATCTATCTTTTGATACTTGCTCCCATTTAACAATACTTGGTTCCCATTTTACTGGAGTTAAATGTGTTTCTCTACCCATGTTTGAATCACCATTAATATCATTCCGTTTTCCAAGCGAAACCATATACCATCTTCCATCCGGTAATTCTACCATATCGCCATGTCCAACATTATTGACAAAATAGTTCCTGGATAAATGACGTGATGTGAGTATTGGGTTTCGTGGATTTTCATAGTACGGACCAAAAATATTTTTGCTAGCTGAGATCATCACAGAATGATTTTTACCAGTTCCTCCTTCAGCAACAAGCAGGTAATAAATTCCATGTTCTTTATAAATATGAGGTCCTTCAGTGTGGAGACCAAATTTTCCATCCATTACTGAGTGCCTCTTACCGATTAATTTCCAATTTTTCACATCGAGTTCTTGAATCCAAATTGATCCTATACCATTGGTATTCATATCACCCGGACTATGAGTCCCCGTGAAATAAACTTTATTGTTGTCATCAAAAAATATATCAGGGTCAATACCGGGAGCCCCCACAATTATGTGTGGCTCTGACCAAGGTCCTTTAGGGTCTTTAGCTGTAATAATAAAATTAATCATTTTTCCTGGTTTTCCATCCGACGTTCTATAAACATTTGTTGTGATAATGTAAAAAGTTCCTTTATTATGCCTGATGGTAGGAGCATGTATTCCTCCATCTGATTGAACATCCACAAGATTCATTTCCCCATTACATTGATCTTCTCTATGGATTCCATGCCCAATTAATTCCCAATTAACTAAATCTCTACTATGATGAATAGGTAACCCTGGAAAATATTCAAA
>TARA_B110000444_G_scaffold261546_1_pt1 | contig 15273 bp, 13 predicted proteins | sample TARA_B110000444 | Tara Oceans TARA_B110000444 (sample SAMEA4398370) | marine metagenome | biome: Polar Biome; feature: [SRF] surface water layer (ENVO:00010504); material: water (ENVO:00002006), including particulate matter (ENVO:01000060) such as... | depth 5 m | reverse complement strand
GCTACCAAACATTGTATGTTGTGTTCCTCAAAAAAAGCATATTCGTCATGGTAAGAAAAAGGGCCTCTTCCTTCAATCCACCGCATATTATCAAAAAAGTCTAATTCTTTGACGGGTTCGATACTTCTGACGTAAAACTCTTTTGATTTTATTGGATAAAAACAACTAAGCTCGCTGCGTCCAATGGTTAGAAAAATGTTTTTGGCATGTTGCAGGTCGGGATGTGTTAATATCTTTGCAGCTGTTTTTGAACTTTTTACTTCATACCAATCATCTTGGGTTTGTTTCTTCCATGACCTTCGAGAAAAATGCAGATTAGGGATACCTGCTTTTTGAGCAGCCTCGGCTACGTTTTGAGTTATAGTTATTGCGAAAGGGTGAGTGGCATCAACCACCAAAGAAATTTTTTCTCTCATTAGATAATCCAGCAGACCTTCTACGCCCCCAAATCCGCCATAACGTACTTTTCCTGGTGGAATTCGTGGGGATCGAGTTACACCCGCGAACGAGGTTATAACACATACGCTTTTGAATTTTTGCAAATCGTGAGCAACCTCGTATGCTTCTTTGGTACCACCAAGAAGTAATATCGTATTACCAACCATTGGCGGCGCCCACTAATTGACCTGACCTATCAAAAATCAGCACCTCTACAGCGACAGGTGCTTTATCCAATACCCCCAGGGCAATCATTCTAGCCTCACGGGCCACTAAATCGGCCAAAGGTATTTCATTTTCAAAAGCTATACTGAGTACCTCCATTGCTGTATTGGCACTATAAATTTGTTCTATAATTTTATCTCTTGCAGAAAGACTGATCACTAACTTTGCGAGCCAGTCTAAGTCAATTTGACTGCGGCCAGAATGGAGGTCCAAGTTACCTTGTCCAAGTTTCGAAAGCTTAGCAAACCCCCCTCCGATCGTAATACGTTCGATTGGATATCTGCGTAAATATTTCAAGGCCCCCCCAACAAAATCCCCCATATCCAATATTGAACTCTCTGGGAGTTCGTATTTTAAGCGAACCGCAGCTTCTGATGTTGAGCCAGTGCATGCCCCAACATGAACAACGTTATTTGCCCTTGCTACATCGATACCGCGATGAATTGAATGAATCCATGCAGCGCACGAGAACGGCACAACGATACCAGTTGTCCCTAAAATGGAAAGCCCACCAACTATTCCGAGGCGCGGGTTCCACGTTTTCAAGGCGATTTCTTCTCCACCAGGAATTGAAATTTCGACAACCACGCCCGATACATTACTAGCTTCTTCAGAAACCTCCATAATCGCACGCTTTATCATCTCACGAGGAACCGGATTTATGGCCGGCTCACCGACGCCTATTGGTAAACCAGCTTTGGTTACTGTTCCGACCCCTCTACCTGAGCGGAAAATTATCCCTGAAACGCTGTCATCAAGTGACACGGTAACTTCAATAAGAGCTCCATGTGTAACGTCCGGATCATCACCAGCATCTTTGATGACGGCAGCCGTCGCACTCATTTTAGTCAGATGTTCCTTCGCGATTGCGAAGGAAACTCTCTGTCCCCTCGGCAAAACTATTTCAACAGGGTCAGGAAATTCACCCGTAATCAATGCCGTAAATGCTGCCTTCGCAGCCGCTGTCGCACAAGCCCCTGTTGTCCAACCTCGCCGCAAAGAAACATCAGGTTTAGCCATTTAATTATTACAATAATGAATCAATAAAAAGCATACTATATAGTTTTCTCATTTTTTAATTTTTGAATTTGTTTTTCGTCAAAACCTAATAATTCTCTCAATACCTCATCTGAATGCTGTCCTAATGTGGGTGGAGCCAAACGATATTGTGGCGGAGTGCTTGACATTTTTACGGGATTTCCTATCAATGGAACCTTACCCGAGCCTGCTGTTGGATGATCCATTTCTATGCGCATGCCACGATATTTTACGTGAGGATCTTCAAAAACTTGTTCAATGTTATTCACAGGGCTACAGGGGACTTTTAATTCTCCAAGCTCAACAAGCCATTCTTCGGTTGTTTTTCTTTTCATAAAGACAGGCATTATATCGTATAACGTCTCTCTATTAGCTATCCTCAGAGGGTTAGAGGCATAACGGGGATCACTTTTCAAATCATCGGCGTTTGCTACTGTACACCAATCATCAAATTGCCTATTGTTTCCGACGGCTAAGATAACGTGGCCATTCGATGTGGCAAAGACCTTGTAGGGCACGATATTTGGATGTTCATTACCAAGTTTAACTGGAATTTTTCCAGACACAAGATAATTGGTCCCCTCATTTATTAACCATGAAACCTGAGTGTCTAGCAAACAAGTATCAATATGCTGGCCCTCTCCTGTAGCGTCTCTATGACGAAGGGCAGCTAGAATTGCAGTGGAAGCATACATCCCAGTCATAACATCTGCTATACCAACACCTACCTTCATAGGTTCACCATCCGGGTCACCCGTTATAGACATGATTCCACCCAGCCCTTGAGCTAAAAAATCATAGCCTGCTCTGGACGCATAAGGACCAGTTTGCCCAAAACCGGTCACGGAACAATATACTAATCGGGGAAATTCTGTTTTCAGGTCCTCGTAGCCGAGCCCTAATTTCGACAAACTACCTACTTTGAAATTTTCAATCAGAATATCACTCTTTGCAATAAGCTTCTTAGCTAAAGCAATCCCTTTTGGCGTTTGGAGATCTATTGTTACTGACCGCTTATTTCTATTTGCTGATAAATAATAAGCAGATTCATTAGTATCTTTCCCATCAGGATCTTTAACGTAAGGAGGGCCCCACGTTCGAGTGTCATCTCCTACTCCTGGTTTCTCAACTTTTATAACATCAGCCCCCAGATCTCCCAAAAGCTGCGTACAGGTTGGTCCTGCTAAGATACGTGTGAGATCAAAAATACGAACACCGGTAAGAGGCAACTGTGTATTCATTTTTCAATTTCCATTCTTAAACTAGAGTTGACCTAAAAGTTAATTTACATTTAAGAAATAGTGGTTGCTTCCAGACATCCCTGGTATTAGTTAAACCATACTCTGAGCCGATTGGTTGATTTTCTTCAAAAAAAGGTTAAACCACTAGTTCATTAAAAGTTTTAGAGAATAGACACCATGGATCCAGCTATTTCAATAAAAGGTTTAACAAAACAATTCGGACCACGAGTAGTGGTTGATAATGTTACCTTTTCTGCGAATATTGGCGAGGTTTTGGGGTTTTTAGGTCCAAATGGTGCCGGTAAATCAACAACAATGAAGATGATCGTCGGTTTTTTATCTCCCAGTAGCGGCACAGCTAAAGTGTGTGGGTTTGACGTTTTAGAAAACCCAATAGCAGTTAAAAGATCAGTTGGTTACCTCCCCGAAGGAGCACCTGCATATCCAGATATGACGCCTTTGGGGTTTTTACGCTTTATTTCTGGCATAAGAGGTTTTAACGGCTCAGAAAGAGAGGACAGGGTTCAAAACGCAGTGCGGGTAACACGAATAGAAGAGGTGGCTCAACAACCAATAGAGACGCTCTCAAAGGGCTACAAACGACGCGTAGGCCTCGCTCAAGCACTTCTTCATGACCCAAAAGTGTTGATTTTAGACGAACCGACAGATGGCCTTGATCCCAATCAAAAACAAGTTGTAAGAGATTTAATAAAAGAGATGGCTTCCACAAAATGCATTGTGATTTCTACACATATTTTAGAAGAAGTTGATGCTGTTTGTAGCAGAGCGATGATTATTGCATCGGGAAAAGTGGTCGCTGACGGTTCTCCTTCTGAATTAAAATCTCAATCAGGGTCGGGAGATTTAGAAGAAGTATTCAGAAAAGTAACCTTAAATGCGTAATATTAAATTAATATTTTTAAGAGAATTTGCAGCTTATTTTGCTACCCCATTAGCATATGTCTTTATAGTAATTTTTCTTATGTTAGCGGGGTTACTAACCTTTTTCATGGGTAGTTTCCTAGAACGAGATCAAGCAGATCTAATACCCTTTTTTGAATTCCATCCATGGCTATATTTATTTTTAGTTCCCGCTCTGTCGATGCGGTTGTGGGCTGAAGAACGAAAATTAGGAACAATAGAACTTTTCCTTACACTACCTATCTCGATGGCACAGGCAGTGACTGGAAAATTTCTAGCCGCTTGGGCATTTAGCATAACCGCACTTTTGCTCACATTTCCTTTCTGGCTAACTGTCAACTATTTAGGTAACCCCGATAATGGCGTTGTTTTAGCATCCTATATCGGAAGTGCATTAATGGCTGGCGCATATTTGGCTATTGGCTCAATGATATCTGCGTCGACCAAAAATCAAGTGATCGCCTTTGTCATAACTACAGCCACATGTTTTGTCCTAACACTGGCAGGCTCGCCAATAATTTTAGATTTTTTCTCCGCTTGGGCTTCAGCAGATATTGTTCAAGCTGTTGGTAATTTCGGGTTTTTACCACATTTTCAATCAATTCAACGTGGTGTTATTGACTTTAGAGATGTTATTTTCTTTGGATCTATTATTGTGATCGCCTTAACTGCGAACGCTATAATTATAGACTGGCGTAAGGCGAGCTAGATGGCTAATCCAGATAATCCTAAAACGATCCGATCTGATACAGGAAGCTGGTTTGCCTCGGCTGGACTAATACTTCTTTTTATATTGTTTCTTGCTGTGAATGTATTGAGTAGCGGTTGGTTGACGTCGGCACGCTTAGATCTAACCAAAGATAAACTTTATACATTATCGGACTCGACTATCGAACTACTCAAAGATATTAAAGAACCAATAACATTTCGATTATATCTATCTGGAGGCTTGGCACAGGCAGTGCCGCATTTAGGTGTTTATGCAAACCGTGTAAGGGACCTGCTTTTAGAGTACCAAAACATATCAAACGGAAAAGTGAAGCTTGAGATATTGGATCCAGCACCATTTTCAAGTATCGAAGATAGAGCTGTTTCTGCAGGGTTAAGGGGTATTCCAGCTGTAAGCGGTGGCGACAACATGTATTTTGGCCTGGTTGGAACGAATACAACCGATGACATAGAAAAAATACCATTCATCCAGATAGATAGAGAAGCTTTTCTCGAATATGATCTATCCAAAATGCTTTATGCTCTTATAACGTCGAAACCAACAGTTGTTGGGATCCTGAGTACTCTTCCAACTGATGGAACTATGAAGGTCACCGCAACAGGGCGGCAGGAGCCAGTAGCACCTTACGTCGTACGAAATCAAATCGGTGAATTGTTTGAAACACGTTTTTTGGGTAAAGAAATAGAGAAAGTACCTAGCGATATAAACGTCTTAATGATTGTTCATCCAAAAAATCAATCGGATCGCACTCTGTTTGCCGTAGATCAATATCTATTGGCAGGAGGCAAAGCGATTATTTTTGTCGATCCTTTTGCGGAAGCGGAAGGGATGCAGGGACAAATGCTTGGTGCTACTATAGGTGGTAGTTCTCTTACAAAGATATTTAAAACTTGGGGTCTTGAGTATAGCGTAAAAACAGTAGTAGGGGATCGCCTCAGCGCAAGAAAAGTTCTTCCAGAGGCAGGTAATAGACCAATAGAATACTTACCGTGGTTAGAACTTCGCGGCCCAAGTTTAAATCGCTCTTCCCCTATTACATCAGGAATAGATGTAATAGCATTAGCTAGTGCCGGCCATATAAGTCTTGCCAATCAGTCACCTTTAAAAATGACACCACTCTTGGTCTCTTCACCCGGTGCAGGCCTCATTGACGCTAAAAAAGTCCAAGGCTTCAGAAATCCTAAAAAATTACTTAGAGAATTTCAACCACAACAAAAACAATTTATCTTGGCCGGACGTATGACCGGTTCAGTTAAGACAGCTTTTCCTAAAGGAGTTCCTTCCCCAGGCAAGGACCAGGACGGCAAGCTCGTAAAATTACCCTCCTGGGACCGGCCTATCCTAGCTAGTTCGAATGCTCCATTAGATATAATTGTTGTCGCAGACGCTGATATTTTAGCCGACAGATTTTGGGTAATCATGAGGGACTTCGCGGGACAACGTGTTCCGGTTCCCACAGCAAATAATGGTGATTTTGTTTTGAATTGTATAGAAGCTCTTGCAGGTTCAAGCACACTCATGGAACTGCGAGGAAGAGGAAGTGCAAGTCGACCTTTCAAAATACTACAGGATATACAAAAAAGGGCGTCGCAAAAATTTGAAGATAAAGAACGTGGCTTAAGACAGACATTATCTAAAACGGAAAAAAAACTACAACAATTGCGGCGACGCAATCCTCAAAGTTCGGCAAAAGTTGTCTCAGAACGTGATCGACGGGAAATGGAAAAAATGCAACGCGAAATACTCGGTTTTAGATCTGAGCTTCGAAAAGTACGGCTTTCATTAACACAAGATTATCAAAGATTAGAGATGCAACTCTGGTTCTTAAACATTACCTTGGTTCCGCTTCTCTTAATTATTTTTTCAATTGGGCTTTCACTCGCCCGGATCGTTAAACGTAAGAACCGCTCATTTGAAACAGCAATTGGGTAGAAACCGACATGGTAACGAAACGTTTTGTATACGGTCTGACCGTCCTAACTACCGCAGTAACCATCGCTGCATGTTTGGTTCAGTATAATCGTTGGGCAGACACAATACGCAGTGTTGATGAGGAGCTGGTTTTTCCTCAACTTGCCGATAGATTGGAATCGGTAACTAAAATCAAAATAGAAAGATCCTCATCAGACGATAGAGGTTCATTCATAATTCAACCCTATGGGAATGTTTGGGGCATTCAGGAAAAAGGAGGATATCAGACGAGGAGTAGCTTAATTCGCGAAACGTTGATAAGCCTCTCACAATTGACATACCAGGAAGCTAAAACGAAAGACCCTAGCCGACACGCAAAGTTGAAACTCCGGGACATAAATCAAAAACAATCTGAAGCAACACGGGTAACACTCGAAGATGGCGATGGTAAAGTTTTAATCAGCGCATTGTTTGGGAAAAGACTTCAAAATTTATCAGGGGGCACACCTTCTGTATATATGCGAAAAACAAGTAATCCGCAAAGCTGGCTGACTAAGGGAGAGCTCGAAATCCGTAATGGCCCATTGGATTGGCTATCAGTAATTTTAACCTCAATCCAACGAGAACGTATTAAAAATGTTCTAATCACTACATCAGATGGAAATGAACTGAAACTAATATACAATAAAGATTTTGAAAGATTCGAAATAAAAAATATCCCCGAAGACCGGGAAATCAAATCCCAATTTCAACTTTTGAACGTTGGAATTATACCTGAAAACCTCCTGCTTCAGGATGTTAGGCCTGCTAAGTTGAAGGCAGACCCTAGTTTAGGGGGCGCCCGGTGGGAGACGACGGATGGTCTAATTATTTATCTTTCATTAGCTGCCGACATAAATAACAGTAACCTGTGGGCCTCTATCAGAACAAACACCAGTAGTGATGCGACAGAAAAAGTACGGAGAGAAGCCGCAAGTATAGAGCAAAGGACCAACGGTTGGGAATTTTGGCTTGGCGATGAGACAATCAAAAAGCTTCAATCAACGGTGGATACTTTGACAAAAGTCAAAAGCAGTAATTGATTTTAAGCATCTAAAAAAACAACTTCTTCCCTAGATTTATTGCCCTGTGAACCTAGGAGCCCTTTTTTCCATAAACGCTGTGCGCCCCTCTGTATAATCAGCACTTGTTTGACATTGCCTTACTGTGGCCTCATGAGCAGATAGATCCCAGTCACACTCGGGTTTTCCAGACTCGATTAATGATTCTTTTACCGCTTTAATGGACAATGGCGCGTTTTGGGCAATCCGAGTAATCATATCATTAACCGTCGCTTCCAACTCGTGTTCCTTAACAACTCTGTTAACAAGCCCCATCACCCGCGCTTCTTCGGCATTAAACTGGCGAGCAGTATAAAAAATTTCCGCTGTAAATGCGGGTCCGACAAGGCGTTCTAATTCTCTAATACCTTTAGCTTTATAACCTATCCCCAGTTTTGCAGCAGGCACACCAAAAGTTGATTTATCTGAACAAACCCTTATATCGCAGCCGATAGCAATAGCTAGCCCACCACCAATGCAATAGCCATTTACTTGCGCGATCGTTGGTTTTGCAACCGCATTCAGTGATGAATGAAAGCCAGCTACTGAATTGTCGTAGGATACCATTGCCTCCTTAGAAGCTCTCTCACTGCCGAACTTTGAAATATCAGCCCCAGCTACAAAGGCTCTGTTACCGCCCCCCTTTAAAACAATGGCTCGTACATTGTTATCTTTGCCATACTGATCCAACAGGGTAGCCGAATTATCCCACATCTCTTGCGACATTGCGTTCATTCGGTTTGGGTTGTTGAAAGTAATCCAAGCAATATTATCCACAATTTCGCTCAATAACATGTTTTCTTCTCTAGCAGCAGCCTCTTGCATAGTCATAGATTAAGTCCTTATTAATAAAACAAACTAGTTTAAATGATATCTTCTTCTCGTAACTTAGAGATCTCTTCTCCACTCAACCCAATTTCTTGAAGTATTTCCTCTGTATGTTCGCCATAATCAGGTGGAGGAAGAGCCATGCCACTGGGAGTGCGAGACATGCGAATTGGTTGCCCTACTAGTTCCATATCTCCACGAGCATGACCACTGACAGTTTTAGCCATTTCTAGATGTTTAACTTGAGGGTCTTCAAAAGCCTCATCGATGCTATAAATTGGGCCACTCGGCACACCATTTTTATTTAATAACTCCACCCAGTACTCGGAAGTCTCTTCCTTAATAAAACTTTCGATCTCCAGGTTCAGTGCATCTCTATTTAAAGAACGGCTTTCGGCTTCAGCATAGTCGGGATGGTCACGAAGATCCGTTCGCCCAACCAGGTCGCAAAACCTCTTCCATATGACCTGCCCAGCTACGCCAAGGTTGATATAACCATCTTTAGTTTTGAAAACTCCAGTTGGAATGCTAGTCGGATGATTGTTTCCTGCCTGTTTAGGAACGTCTCCATCCACCAACCATCTCGCCGCTTGAAAGTCTAACATAAATAACTGTGCCTGTAGTAGAGACGTGTCAATCCATTGACCTTTTCCTGAGTCCTCTCTCTCCAATAAAGCGATCATAATACCCTGTGCCGCAAATAATCCTGCGCATAGATCTGCAATGGGAATACCTGCTCTTACCGGACCTTGACCTGGCAACCCGGTTATTGACATCACGCCTCCCATACCTTGAGCAATCTGATCAAAGCCCGGTCGTTTGGAATAAGGCCCGTCTTGCCCAAAACCAGATATGCTTGCATACACCAGCTGAGGGTTCTCTATGCTCAAGGTTTCATAATCAATTCCTAAGCGTTGCTTTACGTCGGGACGATAATTTTCAACTATTACATCTGCTGTCTTGACGAGACGCTTCAACAAACTGACACCTTTTTCGTTTTTTAAATTTAGAGTCATGGCTCGTTTGTTACGATGCAGATTCATAAAATCAGGTCCATGCCGCGCACCGCCCAACGCGTTACCTGCATCCATCGCTTCTGGGAGTTCAATTTTAATGACATTGGCGCCCCAATCAGCTAATTGGCGGACACACGTTGGTCCAGCTCGAACTCTTGTTAAATCCAATACAGTAAATCGTTTCAAAGCGTCAGAGGCTGGTTTAGCAACCATGATCTATCCTTCTATTTTTATAAATCTATAATTAACTGCCATAGTTAATCTAGTTCGTTATTTTTTCTAATCTTCCTTAAAGTCTCCTAAAGAGCTACCTATATTAGAAGTATCCTCAACATAAAAGATGAGAGAGACACTTTTAAAACTTTATAGTCTCACATTATCAATAAACATTAAAAATTTAATAGAAAAAATAAAATGTTACTAGTCATGTTGCCATTTTATATAAAAAAAATTATGGCTTGGTCTGGACGAGCTATTGGTTGCCAGATACTACATTAATTATGAACGAAAATTCTCTAGATGAATGGTCCGGAGTTGACCTCGCTGCCAGACGCGGGGAAAAATTAGTATTTTCTGATTTAAGATTTAGCCTTTCAGCAGGAGATAGTTTGTTGCTGACAGGGCAAAATGGTTCTGGCAAATCTACCTTGCTTCGTTTGATGGCCGGGTTGGGGCAACCTAGTTCAGGAGGTTTATTTTGGAATTCACAAAATATAAGACACGATCTCATAACCCACTTCGAACGATTGAATTATGTTGGTCATCTTACTGGTGTAAAACTAGTCTTGAATGTTGAGGAAGATCTCAGTTTCTGGATGACGTTGCATAACGATTATGATTCAGAAGTGATTGATTATGCGTTAGATCACTTTGCACTTCTTAAACAAAAGGATATACCCATCAGATTTCTGTCATCAGGGCAAAAAAGAAAATTAGCACTCGCTCGTCTCTTGGTGCGACCCTCGAGAATTTGGTTGCTAGATGAACCCACTATTGGTCTCGACCAATCAGGCATCTACTCTCTTGAAAAAATCATACAAGACCATCGGGCAAAAGATGGCATCGTAATTGTGGCTTCCCATGTAAAAATCGAATTAGGTGATGGTTATAAAAAACTTGATCTTTCATGTTTTAAACCAATCACCTCCATTGTTAGTATGGACGAATATGATCAGGGAAAATAAATAATGAATGGTATCAAAACCCTAATCAGACGAGACTTTTCTCTAGTAATTAGGCAAGGCAGTGATGCCTTCGTCATATTAATATTTTTTGTTGTGACCGTTACTTTATTTCCACTTGGAGTGGGTCCTGATCCCGTGATTTTGCAAGGGTTAGCGAGTGGCATTGTGTGGATAGGGGCTTTACTGGCTGCCATGTTATCACTTGATAGGCTTTTTCAATTGGATTACGATGACGGGTCTCTGGAGCTTTTAGTGCTCTCCCCCTATCCATTAGAACTTGTCGTTTTATGTAGATGTTTGGTTCATTGGCTCACCACAGGATTACCCATTATGTTAATGTCACCTCTATTAGCATTGATGCTAAATATGAAAAGCACTGCCTATTCAAACCTAATCAGCAGCATGGCCTTGGGCACACCTATTATAAGTCTTATAGGAGCTTTAGGCGCCGCTTTAGTTTTAGGGTCCAGACGATCAGGTGTTCTAATAGCTCTCTTAATAATCCCGCTCACAATACCAATCCTTCTATTTGGTGTTGCCGCCATTCAAGCCGGCGCGGGGGGGTATAGCGCCTCCTCTCCCTTGATGTTTTTAGGAGCTCTCCTATTTCTATCGTTGGCACTTTGCCCATGGATAACAGCCATTAGTTTGAGACAAGTTGTATCATAATGCCTAATATAATACATAAATTTGCCAACCCTGCCCGGTTTATGCGAATGGCAGAACCAGTTTTACCGTGGATCTCTGTTGGTGCGGTTTTATCAATAGTGCTTGCATTATATTTTGGGATTTTTGCTTCTCCTGCAGATTATCAGCAGGGTGAAACCGTCAGAATAATGTATGTCCATGTTCCCGCTGCCTGGATGGCATTATTCACCTACACGATCATCGCTCTAGCCAGTGGAGCCTTTCTTATTTGGAAGCATCCATTAGCAGATTTATCTGCGCAAGCGGCTGCTCCGATAGGGGCAGCTTTTACTGCTATCGCTCTCATCACTGGATCACTATGGGGTCAACCCATGTGGGGGACATGGTGGGTATGGGATGCACGATTAACTTCCGTTCTAATACTTTTCTTTCTGTACCTTGGCTACATAGCTCTCGTAAATGGTTTCGATGATCCTGAGAGAGGTTCGAAGATGGGGGCAATTCTAGCTCTTGTAGGTTTTGTAAACGTGCCTATAATTAAATTTTCTGTTGATTGGTGGAATACTCTGCACCAACCGGCTAGCATCAGTAGACTGGAAGCCCCTGCAATAGACCCATCTATGCTACTTCCTTTGCTTTTGATGGCCGTAGGTTTTAAACTCTTCTTTATTAGCGTTTTGATCTTACGAATTAAAATGCAACTCATAAAAAAACGTATACGTTCTATACAAATAATTGACTAAATAACTCGGTAGGTCTGCCTTTTCTGAGACAACCACTTGATCTTCTTTAATCTGTGTACATTTTGATTTATACAGCATACTGGATAAGTGACCGGGGAATTTAAAGGGGGTTCTGGACTACGTTCAGTAAAGTTATTATGGATGATTATGGAATATACATTTGGTCTTCCTATGCTGTGACAGCCGGGACGATGTTGCTAATGCTTGGCTGGTCTATAATACAGTTTAAGCAGGCTCAGCGACGATTATCAGAACTTGAAGACAATGGATCCACAAAAAGGCCATTCAAGAAATGACACCAAAACGCCGCAGACTTACTATGGTTGGGTTAGGTTTACTCATGGTGGCGGCAGCTACAACCCTCGCTTTAAATGCGTTCGAAGACACTCTAGTATTTTTTTACAGTCCTTCCGATTTGATGAAGGCTGAAACTAGTCCCGGAAAACAAATTAGAGTGGGCGGTTTAGTGAAGGAAGATAGCCTTAAAAAATCTAAAGACGGTTTAACTGTTTCGTTTATTATCACTGATCTTGATAATATCCTGCCTGTTAAATTCAAAGGAGCACTTCCAGACCTGTTCCGTGAAGGGCAAGGAGTGGTAGCAGAGGGGCATCTGATAAACGGTACCTTTCAAGCAAATCACGTGTTAGCCAAGCATGATGAGAACTACATGCCAAAGGAAGTTGCAGACTCGCTAAAAAAATCGGGAAAATGGAAGGGAAATACTAAGTAATGATAGCGGAACTAGGCCACTATGCACTGGTCTTGGCTTTACTTTTAGCTCTGGTCCAAACCACAATTCCCTTATTCGGAGCAGCAAAAAATGATTTTGCACTCATGGGAGTGGCACAACCAGCCGCCACCGCTCAATTCTTCTCTATTCTCTTTGCTTTTGCAGCGCTCACCTATTCGTACGTCACTTCGGACTTTTCTGTGATAAATGTAGCTGAGAACTCGCATTCCTTAAAACCACTGTTATACAAAATTAGCGGTGTGTGGGGAAATCACGAAGGCTCCATGATTTTGTGGGTCTTGATACTAGCATTGTTTGGGTTTGTGGTTGCAAGATTCGGTGTTCATCTTCCACCCTCGCTTAAAGCACGAGTACTATCGGTTCAAGGATCAATTGGAGCCGCTTTTCTAGGATTCATACTCCTTACGTCTAATCCATTTCTTAGATTAGACCCAGCCCCGATTGATGGACGGGACCTAAATCCATTACTTCAAGATCCAGGGCTAGCTTTCCATCCACCCATGTTATACCTCGGATACGTAGGGTTCTCCATGGCATTTTCATTTGCGGTTGCCGCATTAATAGAAGGTAAAGTTGATCCAGCATGGGCGCGTTGGGTTCGACCATGGACTTTGGCAGCTTGGACCGCATTAACAGCGGGCATAACGCTAGGAAGTTGGTGGGCCTATTATGAGCTTGGGTGGGGAGGCTGGTGGTATTGGGACCCTGTCGAAAATGCCAGTTTTATGCCATGGCTGTCTGGAACGGCGTTGCTGCATTCAGCGGTGGTAGTAGAGAAGCGAGACGCATTAAAAAGCTGGACTATACTCCTCGCTATTTTAACATTCGCGCTGAGCCTGATGGGAACTTTCCTGGTACGCTCCGGTGTGCTAACCTCCGTGCATGCTTTTGCTGTAGATCCTGAGCGAGGTCTGTACATTTTAGGCATTCTTGTTGTGTTTGTTGGTGGTGCATTAATCATGTTTGCACTCAGAGCTCCAACTATGAAATTAGGCGGACTTTTTCAGCCGATAAGTCGTGAAGGTGGATTGGTTATGAATAATCTTTTGCTTTCCGTCGCAACGGCAACAGTGTTCATAGGAACACTCTATCCACTTTTTCTAGACGCCACTACCGATCAAAAAGTATCTGTTGGCCCCCCATTTTTCAACGCCACATTTGTACCCGTGATGATCCCATTAATTTTACTAATGGCAATCGGTCCAATGTTAGCTTGGAAAAGAGGCGACTTACCTGCAGCAATGTCCCGGCTTTGGTTTGCTGTACTAGTTTCCTTCGGCTTAGGTGTTTTGGTTTTTTGGGTTAATAGTGATGAGCCATTTACTCCTGCGATAGGGTTCGCACTAGCGGGTTGGTTGGCGGCTGGCACACTCAAAGAATTTGGGGATAGGGTAGGTCTATTTCGAGAGAAACTATCCCAATCTTTGGCTCGTGCCAGAAGATTACCAAGGTCAACCTACGGCATGACACTTGCTCATCTTGGTCTGGCTATTTTCATCTGCGGGGCCGTTGCAGATAGTGCATGGAGAACCGAGGTAGTCATAAATGCTAAGGAAAGTGACAAAGCCTCAATAGCCGGATTTGATGCAGTATTAGAAAAAGTGGAACGCCAACAGGGACCTAACTACCAGCTAGAAAGAGCAACGATAGTTATAAAAAAAGATGGCGAGTACATCACCACAATATTCCCTGAACGTAGGTTCTATCCAGTCCAGCAAATGCCAACAACAGAGGCAGCTATACATACAACCTTCTTGGCTGATATTTATGTCTCGTTAGGCGAAGGAGGTAAAAACCAGGGGTGGACACTCCGATTATGGTACAATCCCTTAATTCCCTGGATTTGGGCTGGCTGCCTAATTATGGTTTTTGGCGGATTAATATCATTATCAGATCGTCGGCTCAGGGTAGGAGCACCATTTAAAAAGATAGAACCTAAGAAGTCCAAACATTCTGGACTAGAAAATGCGTAAAATTCTTTACTTAGGGCCCCTAATATTATTTGTCACAATAGCGATATATTTTGCTGCTCCCATCTTAGATGGAAAAGACCCCAGAATTCTTCCGTCTGCCATGATAGAGAAACCAATTCCCAACCTTAGTCTGCCGCCGCTTGTCAGAACAAAGCCAGGCATAGATAATCAGTCATTAACGGGTAACATTCGGTTAGTTAATTTTTTTTCATCCTGGTGCGGTCCATGCCGCACAGAACACGAGTTCCTTATGAAGATAAAGGAAACAAAACTGGTTCCAATATATGGTATTAACTATAAAGATAAAAAAAATGCGGCTCAACAATGGTTAAATGATTTAGGCGACCCCTATGAAAAAATTGGTAGGGATATAGATGGGAGAACTGCTATCGACTGGGGGGTATATGGTGTCCCTGAGACTTATATAATTGATAGAAACGGTTTCATTCAATATCGACATGTTGGACCACTCTCCCAGAGAGTATTTGACGACAAACTTGCGCCCGTCCTAACCGCGCTTCGG
>TARA_B110000444_G_scaffold38819_1_pt1 | contig 15342 bp, 16 predicted proteins | sample TARA_B110000444 | Tara Oceans TARA_B110000444 (sample SAMEA4398370) | marine metagenome | biome: Polar Biome; feature: [SRF] surface water layer (ENVO:00010504); material: water (ENVO:00002006), including particulate matter (ENVO:01000060) such as... | depth 5 m | reverse complement strand
GAGGCACACCTATGACAATGTCATTGCCGATGTGCGCCATTGACTTCTCCAATGACGCAATGGGTCCTGAAGAGACCGCAATCGCAGAGCGTATTGCAGAATTGAAAGAGCAGATGGGTGAAGACTTACTGATTCTTGGTCATCACTATCAAAGAGACCAGATTGTAATGCACGCAGACCTACTGGGCGACTCGTTTTTGCTTGCTGAATTAGCGGCTAAGTCCAAAGCAAAGAACATCATATTCTGTGGAGTACATTTCATGGCAGAATCTGCTGATATACTTACATCAGATGAACAAAATGTGATACTTCCAAACATGCGAGCAGGTTGCTCGATGGCTGATATGGCTGCTTTACCTGACGTCGAGGTTGCATGGAAAGATATCTTGGAACGCTCGGGATTAAGTGATCCTGCTACTGCAAAAGAAGGCGATTCATGTTTGATTCCTGTTACTTACATGAATAGCGCAGCAGAATTGAAAGATTTCTGTGGTAGGCACGGTGGAATTGTTTGCACTTCATCAAATGCAGAAGGAATCTTACAATGGGCATATGACAGAGCGGGTCCCAAGGGTGCAGTACTATTCTTCCCGGACCAACATCTAGGTCGGAATACTGGATTATCTATGGGCATCTCTCTCGACAAGATGGCAGTATGGACCCCTGGTCAAGATAATCAACTTCCTGAAGATGTAAAAATCGTATTGTGGCATGGTTTCTGCTCAGTACACAAAAGATTCACAGTTGGTCAGATTGACGCTTTTAGAGAACAACACCCTGAGGGATTAGTAGTAGTTCACCCCGAATGCCCGATGGAAGTGGTACAAGCTGCTGATGCTAATGGTAGTACGGAATATATTCGTAGATTTGTTGCAGACCAAAAGCCAGGAACGCATATTGCAGTCGGCACAGAAATCAATATGGTTGCTCGTTTGGATTCACAGCATGAAGACCTTCACATTCAGTGTCTAGAACCTACAGTTTGCCCATGTTCAACCATGTATATGATTCATCCAGTCTATTTGATGGATATTTTAGAACGGCTTGTAGATGGTGAAGTTCCTAATCAAGTGATAGTTGAGATGTCAGTTCAAAAAGGAGCAAAAATCGCTCTTGAAAGAATGCTTTCAATCAAGCAGTAATCTCGACAACTTTCCAACCAGCATATGCTAGAAGGGGGCATAGAACCATAGTTGCTAATACGTATCCTATGGCCTTCACTTGGTCATCACTCCACAATTCAATAGTCTCTACCGAGAATGCAGACATAGTAGTGAACGCCCCTAAAATACCAGTTCCGAGTAACAGAGTCATCTCCTTAGATATCATTTCACTTGCAAGTGCGGCCATACAAATTCCAAGTAGTAGCGAGCCTAATGCATTCACCAATAATGTACCTTGAGGATTTCCAATCCATTCTGATACTATGAAACGAAGTATAGCGCCTATTGCTCCACCCAAACCCACCGCCAGATATGAATTCACAAACCCCTCTCTGAGAGGGGGCTCTATCAATCATCCTCAAGTGCCTTCCATTACAGCATCAAATTATGACCTTATGGTTTATGACCAGTAATCGAGGTAAAGTTGACGAAGCCCGAGAGCACTTTTCCCACTATGGGATTGCGGTTAGACAATTTGAATTCGAAGCAAATGAGCCTCAGGCTGATGACTTAGAAGTCGTTGCATTATCAAAAATAGAGCAGGCGATTCCTCACCTACCTGACCCTGATGATATGTTACTAGTCGAGGATGCTGGTTTATTCATAGACGCATTGAATGGGTTTCCTGGAGTGTATTCTTCTTATGTGCTCGAAACATTAGATGTTCATGGTATACTGAAATTAATGGATCATCTTCAAAGTGATGACCCAATACAAGATGGGAACTTACGAAGTGCTGAATTCAGGGCTGTTGCAGTTCTCTATCACAAAGGGCAAACTACAGTGGCAGAGGGAGTCTGCCCCGGTAGAATTTCTCATCAACCTGTCGAAGGAGAAGGTTTCGGGTTCGACCCAATTTTCATTCCTGCAGATTTAGATGATGATGGCAATTCCTTAGAGGTAGGACAAATTGGAACTACAAGTACTCACGGTACGCCATTTGGCGGTATTTCATTAGATGAAAAACAACTCTTTTCTCACCGCCGCAGGGCCCTTTCAAGCCTACTTTCAACCCTCGACAGGCTGGGGTGAGATTCTTGAGTGCGGGCGTATTGGGTTGAGTTGAGCAGCATGAAATTATCCAGACTTGTCGTATTATTTCTGTTGATTGTAGACATCATTGTCTTCTTCACAATGCAGAACGATTTTGACGAAAATGGACGCTGGGCATTAGTTGGTTTCGCATTACTTTTGGCCATTACTTGGGTGTACTTGGGAGACACCGCAAAAGTGGCTAAACCAGTTCAAAAGAAGCGCAATGTCCAGCAAGTTGCGAAAGAAACAACCGAGTCTGAAGTAGATATCCCGGATGTAGTTACTGAAGATTCCATGGATGGAGCTTCATTACGCGAAAGGAAAATGGCTAAGGTTTCTGCGTCCCAGTCTGACAATGATGAGAATATGATCTCAGTAGAACCTGATGATGAACTGGAAGAGGTCTCAGTTTCTATTGAAGAGGTCCACGTTGCTGACGAATTCGTCGTTGAGGTTTCACCACAATCCATTGAAGATGCAAATATTGCTGCACATATCGACCAAAAGCGAGACCGCCACGATAGAATTAGAGTCAAGATAGAAGAGCGCCGTCGCTCTCAAATGGCTGAAATCAGGGCCTCTACCGCAAAGATGTGGGAAGAGCATTCTTCTGGTGAAGATTTAGTTAGTGTAATTCAGAGTGAAAATCACGGCCATAATGTTTTGATTGAACCAGCAACTGCAGAAGCAGGGCACGTATATGGAGCAACACTCGTTCGAATCGATACCTCTACAATTCTCAAACTCAGGATTCCACTAGATTCAGGATATGTTACAGTTGATGGCGGTCCTGTGCAACCAATCTTACCGGAAGGAATTCCTACCCCTGAAGAATTAGGACTTCCTCCATTGCCAGCCCCTGGCCCATCCGGGGCTTTAGCGGCGCTGAGAGATGAGATGGCATCCGATTGATTATCGGTGCTTCCACTCAGGGCTTGTTCTATCGACGAAGGCTTGAACTCCGATTTTTTGATCTTCTGAATTGAACAGTTCTGCAAAAACTTCGGCTTCAATCTCTACACCTTTAGTAATGCCATTGTCTAATGCTGCACGAATAGTACTCTTCGCAATTCGTAATGTGTGCATAGACTTTGAAGAGATGTTCTGAGCCATTTCCATAGTCTTACTTTCCAAATCCTCTGGAGAATATAACTGATTTACAATACCTAATCTGTATGCTTCCTCAGCATCGTAGTTATTTCCAGTCATCATCATCTCCATGGCCTTGCCATATCCAACGAGGTGGACTAATCTTTGAGTGCCGCCATATCCTGGAATCAACCCTAATTTGATTTCTGGAGTTCCGAATATTGCCCGAGTACTAGCGATGCGAATATCACAAGCACATGCAACTTCACATCCTCCACCTAATGCAAAACCATCTACCATTGCGATAGTTGGTTTAGATAAATCCCAGATGGCCTCAATTGCATTACCTGTGAATATCTCCTTAATCTCTTTGGAACCCTTTCCAATAAATTCGGTAATATCGGCGCCGGCAACAAATGCGTTCGGCTTAGCTCTCTTTCCTTCTTGAGGAGGATTGGGGCCAGCTCCTGTGATCACTACACATCTTACGGAATCATTTGAATCAGCCCAAGCGCACATTGCTTTGAGTTCGGAGATGACTTCTTGATTCAATGAATTCAATTTGTCTGGGCGATTTATGGTTACCTTTGCAATTACACCGTCTCCGCTTTCGCAAGGTATTTCTTCAATAATTACAACTTCGCTCATGCCACCTCCGAGGGAGTCATAGCAAATCAACTTGTAAGCACACATTGAAGTTTGAGAGGCCCACCCTTGGGTTATGTCCGGCGCCGAAGACTCATTGGTGGTAGCAAAGGATTTAGGAAAAAGATACGGCGATTTTATTGCGCTTCATCCTCTTGATGTCAAAGTAAGTTCAGGAGAGTTTTTCGGAGTATTTGGTCCAAACGGAGCAGGTAAATCCACTTTCATCAAATTGTTGACTGGGCAATTACGACCTAGTATCGGGGCGGTAGAAGTCTTAGGAATTAACGCTGCTAAAGATCCTCAAAAACTCAAAGCAAATATTGGAATTGTTCCTGAATCAGAATCTCCTCCTTCATATCTAACCCCAAGCGAATTTCTGCATTTCGTTGGTAAACTTCGAGGAGTCGAGGATTTAGACAACAAGGTTGAACACTGGATGGACTGGTTTGGTCTCGATGAGAAGAGAGATACTATGTGTAAAGATTTGTCAAAAGGACAACGCCAGAAAGTGATGCTCGCATCGGCATTTATTCACGAACCGAGATTACTATTTTTAGATGAACCATTCGCAAACTTGGACCCGATTTATCAGAGGAAATGCCGCCAATGGTTACTGGATATGGTGGCAAATGGTGGGACGATTTTCCTTTGTTCACACGTCCTTGAAATGGCGGAAAGAATGTGCAATAGGATGGCAATAATCAACAACGGTAAAGTCCTTGCAGCAGGAACTGTGAAAGGATTGAAGGAAAAAGAAAGCGAGACTCTGGAAGATGTTTTCATTCGCTTAGTTGGCCATTCGATTGCAGAAGCTGAAAGATTGGGCGATGAAGGTGCAGACGAGGAGGAATAGTTCTGCCAGCAGTAATCGCCAGTCAAGATTGGTCTGAGGTTTCTGATTCAAAGGATTCAGAATCCCTCGGCTCCTCCGGTGGTGGTGAACATTTACACACTCCTCTAGCAGGGTTTGGTGCATTTTCTGCAACTTTCAAAGTTATGTTCGTTGAAGAGTTTCGTGAAAATTTAGATTTTGCTAAGAAAAGAAGAATTTTGCTATTTCCACTATTAGTTGCTTTAGTCACGATGGTTGCTACTATTGGTTTACAATTCCTTGTAGGAGAAGGAGCCGCTCAAGGGGCTGATTCAATCTCAAATTCTCAAGATTTTAGTTGGGAGGAGATGAGGTTAGGTCTTCATTTACCCCTTTTGATGTTTAGTTTAGGGATGGGCTCATTCGCTTTTCTAGGTAGGGAGAAGGTATTGTCAAGAACAGGGACAAAGAATTACATTTTGGCTTCACCTGCACTCCAGCCTCTCACCAACTCGACCGCACATTTCGCATATTACATGAAAGATTTATCGTATTATGTGATGCTAATCTTGACTCCAGTTATCTCAGGAATGGCTATCGGGATTACATTACAATACTTCACAGATGTAAGCACTCCACTAGAATTTAGCAGCCTGCCTCGAACCTGGATTGCAATGGTTGTGACTTTGGCACAAGGCCTTGCATTTTCATTCATAGCCTCTTCACTCTGGCTACTAGGTGGATGGTTTAGCAGGCTAACACCGTTAGTTGTCATCGCGTTAGGAACTGCTCTTGGCCTTGGGTTTGTTCCTAGAGAATACATTCTTTGGGGGCTTTCAACTCAGCAGCCCGATGGAATATTCCTTGCAGTCCCTGCATTAGCGGCCTCAATTTCCTTAGCATGGGCTGCTTCGAAATTAGTTCGTGATGACTTTGAAGTAAAAGTAGTTTCAAAGAAAGAGATTTTCCTTCCTGCATGGAATCGTCTAGGTTTCCTCGGTAATGGCACATTACGTCTACTAGTGGCTAAAGAAGCAGTTGATCTAATTCGCTCCGGTTCTCTAAAGAAAATGACAGTATCGTATTCAGTTCCTCTAATCGTCTTACTGTTAATGGCTTGGCTTGTCGACTTTGCTGAAGCCCCAATTCCGATAAATTTGCTATCGTATGCTCCATTCTTAGGTTTCTTTGGTTTCAATTTCTATTCTTGGTTAACAGCCTTAGATTCTCCAGAACATATGAACGGGTTACCGCTAAGCGTCCCCCAATTGATACGTGCTAAAGTCACAGTTTATTTCTTGGCGACAACTTGGATTTCAGTAATTTTCCTATGTTTGATGGCTTGGAAATTAGATGAGTGGGCTGTGCTCCCAGTAGGCCTTGTTGTAATGATTGCAAACAGCATCTATATCGTTTGCCTCACTGCTTTCTTGATGGGACTCTCTCCAAATAAAGCAATATTTGATGCGAAAATAATGACTTGGTTTTGGATTGGTACAGTCATTCCATTGCTTTCATTATTCCTTCTTTCCTTCACCCAGGGCGATGTTTCATTTTACGAAAACTGGGCAGACCAAGTTGGAGACAAAGGCTTGGATGCTGAAGCAGCAGTATATGATGAAGAGAAAGTCGTTGCAGGCTTCAAGGGAATCCTTGGGGTAAGTGTTGGGCTAGTGGCTGCCGCAATGGTGTTGCTGAAACTACTTGATCGTAAGTGGGGAAGGGCAGAGTTCAACAATTGAAACCGTTCCGTGCCAAACATGGGGCTAGTAATTGCAGTCAGTGGATTGCCTGCTGCGGGCAAGGGGGAGTTTGCTGCAATACTAGCATCTCACGGAATTCCCGTACGTTCAATGGGCGACATGGTTAGAGCCGAAGTAAAGGCTCTAGGCGTGGAAGAGTTGCCACATGTATTTGGAGAAGTGGCAGCAAAAATGCGTGAGGAACATGGGGAAGATGTTCTAGCTCAGCGTTTAACTTCGGCAATCGATGAATTGTTGTTACAAAATCCAATTGTTCTGATAGAAGGCCTTCGTGGTACAGCGGAGAGAGAAGTTTTTTCAAATCACTGGTCTAATGATTTCTTAGTAGTTGCTGTTTCAGCATCGAAGAATTTGAGGTTTCAAAGAGTAGTTTCTAGAGCCCGTTCAGAAGATGGTAGCCTTTCTGATTTAGAACAGCGTGATGCTCGAGAAACAGGGTGGGGCCTCGATGTAATAATTGCTGAGGCAGACCAAATATTCCCTAATGAGTTGGGTCTTGAGGAATTAGAAACATCCGTTACCGCTTGGCTCAAGAGTCTGTGAGAGGGCCCGTAGGGCCCCTCACAATGGCGAAAGGTCATAACCGAGCGGAACCGTGTCTTGTCTGTTAGGGGAGGTTCTACGTATGGCGAAAAAGAGTGGTGGTGGCCAAAAGAGGCAACGTAACCAGCAACGTGCAATGTACGATGAACTTGACAAATACCCGGTTATGCCACCTCATGCCTTTGCACGAATTGTTCGTGATAAAAGGACACTGAACATCATTTACCAAATAATTGAACCTCCATTAAACAAGAAAGAGCAAGAGTGGCGAGATGAACTTCTTGATATTTTTATCCGCTCATTAACTGTCAATATCGATGAAATCGATGCTGACCCAACCGCTTACTTGCGTACTGCAATGGATAAAGTCATCAAAGCGTATGGGATGAAAGTCAATAAGAAATCTAAATCCAAACTATTCTACTATCTAAGAAGAGATTTAGTCGGATATGGAAAGATGGATGTTCTGATGAACGATGCTAACGTGGAAGACGTATCCCTCGACGGTACAAATGTCCCAATTTTCGCATACCACCGTAAATTCGAATCGGTAGAGACAACTTGTCTATGGGAGACCGACCATGAACTGGAATCTTATGTAATCAAATTAGCTCAGCGTTGTGGTAAGCACATCTCTGTTGCAGATCCTCTACTTGATGCTACGTTGATGGATGGTTCCAGAATCGTTATGAAATTGGGCCGTGAAGTGTCTACTCGTGGTTCTGCATTTTGTATTCGAAGGTTCAAGGACGACCCGTTCTCTCCATGTGACATTATTGCATTCAGAACTCTGTCATCATTGATGGGAGCTTATCTTTGGGTTGCATTCCAGAATGAAGTTCCACTGTTATTCGTGGGTGGTACAGCGTCTGGTAAAACAACTACACTCAATGCCATGTGTATATTTATCCCATGGCAGATGAAGATTGTCAGTATTGAATCTACGCGTGAAGTAAACATTCCTCAGCCTAACTGGGTCCCTGGATTAACTCGACAAGGATTTGGTGGCGAATCTAATGAAGGTGAAATTGGAGAATTCGAGTTACTAAAGGCAGCTCTCCGAGAACGACCTGAATACATTATCGTGGGTGAAATTCGTGGTGCAGAGGCATATGTTCTATTCCAGGCAATGGCTACTGGTCACTGTGCTTATTCAACAGTGCACGCAGATTCAGTAGCATCTCTAGTTCACAGGCTAGAGAATAAACCGATTGATATCCCTCGTGTATTATTGCCTGCTTTGGAAGGCTGTGTTATTCAGATTCAGACTCGTATTAACGGACGACGTGTTAGAAGAACTAAGCAAATTGTAGAAATTGTGGGTATTGATCCAAACTCGATGGAAATTATCACTAACGAAGTTTTCCGATGGAATGTAACGAATGATGATTTCATATTCTCAGGCAAGTCATATGTTCTTGAGAAAATCATGGTTAAAATCAATTACAGCCAAGATGAGATGAGAAGAGAACTTCGTACAAGAAAGCGAATTTTAGAATGGATGGTACTCAATGACATTCGTAAGGCAGACCAAGTCAGTCAAATAATTACTGAATATTACGTAAGGCCACATGAAATTTTAGCACGTGTAGACGGTCTTCGTTGAAATCGCATAAATTAATGAAAGGGGGGAGATGAATGGAATTAACGGCTTGGCAAAAAATATGTCACCGTATTCTAGGCAGGGCTTTCAAGAAAAAGGCCCGTAAAGATAAGGTTCTCTCAGCCAATTTGGTTAAAGGAAATATCCCTGTAATGCCCGAGGTATATCTGGCACAAGTATTCGTTACTACTGTAGCGGTTTCTATGATTTGTGGTATGCTAATTGCTGCGGTGTTCCTTCCTGAAATCGGTTTGATCGATTGGTATGAATCACGTGCAGATGAATCCACAGCAATGGCATGTTATGAGTGGGAATATTGGAATTCAGACCTTGTTGATGAGACATTAGAGAGCCGCGGCTGTCCATATTTCAAGTACATGGAATTTCCATTCTTTGCCCAAATATTGATTCCAGTTTTCCTTGGCTTCTTGGTTCCATTTGGCACCTTCCGATATCTGAAAGGCGCTGCAGGCAGAGCTGCACATCAACGCGGGGTTGCTCTTGAGAAGTTCTTGCCATATGCTGCATCCTATACTGCTGCAATGGCGGCTGCAAATGCGACACCTCACAAAATTTTCAGGTCCTTAGCACTCAATGAAGACATCTATGGAGAAATTGCATATGACTCTGCGATGATTTATCGAGATGTATCTTTACTTGGATATGATTTACTAACCGCTATGAAAATGGCAGTAGACAGAGCCGCATCACCATGGATGACCGAGTTCTTCCAAGGGATGGTCGGTACATTGACTGCAGGAGGTTCTCTCAAACTGTACTTCCTAAACCGTGCCGAGCATTACATGCGTGAAAACCGTACGCGATTACATGATTTCCTAGAATCTCTTGCTATGCTTGCGGAATCATATATCGTAGTCGCAGTCGCAATGCCACTGTTCTTGATTGTAATGCTTGTAATTATGTTCTGGGTAAGTGGTGCTGGTGCACAGTTAGAAGAGAGTACATTGTATTTGGTCGTACTATTGTTCCTTCCAATGATTCATGCAATGTTCGCATTCATTGTTTGGTCTTCTAGTGAAGAACAAAAGATGTGATTAGGAGGTGAGAATATGGCACGTAAGAAAGAAAAAATCACCGTGAAACTCGATCTTCCTAAAGACGACTCAACTTTGACTAAGTTGTATGCAATACTTGGAGTGAGTATCTTCTTCGGTCTGATATGTTTTACATTCTGGATTACCAATTCCCATTTCACCACATCTCCTAATGGTCAACCATTATTCGTTAACACTGTGTGTAAATATGACATGAATTATATTCCTACTTTCGCCGACAATGAGTCTTGTTCCATTCTCAAAGACGAACCTGATGTTTTAGTGATGGTGCCAGAGGATAGTTGGGTTGACTTCAAATCTCTTGGTCAGATGTTCGATGTACCTGGCATGGACGAAAATATTTCTGACGTTAGGCCGCCCCAGCCGTTGGTAGGAACTTGTTCTGTAACTACATCAGCACCTTCTGCTTATTCTTTCATCCTCAACGACCCTCAAGGTGTTGAAATTGCCAGATACGAGGGAATCTCACTTAGTAAAGATGACAATTGTAAATTAAAAGTTGAAAATATGGAGCAGGGTAGCCTTTACCAAGTCATAATTACTTCAGAAGAGCCAGTTCAAGATGCGACGTATCGGCTTGAAATGGAATATTTTGATGGTGTCCCTGAGAATATGAATAACGAGTCTCAATGGATAGGGCCTGAAGTTAACCTAGGTGGATTATCTCTCAGACCAACAATATTCCTCAATTTCTTTGGCTTAGGTTTCTTTATCACTTTCTGGCCTGCATCCTATTATTGGGATAGTGTAAAAGTTAGAATCAATCGAATGGAAGAGAAATTCCCTGATTTCTTAAGAGATTTAGCTGAATACTGGAAAGGAGGTCTGTCCATGACAGTGGCAGTTCAAACGCTGGCGACCAGTGAATACGGTGCCCTGAATGACGAAGTCAAAAAAATGAGTGACCAACTATCATGGGGTGTTTCATTCGGAGACGTTATCGAAATGTTCGCAGTAAGAGTCGGAACTCCACTTGTCATGCGAGCTATATCATTGATTTCTGAAGCAAATCGAGCAGGCGGTAAGATTTCTGATATTCTTGTTACAGCAGCAAATGACAGCCGTGAAATCAAGTTCCTTGAAGGTGAACGAAAACGAACAATCGCTTCATACATCTCGGTTATTTGGACTTCTTACGGTGTATTCCTAGGTGTTATTGTTGTTCTAGCTAAGGTTTTCATTCCAGCGATTGCAGGTTCAAACTCAGAACCTAGCTCCGACGATGCAGCAGGTGGCGGACAACAATTAGGAAACATGGTTATCCGTAATATCGAACCACTCTTTTTCCTGACAATTTTCTATTATGGAGTTACGATGCAAGCGTTAGGAAACGGTTCAATGGCTGGTTTGATGGCTACTGGAAGATTTAGTAGTGGAATGAAGCATTCTGGAATGATGATTCTCATGGCTATGCTGTGTTTCAATCTAATTGTATTCACTCCTGATCTGATTGGTGTTACTACCTTACCTGCTCTAAAGCCTTCAGCAGGGACCTTCTCACCATGAGGTGGTAAAATGCGCGATGATGAAAATGCACAGATTCACATCCTAGAGATGTTGACTTTGTTTTGGCTTTTTTTCATGACTGCAGCATTTCTAATTACAGTACATGTTCCAGATGAACCGAGTATTTCTATGGATGCAGAGATGCAATTTGCAGGTGAAGATGCGATTAATCTCGGCTTGGCTACAAGTTCTGAAGATGGAAATTACGACTCTAGGTTAGCAGAATTTCTTGCTGCAGGAGATAAAGATGAAGCATGTGAGTTAGTTCAGGATTATCTTGCAAGTGGAGTTGAAGCAAATTGCTGGTTAGCAAAAGACTCTGCAACTTCTCAACCATATGGCGAGACCGCTAACCCTGGATCTAATACTGTGACTGCGCACGGTTTGGTAGCAGTAGATGGTCATATTTGGACATTAAGCCTTGACTTATGGGAGCGTGGTGCTTGATGCGTAACAGTAGCAAGAATGACCGTGGACAAATGTTGTTGGCGACAGGAATAGTCTTGATGATGTCATTGTTGTCTATGGCTATTTTTGGAGTAAAGATGGCTGGTATTTCCATGCCGCACGATACGGCAGGAGATGATACAATCCAAGCTTCGGGTGATATTGCCGACAACCTACCAGACCTGACCGAATCACGTGCTCAGATTTGGTATGATGCCGGGTTATCTGAAATTGAAAGTGTTGAAAAATCAATCAACTCTCTTCATGATGATGTTTTGCACCATGGTGAAATACGTGGAGTTGAATTAAAATTACTCAATATAACAGTAAGTGAATCAGATGGTATTGTATCAGTTAGTACCGAATTAGGAGCAGCAGACCGTAAATCAATGTTGACTAGAACCATTTCTTTTGAAATTGACTTAGATGATTGATCAGTGAGATTTTCTCCACTCGTTCCAAGCCAAGTCAAACCAATGGTCCACTCGCTCCATTGTGTCCTTCACCCTTGTCGGGTCTAAAGTTTTCCAGTCAGCGAGTCTAGCCTTTTCTTTCAAAGAATCTTGAATCGTTCTGATACGGGGTAGTGAAGAAATGTATCTATCTGCATTTCTAAAAGAGTGACTTTCTCTTTGTTTGAGGAAACTTGTATGCTGAGAAATATCTTCGACATGCATTACAATTCCTATGGCAATTCCACCTGCCTCCTGCCAAGAGCGTAGGAGTCTTGTGCTTGGCTCGATGTGTACACCTTCTAAGATTAGGTCTATACCTTCTCTGCGTGCTCTTTCAATGGTTGCCAAAACTCCTGCCTCTACCGCTTTACAGGTATCCTGCCAATCAAGAACCGCATCTCCAGATTCACCACGTGAAAAAGAAGAGCGATGTAATGCAGGTGACTGTGAAGTATCTACTACTCGCATGATTTCTCTAATTGCATCAGTTGATAGTAGCCTAGCGAATGAATGCTCATTTGCAATTTTGACAGCAGTAGTTGACTTGCCTACACCTGTGGCTCCTGCGATTAAGACCAGAATAGGAGGCCGTCCTGTGACTTTAGTTGTAGTCGCTTCAGCGATACCTATCCTCTTCGCCATCAGACCTTGCTGTTCCTGCTGGCTAATCAAGACAACCCTAGATGGGAGAGGCTTTGAGGCAGTTCCTTCTCGCCCTCACTATGACGAGCGAACAGATGTTGATTGCTGGCGAATGGTGTGATGCAGAAGATGGCGCTACTGCTGATATTTTGAATCCGGCTACTGGTGAAGTAATCGCTAAAACTCCTAAAGCTACAATTGGCGATGTTGAGAAATGTGTTTTGGCTTCAAGAGCAGCATTACAATCGAAAGACTGGGCCGCAATGGATCCTGCACAACGCGGTAGAATCTTACAGAAAATGGCTGCAGCAACATATGCGAATGCTAAGAGTTTAGCAGCATTGGAATCTTCCAATAATGGCAAAACATTCCGTGAGGCGCTAAGTGAAATCCGTTATGGTGCTTGGACTTTAGAGTACTTTGCAGGGTTATCTGATAAGATAGAAGGAAGTACAATTCCAGTTCCTGGAAACCGTCTGAATTACACTTTGAGGCAACCTCTTGGAGTTACAGCACATATCGTTCCGTGGAATTTTCCCCTACAACTTGCAATTCGTTCCATCGCACCTGCTCTTGCAGCAGGTTGCACTGTAATTGCTAAGCCAGCATCATGGACGCCACTTTCCCTTATCGCTTGGGCTAAAGCCATGCAAGATTCAGAAGTGGGCTTACCTGCTGATGTACTACAGGTAATCACAGGCTCAGGTGGTCTAATCGGTGATGCTCTTGCAGGACATGCTGGAGTAGATGGAGTAGTTTTGACTGGTGGAGTTCCAACCGGTCAGGCTGTTATGGCTAAGGCTAGTGAGAACCTCACCCCTGTAACACTTGAACTCGGTGGAAAGGGTGCAAATATTGTATTCTCAGATGCCAATTTACGTCACTGTGCAAAGGCGATCTGCTTTGGTATATTCATGAATGCAGGGCAGATGTGTTGGGCAGGTTCTCGTCTCATTGTTCACGAAGATGTTCATGATGAATTAGTAGATGCAGTAGTTGCTGAGGTTTCCAAGTGGCCAGTTGGCCCAGGAATGGAAGAAGGAGTTCGTATGGGAAGTATGGTTCATACATCTCATCGTGATGATGTGCTCAACATGTTGTCTAAGGGATTAGAGCAAGGTGGAGAAGTCGTATGCGGTGGAAACGCATTAGACCGTGAAGGTGCATTCATGGAAGCAACAGTCGTCACTGGAGTGTCTAGTGATAATCTACTATTCCAAGAAGAATTATTCGGACCAGTTCTTGCTGTAACCAAGTTCAGTGAAGATGCCGAAGCTCTTGCACTGGCTAATGATACACCATTTGGATTATTGAATGGAATCTGGACAAACAACCTTTCTCGCGCTCATCGCTTTGCAAGGGATGTTGAGTCAGGTATGGTCAGTATCAATGAATACCCGATTACATTCCCTCAAACCGCCTTCACGGGTTGGAAGAAATCTGGAATTGGAATCGAGCAATCTAAGGATGCCCTCAATTTCTATACCAAGGTAAAGAACGTCAATGTAAAGTTGTGATTCCATGAATGTAAGCCAAAAAGACGGCGTTACGGTAATCCAGTTGACTGGAGGCTCAGCCACTCAATCCTTCAGTAGAGAATTTATTCCTAAAATTAGGGATGTAATTTTGGAACACATAGGTTGCAAAGCAATTGTCATTACAGGAGAAGGGCGATTCTTTTCTGCAGGTGCAGACCTTGTAGCATTCCAAAAATCAATAGATGAAGGCAACAGTGTGGAACTGATCAGATATCTCACAGGCATACTACACCCGCTTCTTTTGAAGATGCGATCTTCAGAGACAATTTTCGTAGCCGCTCTAAATGGTGCTTCAGCAGGAGGGGGACTTGGACTGGCACTTGCATGTGATGCAAGAATAGCAAGCCCAGGTGGTAAAATGGCCGCTTCATATTCCGGTATTGGACTTTCTCCAGATGGTGGAACCACCTGGCTATTACCAAGACTTGTTGGCGAGCAAGTAGCGAGGAAGTTTTTCTTTGAAAATGAAGTTTGGAGTGCAGAAGATGCATTTGTTAAAGGTGCAATCGATGAAGTAGTTTCAGAAGATTCTCTAATTGAAAGAGCGGTCGAAGTAGCCAATACTTGGTCGCAATGGGGTAGTCATACCAAAGAAGCAACCAAGCATCTCTTACTCACTCAAAATGTCAATGACCTTGAAACTCATCTAAAGCATGAGAGAACATTGATTGAAGCAGCAGGTACCACGTCTGCATTCGCAGAAGGAATAGATGCTTTTCTGAACAAACGTAAACCCGATTTCTCAGACAAAGAGTGATCCTGATGCGAGGAATGCGGTATTTGCAGACAGGAAGGACATGACCGAAGGTCTTGTCCTAAACCTGAAAAGGCCTCAGACAACGGCCCTTTGGTTGTCGAATTTATGCAAAATTCAGACCTAATTGGAGAGAAACCGACCCAACAGGAGATGATTTGTCTGAAACTTTTGAGAAAATAGGCGACCAAATATCTATTCCAAGTCCTAAGTAACTCGTGGCCAAACAATTTACAATCTCAAAACCGAGGAACGTATTCAGCAAGGTA
>TARA_B110000444_G_scaffold97654_1_pt1 | contig 15380 bp, 15 predicted proteins | sample TARA_B110000444 | Tara Oceans TARA_B110000444 (sample SAMEA4398370) | marine metagenome | biome: Polar Biome; feature: [SRF] surface water layer (ENVO:00010504); material: water (ENVO:00002006), including particulate matter (ENVO:01000060) such as... | depth 5 m | reverse complement strand
TCCTTGTTGTTGTTAAGATATCCCTAGTAAATGATGATGTAAAAAACTTGCGAATAACAAAACCATACTGTTACTAGATGATGTACTGCAAGATAACGAAGAAAATGTTTATCACTTTAATTTTGGTCCAACAAAAGCCTGGAATGAATTGATATCAAATAATTTCATATCTCAATTAGATTATCAAGAATTTAAAGACGAAAACATATTTAGGTCATTTGTTACTGGTAGGTATGAGATATCACAATAAGCATACTTTTTGTGAATATCGTTATTAAAATATATTTAACCAAATTAGGTAACACTTAAAAGTTACTATTTAGGACCAATCATTAAAATTATTCAGTTTTAAAATAATTAAATTTGTATAAAAAAATTCTTATTATATGTATTTATAAGTTTTAAAATGAACGAAAAGGTATGTTAAGCTATCATACTCAACAAATTGTTATTTTTAGGTTCAACGAGGTGATTAAATATTAGAAATAACCGGTTACTAAACAAATGTTTACAATTTGATGAAATTAATAACTTGATTCATATTGGGGCACATGAAGGTCAAGAAGTTTCACTTTATCAACAATACAATTTTGATAAAGTATTCTTAGTAGAACCCATTCTTGAATGTGTAGAAATAATAAAACAAAAAATAAAAAATTTAGATAACTACGAGGTTTTTAACTATGCACTAGGAGCAAAAAATGGGAATGCAAATCTTTATATCGCTGATGGTATCGATGAACCTAGTTCATCTCTTTTAACTCCTAGAGAGTCTTCAATAACATTTTCCAGAGAAAGAGAAGTTGAACTTAGAACATTTCAATCATTGAACCTAGATGCTGTAGATTCAGTTGTAATTGATACACAGGGTTATGAAGTTGAAGTTCTTAAGGGTTTTGGAGACAAAATATATGACCTAAATTTTGCAATTATAGAATTTGCTAATTATGAGGGATACGTTAAACAACCAACCTACAAAGAATTAAATATATTCATGAAAAAAAGAGGATTTATTGTCGTAGATCAAATCAAGAGAATTAATAGCCCCTTCCCAACAGTCAACAGTGGTAGTTACGGGGATGCCCTATTTGTGAATACAAAATATTTAACCCTTATTCAGCAATTTAGATTTAATATAAAATTTCTTTTTCTTAATAATGTAGCTACTGATTTTTTAATTTTTACAAAAAAAAATTTAAAAAGAAATTTAAAAAAACTTTTAGGTACTTAGAAAGTTTAAAACTGCCAACAAACTATCAGCAACTCATACTTTCACATATAACTCCCTAGATTTGTTTAAATGTTCCTACTAAAACAATAATCTAAAAAATTTTTGTACAGATTGGGGGTTCTCCAAATTATTGGTCTGAAAAAACTCAATCTCTTTCAATCACAATAGATGTTCCTTAAATACTAAATAACTAATTTAATAGATAGATAAGTGAGAAAGTAGCACAAGGCTTAGAGAAACTACAACAAGAAGTCATCTAGGAACTTTAGGAACTTAGGAAGTTCTACCAAAACCAACCACAAACCAACCCTCGCTCATATCTTCACTTACCATTCATTACCACCCAACACACTGATAGTGCTTGTCTGCAATGAGCGATAATGATTGATAAATAGATTAAACTAAAAGTAGGTCAAAAGGTTTGCCCTTATCTGAAAAACAAGGGGTCGGCAGTTCGATTCTGCCTCTGGCCACAAGTGTCAAATATAGTCGAAAAATTAAATGAACACATCAATTTCACAGATGGCTTCTTTGTTGAGGCTGGAAGCTATGATGGAATATTTTCATCCAACACTCTAACTTTAGAAAAAGATTTAAATTGGAAGGGTTTATTAATTGAACCAAATTTTGAAAAATATTTAGAATGTCTTAAAAATAGAAAAGGTTCAATAACTGTTGCAGCAGCTTTATGTAGTTTCAAAGAATATAAAAAAAATAAAGTTTTGTCCTCAACATATGATGGACCTTCCTCTTCCATAAATAACTTAAGACACAAAAAAAGAAAATTTATTATCAGGAAAAAAAATAAAATTAATTTAATTCCTCAATATGCATTACCTTTCTCTCTTTTAATGGATAATTTGGGTTTAGACAATCAAGATGTTGATTTTTTCTCATTAGATGTGGAGGGCTATGAATTTAGAGTCTTAAATGGGATAGACTTTGCTAAACACAAGCCGAAATACTTTTTAGTTGAAGTTTATTCATACGATGAAGATAGAATTTTTAAATTACTTAAAAAGAAAAATTACAAAGAACCGATAAACCTTACAAACTATAACAAGATAGATAATCCGACTTGGGATGGTTTACACCAAGATTATCTTTTTGTAAGTAAATAGTTTATAAAATTCACAAGTTATAGAAAAGTAAAAATATAAAAAATTTAAAGGAAACAAAAATTAGTTGGACACTGTTAACTCTCAGGTTGAAAAAATTTTGAAAGCTTTTTGATACTATAACGACTAATCTAAGACATTTGTTAAATTTAGGTAGTAATCACTATTACTAGTATGTTTAAAATTTGATAAAACCTTTTCTTTTGAAATAAGGTTTAAGTTATAAGCTATTTCTTCTGGTGAACAGATCAAAGTATTATTTATTTTTTGGTAATTATGTACAAAATCATTCGCTAATTTTAAATCCTCTACCGTTCCACAATCAATCCAAGTTACGCCTCTTCCAAAAATTTGAAAATCTAAGTTTTTACTTAATAAAAATAAATTTAATATATCAATTATTTCTGTTTCTTTTCTTTTTGAGGGTTTAATTGTTGGAATCAAATCAAAAATGGCGTTTGGAAATTTATATAAACCAGTAACAGCCCAACCAGATTTATTGCTTTTTGGTTTTTCTTCAAGATTTTTGATTTTCCCATCACTAATTTCTGCTGAACCAAATCCATAAATATTACCTACATGTTTAATAAAAATTGTTGTTTTGCTTGAATTATTAACTTCTTCATAAAGCTCTTTTATTCTTGAACCAAAAATAAAATTATCACCAAGTGAAACCCAAATATCTTCGCCATCAGCAAATGATTTTGCTAGATATATAGCAGAAGGAATCCCGTCAGGGCTTTCTTGTGCTTGGTAGGAAATACTTACACCAAACTTTTCTCCATTTCCTAATTGCTCTTCTAAGAGAATTAAACTTTCTTTATTACTAATAACTAGAATTTCATCACATCCTGTTAACAAAAGATTGCTGAGAGGATAGTAAATTAAAGGCTTGTCATAAACAGGTAACAAGTGTTTGTTTATTGTTTCTGTGATGGGTGAAAGTCTTGTGCCGTTACCACCCGCTAATATTACCCCTTTCATTTTGTCAACATTAACTCTCCAGATTATTTAAAAATAATCTACCTTTTCTATTTTTATTTACTTGCAAGACACCTCTCGATAACCATTCTTTATTTGCTTTATACCAATTTACAATATTTTCTATTTCATTATCAAACTTTTTTTGTGGTTTCCATCCTGTGTCAAGAAGCTTGTCAAAATTAACTGCATACCTAAAGTCATGACCGGGCCTGTCTTCAACATAGCTAATTCTCTTAGAATCTAGATTTAATGCTTCAATAATTTTATTCACAATATAAAAATTATTAAAATATTCTCCTGATCCAATATTAAATACTCCATTATTAAAATTGTTTTCCAATAAATGCAATATTGAACCAACTGTGTCTTCTACATGAAGCCAGTGTCTTATGTTTTTTCCATCGCCGTATAATTCAACATTCTTCCCTTCTAACAAATTTGATATACTAAAAGGAATCAGCTTTTCTGGCTGTTGATAGGTTCCGTAGTTGTTTGATGGACGAACTATTAAAGATTCATATCCATATGTATTTGCAAATGAACTGCATATTAATTCTGCAGAAGCCTTACTGGCAGAATAAGGCGACGATGGGTTAAACCTATCATTTTCTATAAAATATTTTTCATAAGAGCTACCATATATCTCATCTGTAGAAAAATGATAAAATTTAGGAATATTTTTATTAATTGCAAACATAAGTAATTTAGCTAATCCTGATACATTTGATTCTATAAATTTTTCGGGATGAGAAATAGAATTATCAACATGAGATTCTGCTGCAAAATTTATAATTACATCAATATTGCTGATTTGCTCATCAAGGTCTGAAATGTTATTTATATTAAGTTCATAAAATTTAAAATTTTCATGTTGAAAATTTTCTTTGTTATATTTTGAGAGCTGCCCTTCTAATGAATCAATTCCTATTATTTCAAATTCGTTAGAAAACTTTTTTGATACAATCTTTAAAAAATTAAAGCCTATGAATCCAAAACATCCGGTAATTAGTACTTTCACTATATTATTAATGATAAATGATTATCATAGATTTATGTCAGTAGATGAGAAAAAAAAATCCTACTTTAAACATTATGACTTTCTAAAATCGGAGTTTCCAAATCATTCTCAGTATGAAATAGAAAAAGCATTAGAGGGCTTTATGTGTACAAATCTTTTACACAACTTACAAGATGTTATTGAATGGTATGATCAACAATTAAAAAAGAATGAAACAACTGAGGAAATAGTTCCATTAAACAATCTAGAAAAATGGAAGTTTGATAACGAAAAATCTTTGGTTCATGATTCTGGGCAGTTTTTTAAGATAATTGGTATAAAAGTAAAAAATGTATTAACTAGAGAGGTTTCAAGATCAGGTTGGGATCAGCCTATCATATCTGAGATAGGAAAGGTTGGTGGGATTCTTGGTTTAGTAAGAACAAAAATTAATGAGCTTCCACATTATCTAGTCGAAGCAAAGTATGAACCTGGAAATTATAATAAAATACTACTTAGTCCAACATTACAAGCAACTTTTTCTAATATTAATCAAGCACATGAGGGAAGAAAACCAAATTATTACGAATTATTTTCAGATTTTGAAGATAAAAAAAACTACCAATTTAATAACTGGCTTACTGAAGATGGCGGTAGGTTGTATAAAAAAAGAAATCTGGGATTAATTAAATTTATACCCTATGAAAATATACAACTAAAAGATGGTTTTATATATTTAAGTTTGTATCAAATTAAAAATTTGCTGTCAAACCATTCTATAGTAAACCCTCATTTGGCCCGACTAGCCTTCCTGTAGTGAAAAAAGTTTTAATAGTAGGTTTTGGAAACCATGCTCAACGGAGAATCCTGCCTGCATTAAAATCAATTAACCAAATCGATGACATAGTAGTAACTTCTAGATCAAAAAAGAAAAATTACACTGATGAAATCATATATTTAAATAAAAATGATATTTTAAATTCAGATATTTTTTTTGATGCAATCATTATTTCGAGCTATCCAAATGTACATATAGATAATTTGAAAGAATTTAAAAATAAATCTAACTCATTTTTGATTGAAAAACCAGTGACAAACTATTTAGAATATCTTGAATCTTCAGAGTACTTGGGCTTTCATAATAATTATGCTGCAAGAGAATGTTTGATGTATTTCCACCATCCAATATATAGGAAATTTCAAGAGATAATTAATTCAGATAAAATAGAAGCTATTTCAGCTTCTTTTCAAATTCCCCATATAGAAAATAACAATTTTAGATATTCAAAAGCTCTAGGTGGAAGTGCAATACTTGATCAAGGTGTTTATCCCATTTCGTTGATATTAGAAAATTTTAAATTAATTGATAACTCGATAGATAGCTCTATAGATATACAAGATAATCAAAGCATAGATTCAAGTGGTTATTTGTCGTGTAAATCTGAAGGGGGTGTTGAAATTAATATTAATTGGGGAATTGGGTTTGAATATTCGAACTTTGTAAAAGTAATATCTAAAGGCATAATTTATAGTTTTCCAATGTTTTTTTCAAAACCTGAAAACTTTTTAAGTGTATACAAAACAACATCTCAAGGCAAAGAGGAAACTGTCACTTTAGGTAAATTTGACCAATTTAAGATAATGTATGAAGATATGATTATTAATCAAAAAGAGTTTTCATATAACTCATATGATAATCTTTGTAAAAGATATAGTTTTATAAGAAAGTTACTAAATGATAAAATTTCATGAACCATATGTTTCTAAAAAGTTAGAAAAAAACTATAGTAAATTAATTAAGAAAAATTTATTTGGTTCAACATACTTTCGTGAGATTTGTACAGAAATCCTTAGGGATGAATTTGGATATAAAAATTTTCTCCTTACTAACTCCGCAACATCCGCATTAGAGTTAATCTCAATTTTATTAAAAGATCAGGAATTCCAAAAATTAAAGTTGCCGTCCTATACGTTTTCTTCCACTGCAAATGCATTTTTGAGATCAGGATTTGATTTAGAGTTTATTGATATTAATGTTCATAACTCAATGATTGATATTAATAAATTACAAAAACTTGAAAAAAGTGAGTTATTAGGAATTGTTCATTATGCTGGATCAAGCTTAAATTTTACAAAATTGTATGAAAAGATGGGCAAAGAGGTAAGTTTTATTGAAGATGCAGCTCAAGCGTTTGGAGTAAAATTTAATAATGAAAACATTGGACAAATTGGACTAGCTGGTTGTATTTCTTTTCACCCAACAAAAAATATTCACTCTGACTTTGGCGGGATGGCGCTGTTAAGTGATAGGCTTGATTTTGAAAAAGCAAAATTTGTGTACGAGAGGGGAACAGACAGGTCTAAAGTTGTAGCGGGTTTAAAGAATAAATATGAATGGGTAGAATTAGGATCAAGTTTTGAAATTACTGAATCATCTTGCGCAGTTTTAGAATCTCAGCTTTCTGATTATCAAACAATCTATCAAATAAGGAAAGAACTTTACTTAAGGTATATAGAAAATTTAAAAGATTTTGCTAAAGAAAATAATTTTTACCTTCAAGATCATCCTTCTAATTTTGAACCAAATTATCACTCTTTTTATTTAATTATTCAAAATAATCGTGATGATTTAATAAAATATCTAATTGAAAATGGAATTCAAGCATACATAGGATACGTACCTTTACATTCATCAATCTTTTCTAAAAATAAAGGTCTATACGAAGACCTTGAAGTTACTGATTTTGTAGGTGAACGAATACTAAGGCTTCCTCTTCATACAAACCTTAAGTCAAAGGATATTGATTATATTTGTAAAAACATAAAAAATTATTACAAAACAAAAGAAAGAAAAGACTAAAGCTTAAAGAAATAAAAGCATTAAAGGATAATTATTAATAAAAATTTTTTTATAAGAGGTATAAACGGACAAGATGGATGTTATTTAGCAAAAAAAGCAAATTTAGTGAAATTTAAAATATATTAATGGGATCTATTTTATTGAACTAAATTTAATTTTTCTTTGTGATTTCATTTCTTAAAACATATCTTATAATTGAAGTATTAATTTTATTTAAATAGGTAGAAAAATTTATGAAAAAAATCTCTGTTGCTATACCAACATATTTTTCTTCTAAGTTTATTACGGACACAATAAACTCATTAAAAGATAATAAGATAGTAAATGAGATTATTATTTGTGATGATTCCGACGACAAAGAAGAATATAGTCGACTTGTTAATTTAGTCTCATCTTTGCTTGAGAATTCTGATATAAACTTAAATATTCAAAAAAATAAATCAAAACTTGAAGGATTTAAGAATAAATATAAATGTGTATCTTTAGCAAGTAATGATTTTGTTTATCAACTGGATCACGATAATGTTGCTAATAAAAAAACACTAGATAAAATTTCTAACTTAGACATAAAATCTATAGATAAAGAACAATTGTTTATTCCATCAAAAATAATTTTGTTTAAAAAAAATAAATATGAATATATATTTAAGCCTTCGTATAAAGTTAAATATTTAAATAAGTCTCTAATTTTTGATAGTGTCTTTATTAAAGAATATATTGATACAAACAACAATTTTTTACTAAAAAAGGATGTAGGTTGGTTATTAAATACTGGAAATCAATTTTTTTACAGAGATGCATATTTGTCTAACTTAGAAAAAGGCTTAGAGTTGTCAAAAACAACATTATCAGCATGTTCTTTTGGTATGGCTTATTTTTGGTTATCCTCAGGTAATAAAATTTGTATAGCTGAATTTTTATCACACTACCATAGGCTGCATGAAGATAGTGCATGGGTTAAGGAAGGAGAAAAAATTGTAAACTCTGTTAACTATTTTAAAGCTGAAATTTTAAATATATAAATAAAAATCTTTTTAAACATCTTAAATATGAATTTGAAGAATACATCCCAAACTCTGCAGGTAACGCAAGTCTTAATAATAAGATTAAAAATTAAAAATATAAAAAAGTGAATTTAGGTCTAAATGACATAAATTTTGATAATTTAATTATCCAATTACCAGGAACCTATGAAGTTACAATTCGTCCCCAAATCTTCCCTCGCCCATAACTTCACTTACTATTCATTATCACTCAACACACTCATAGGGCTTGTAGGCAATGAGCTATATTGAACGATAAATAGATTAAACTAATACTAGGTCACAAGGTTTGCCCTTATCTGAAAAACAAGAGGTTGGCAGTTCGATTCTGCCTCTGGCCACGTGATTTCAAACAATAAATTAATTAAAAAGTTTAAATTTAGCCCTGAAGGCATATGTTATATTGGTGCAAATGAAGGTCAAGAACTTCCTGATATGTTAAATTGCTTTCCAAATCTATCAATACACTGCTTCGAGCCACAAAAAATTCCATTTAATTTACTTAAAGAAAAGTTTTGTAATAACACCAATATATTTTTCTATAATTTTGCTTTAGGAAGTGAAAATAAACATTTGAATATTAATACTAATGATAATAATAACAATATGAGTTCTTCAATATTAGAACCAAAAGAACATCTTGATTTCCATCCAGGTGTAACTTTTAAAGGCACAGAAGAAATTGTAATTAAAAAATTCAGTGATTTAAATATTGATAATGTTGATTATTTAAATATTGATGTGCAGGGTTATGAATTAGAAGTATTGAAAGGCTTTGTCAATCTTGATGAAATAAAATATATAAAAACAGAAGTTAATAGGAAAGAACTGTATAAAGACTGTGTCTTAGTTAAAGATTTAGATAAATATTTAAAAAAATTTAATTTTTTAAGAGTCGAAACTTTTTGGTGGAGAAAAACAATTCCATGGGGAGATGCTTTTTATTTAAAACAAAATCAATTATCAGCATTTCAAATATTATATTTTAATATTCGTAACAAAATTCAAGGAATTAGGGGCTATTTTTGGTTTCTGTCATTATTAATAAAATTAAGAATTATTAGATTGTGATTGGCCAAACACTGTTAAAGGTTCTTTATCAAACAAATCAGAAGTAGGAAATGCACGATTTTTCCTTAATTTTTGAAAATATAAGGCAAAAGATACTCACTTTATTTACATATAGAAAATTATGATTTCAGAAAAGTAGATAATTCATTTACTTTTTCGCCAACAAATAACGATAATTTTAAAAATATAGTTAATTTTTCTTTTTAAATTTTTTACTAATTTTTAATTACTAGTAATTTTGCAATCTTTTGGAGTCACCCGTTATAAAAACAAACTTAATAAACTATCTTTTATGGATAATACAAATCCTAATAAAAAATACTTAGTTATTCTTGCTGGTTCACCAAGGGGTGGTGAGAAAACTTGGCATTCTTTGTATAAGCACGTTGTAAATCCCCTAAATGCTGACTTGGCTTTATGTACTTCTAACAAGTGGAATCAAGAAATTTCTCTTTTTAAAAAAGCAAAATATAAATGGGTTTTCAATGAATATGAAGATTACTTAGATTACTATCGTGAGAATTTTGATGGTACCTGGGAAGAATATTTTTCATCAGGAGTAGATACTGGACTCTATTCTTCAGGTTTAATTCATTTTGTTTTCAAGGACATTATTAAAAATCAGCATTTAAATGTTTTAAAAGAATACAAATATATAATCTACACGAGATTTGACCAGTTTTATTTAGATGCCCATCCTGAACTTAGTAGTGATGAAATTTTAATACCGGAAGGGGAAAATTACTCTGGTATATGTGATAGACATGCGGCATTTCCATCAGAATACGCTGAAAAATTTTTAAGTATTTGTGATTACGTCGATGACAAAAGGTCGTTAAATAATATTCCAGACTTCAATAATTGTGAAGTAACTTTTTCGAATCACATGAAAAGTACAGGTCTTTCAAAAAAAATAGTGAGAATTAAAAGGACACAATTTACAGCAAGTTTAAAAGGAGAGCACACAAATTGGAGAACTGCTAAATATAAAATTCATTTCTATAAAGACTTAATGATCAAGTATCCGAATGAATTTATGGATGGGGTAAGGAATTCAATTAATCAGAGTTCTTTATTTGAATTTGTTAACAGAGAGCCCGTGATTACTTTTAACTATTATTATCTATTATCAAGAAGAATAATGGGTAGAATAAAATCAGTCTTCAAATGAAAAATAAATATGTATTAATTACTGGTTCGGATGGCCTGGTAGGCTCTGAGTGTGTTGAATTTTTTAACAAGCTTGGTTTTTCAATTATTGGAATAGATAATAATTATAGGGAAAAATTTTTTGGTAAAGATGCTTCAGTTTTGTGGAATAGACAGAGGTTAAAAGATTTATGTCTAAATTATAACCATTATGATATAGATATTGTGAATAGCTCTAAGGTAGAAGGTATTTTTAAAGAGTATGGAAATAAATTAGAATTAATTATTCACTGTGCTGCCCAACCATCTCATGACTGGGCTGCTACAAATCCAGTATTAGACTTTCAAGTAAACTCATTAGGGACTCTTAATTTACTCGATAGTACAAAAAAATATTCAAAAGATACCCCATTTATATTTACCTCCACAAATAAAGTCTATGGCGATAACCCAAATAAAATAAATCTTATAGAAACTGAAACAAGATTTACAACTACTCCTGAATCTCAATATAAAAATGGATTTAATGAAGAACTTTCCGTCGACAATACTATGCATTCACTTTTTGGAGTATCTAAATTGTCAGCTGACATTATGGTCCAAGAGTATGGTAAATACTTCAATATGAAAACTGTCTGCTTTAGAGGAGGATGTCTTACTGGACCTAATCATTCGGGTACGCTATTACACGGGTTCTTATCATATCTGATGAAGTGTACTATTTCAGGAGAAAAATATTCTATTTTTGGTTACAAAGGAAAACAAGTAAGGGACAATATACATTCAAGCGATCTAATTAGTGCCTTTTACGAGTTTTACCAAAAACCCAGTAGCGGAGAAAATTATAACATTGGAGGTGGTTTAAAAAACAACTGTTCAATGATTGAAGCAATAAAGCTTTGTGAAGATATAGTCGGAAGTAATCTTAATTACGAGTATTTAGATAAAAATAGAAAAGGAGACCATAAGTGGTATATAAGTGATTTAAGAAAATTTAAATCTCATTATCCAAATTGGAATCAGGAATATACTTTACAGCATACTCTCGAAGAAATTGCTGAGAAAAATATTAAAAGATGGAAAAACACAAGTTAACAAAACAAGATAAAATATTTTTTAGAATCTTAAGAAATGAAAGACATGAACTATATTCTTTATAACTCAAATACACTACCAAATCACCTTAATGATTGTATTTCAAATATAAAAAAAGTAGATCCCAACAGTAATGTATATTTAATAAGTGATATTGAAACTAACTACAAGGGAGTTATCTCAATTGTTAATTCAGATATAATTTCAGACCAAACTCAAGATATTGTTAGTCATAATATTTACAAAAATACAAATTATGAAAAAAATCCACTCTGGGAATCTTCACTTATCAGAATTTTCGCTATTAGAGATTTAGCTAGTAGGTATAGCATCCAGGACATCATACATTTTGATAATGATGTATTAATTTATTCTAAAGCTGATGAAGTAGCGAAATTATTTGCTAAAGATAAAGTCAACATCACGAGATCTAATGAAAAATCACTAGTTTTTGGTTACTCATACTTTCATGATTTTAAAATTTTAGACAAGTTGTGTAATCGATTGTACGAGCTAATAATGATTAATATCTGTGATAAAAACTGGAAAAGTAAACCACTAAACGAGATGAGATTATTACAAATGATTTATGGCGAAATGCCTGAATTTTTTAATATTCTAAATTCTTACCCACTAAAAAATAATGCTTATGTTTTCGATCCTGCAATCTATGGCCAAATAGTGGGCGGATCTCATTTTCGTCCTAGGAGGTTTTTTCCAAAAAGTGTTTATAGAGTTGGATATATAGACACTAGAAGAAGGTACTTACCAAGAGGAGGATGGCTAGACCTCTCACACGAAGTAGCGGACAAGTTTCTTGCTGATAATACAAAATTATTTTTCAAGAATAGGGTTCCTTTTTTAAAAAATAAAAACGGAACTTTTAAAATTGCGAATCTACACATACATTCAAAAGAGTTAAGAAAATATAAATTATGACTTTTAACAACTGGTGGTGTGGGATTTATATGATATTGTAGTCCAATTTATTAAACATATTAACTGGATGTCTTTTAAATGAATCGAAGTAAAGGTAGATTCTTGAAAACTAGGTAATTATATTCATTATTATGAAAACAATTAAAAAATATAATCCAATTAATTAAACTTCAAGTATTTTTACTTTGTCTGACAACATTTTGGAGACGTGCTGACTTGTACCATCCCAAATTTCACCTATTTTAAGGTAGTTTTCAAATTTAAATTTGATATGATTTACCTTTTTTAACATTGTTGGATTCAGATGATGATTAAAGAATAAATCAGAATAATAAAGATTTTCAATTTTTTTTGAACACATTGCAGCAGCTATGGCAAAAGTTCCAACTCCTGATGTAGCAAGATTTTTTGCGTTACTTAAAATATTAAAATCCTCTTCAATATTTGAAGATTGTATTTCAACTTTAGGATTATCAATCAAGTAAGCTATCACAGGATTATTAAAGGGCTTTGAACTAACAACTATTGCTTTATCGTACCTAGAGATCAATTCAAGATAGTAATTTAATGGATTTTGTATATAGTATGGGTGACCATCATTAAAAATATCTCCACTTCTTATATGAATAACAATAGTATTTTCATCAATATCTACTTTCTTGTGGAATTTTAAATTTGGATATATTTCATTTATAAAAGTATCATTGAAATTATCTAAGTAGAATCCTTTATCATGGATATCTAATGGATAATCAGTAGCCGAGATTTGGTTAAATTTTTCTGAAATATTATCAAAATAATAAAATCTAGACCCGTGTTTAAATCTTTTAAGATTACTTGAAAACCTATTGTTTACCTTTGAAATACTTTTTATAAATTCATTTTCTTCAACATAGAAATTACATCCCTTTAGATTTGAATACATGATGCCTAGGGCAATTTGTTGTAAGTTGTTTCCTAAGCCTCCATATAAATAACTAATTGTATAATTTGAAATAAATTGATTTTTTAATCTACCTTTCATAAGTTAAATTGTAATGGATGAAAGTATGTTTCTAATAATATTTATTGAGTTAATATGTAATTATGTGTGGAAGGTTAGTCTCAACTAAAAATATTTCTGACCAATCAAGTTACTTAGCAAAAGAAGAATCAATAACAGGTGGATTTGGAATTGAGGGAAGATATCCTTTTTTAGATAAAGCAGTTGTACAAGAATTCTTATGGCTTGAAAGTAGTCTTAAGAATAAAACTTTCAAATCACCAATAGTGAATTTTCTCAAAAAATATAATTTTCCTTATCGAAGGAATAGAAATTTACTTGGTCAGAAAGTGTCTGTAAAGAGTGGTTTTAATGCCTAGGGAAAATATTTTGAATGTTCCTTTAGAATATACTAATCCAGAACAATATATGGGGTATCCCCCTTACAATAAATCTATAAATTTTGAATTATATTTTTATGATAAATTTATTAATAAGAATCTCGATACAAAATTTACATACATACCAGTCCAATGGACAAATTACCACTTAAAGAATGAACATAGTATAAATAAGAAAGAATTAACCAATTTAATTACTAAAAATTTAAATATTGATAAGGACTATTTTACTATAGTTCAATATTCAGGAGGCCCCCAGGTAGATTTACAAAATACTCTAATTTTTTCCCAGGGAGGTATCTTTGATATCAATGAAAAATACAATAATTTTTTACCACTTCCTTTGATAACAAAAGAGAAAGTACAAAGACACGATAAGAAAAAGATATTATTAGCTTCTTATACCGGAAGACAAACTCATCAAATTAGAAAAAAAATGGAAAAAACTTTAAGTAAGAACAAAGATATTAAAATTACAAACTTAAGTTCAATGAAGTCTGAATTTACAAATGAGCAATTTGATTCTTATAGGGATTTAATTTCTGAATCGTATTTTTCTTTGTGCCCCAGGGGTTATGGGCCTACTTCATTCAGATTGTATGAATCTATTAGTTTGGGTTCAGTACCTATTTATATTTCTGATGACTTTTTTCTACCTTTTAAAGAATTAATAGACTGGGAAAACTTAGCTGTGTTAATAAAGCCCAAAGAAATAAAAAAAATTCCACGTATCCTAGATAAGCTGATGTCCGGATCTGATTATGAAGACATGCTAAGTTATGGCAGAGAATGTGAGAAAAATTTTTTAAATTTTAACTTTATGGAAAAATATATTTTAAAAAAAATTACTTGAAATTTTATCGTAAAACAATTCAGACTATTAAAAAAAGTAAGTACTCCCTTTTTAGGATATGTACCATTCACCATAACTTTTAATTTTGTCAATTTTTTCATTCCCAACTAAGTAATTGAAATGAATAATTGCAGGATCTATTTTTGAATTATTATTATAAAAATGAGGACCATTTGGGAAAATATCTAGGGGTAAAACTTTATATTTAAACTTAGCTTTAGATTTATTTATATGAGTTTGGTCATGCGTTTTATAATTAACAATTTTCTTAACAGGCATCTTTTCGGGGTCAAAAAATCTACGAGTTTTCTTATTTGATCTTATGTACATAAATCCAGCACAAAGGTTTATTTGATTAGGTTTGGAAGGCCTTTTGTCATTCTGGAATACAATATCTGCCTCTCCAATGTATTTTTGAAGATAATTTTTAATATCTTTTTTTACTACAATATCCCCATCGAGGTAGAGAACGTATTTACTTTTATTTAATGCTGAAAAAATTATATGAAACTTTTTTAACATTATTTCACCAAATTTATCATCAAAGTAATTAAAAAGGTTGCTATCGGCATTGAAAAATATTTCATTATTTACTTCTATGTTTGGATACTTTTGGTAAAAGTAGTTATAAGTTTCTTCATCAAGAGCATAAAGTTC
>TARA_B110000444_G_scaffold261539_1_pt1 | contig 15411 bp, 11 predicted proteins | sample TARA_B110000444 | Tara Oceans TARA_B110000444 (sample SAMEA4398370) | marine metagenome | biome: Polar Biome; feature: [SRF] surface water layer (ENVO:00010504); material: water (ENVO:00002006), including particulate matter (ENVO:01000060) such as... | depth 5 m | reverse complement strand
AAGGTATCCAATTATTCCAATCGCAATGGGAGAGCCTTCTATGCTAATAAGATTCATTTTTAATTTAGCTCCCCTGTTATTTTTTCACTCATTGGACTTATTGTTGAATAAAAGTAGTTGACCAGTTTGCCATTAGGGTCCACTAAGTACTTTTGGAAATTCCACTTAACGCTGCTTGAAGAATTTCCATTTTTATTTTTATCCGTCAGCCACTTGTATATAGGATGTTTATTTGCTCCACTAACTTCTACTTTTTCAGACATTGGAAAAGTAACGCCATATCTTGCTTGACAGAAACTTTGAATCTCTTTTGAAGTACCAGGTTCTTGTCCACCAAACTGATTACAAGGCATTCCAATAACGACTAGATCATCTTTATATTTCTTATATAATTCTTCAAGACCCTTGTACTGAGAAGTGAATCCACATTCTGACGCAACATTGACAAAAAGGATGTGTTTTCCCTCAAAAGAGCGCAGTAAAATTTCTTCTCCTTCAATGGAACTAAATGTTAAATCGTAGAGGGAGGAAACGTTTTGGCTAGCACCTTTTGTGAAAATCGATAACAAAGTCATAAAAAGTAGATATTTAATTTTTTTTTTCATTTTGTAAAGTTAATGTATAATATATAACTATATGGTAATGTTTTTTTATAATTTGGATTATTAGACTAGTAAATCAATAATTACTAGAAGGCCAAAACTAATGGAGGCAATTCCGTTGTTGGTAAAGAATACCATATTTATCTTTGATAGATCGTTTATTTTAACCAAGCGTTGTTGATTAATCAATAGACCAATAAATAAAATAGATGCAACGGAATAGAGTGGCGATAACGGAAAATAGTTTATTCCAATTCCAATGATAATTAGAGATGTTGCAAGATGAAGCGTTCTTGACATCTTTAAGGCATTTCTCTTACCAAGCCATACGGGAATCGAATGTAGATGATATTTTTTGTCAAAATCTTCGTCTTGCAGTGCATAAATAATGTCAAAACCACTAACCCAAAGTAAGACAACCGTTGAAAAAAGTAGAGGGAGAATATCAAATTCGGCGGTCACTGCAAGATAGGCACCGATTGGAGAAAGAGAAAGTCCAAGACCAAGGATAAAATGACACAAAGAAGTGAATCTTTTGGTGTAGCTGTAACCAAGTATAACTGCTAATGCTATTGGAGATAATGCAAGGCATATCCAGTTTAGAAAATATGCTGAAAGGACAAATAGAAGACTATTAATAAGAACAAAGATCAATGCTGAATTAGCATGAATTTTTCCATTTGGAATCTCTCTAATTTTGGCTGTCCGAGGATTTGCTGTATCGATTTTTCTATCAATATATCGATTAAAAGCCATAGCAGAATTTCTTGCAAAAATCATACATAAAATAACATAGATCAAATCTTCCCAAAGAAATAACTTACCGGCATAGCTAATAGCCAAACAGAATCCTATTAGAGCAAAAGGAAGAGCAAATACAGTATGGCTAAATTTGATTAATGATATGTATCTTTTTATCATTTGGTTATTTTATTGTAAAATTACGAAATCATATTTATGAGTTTTGTTAAATTACTTTAAACTTTAGTCCATGAATTATAATTACCTTAATAAGGCGAATAATAATTTTTTCTTTCGATTGTTCCTTTTAAAGAATATGCCTATTGCCTGGTTATCTGGACTGAAAATAGATATTGTGACCTTAGATACTGCTTCCGTATTCATTAAATTTGGGTTTTTAAATCAAAATCCTTTTAAATCGATGTATTTTGCCTGTCAAGCCATGGCCGCTGAAATGACTACTGGTTTACTTGCTATGGGGCATATTGAAGATCATTCCGAAAATGTCTCGATGTTAGTCTTAGATTTTCATGCGTCTTTTTCTAAAAAGGCAGTAGGAAAGGTGAAGTTTATTTCTTCTGACGGGCTACTTGTTAAAAAAGCCATTCAAAAATCAATTGATACCAGACAAGGAGTAAGTTGTTCAATGGAATCTAAAGCATATGATTCTCATGGAGATTGTGTTTCTACTTATAAAATTCTTTGGAGTTTTAAAGTTAAAGAATAACTTTTAATAAAAAAAAAAGGCTGTCAATTGACAGCCTTTTTTGATATAAAATTTATATTACTTTATAACTAGTCTCTTGGTAGTTGAGAATTTATCGGTAGATACCGTGTAGAAATAAATACCTGCATCAAATTTAGAAAGATCAATTTTAGTATTTGATGTTCCCGCGTCAAGTTCATTTGTTACTGCATATAATTCCTGTCCTATAGTATTTACTAATCTGATAGAAATTACTTGAGTATTTTCTAGAGTAATAGATATGTTTGTAAACTCTGAAGTTGGATTTGGAAAAGCTCTTATATCAGTTGACGAAATATTTTCCAAATCAAACGTAGTAAAATCTTCTATAAATTCTTCTTCATTAAACTGAATTCCGTGCACATAATAGTGATCAGTAGGATCTAAACCACTTGCTCCATTTTCAGAGGTTGTAGTGGGTAAATGATAGGTATTATCCATGTCATAAGTTACAGGCGAAGTAAAGGTCCAGAAGTTGTCACCCTCTAAGGTAGTATATTTAGTAAAGTTCTTTACTCCTGTTGTCAATTCTGTATTTACATCTACTCCAATAGCGAATATATCAGGGTACTCTAATTGTTCAACATCAAACTCTTCTATATTCACATCATTCCAAAGAGCAAATACTTTTGATCCATCAGAACTTTTAGCCGCTTGGACTCGGTGTCCCCAACCTATTTCTCCACCCACAGCTTGAGGATCGGTTGCTGCAATAGCTGTTGTGTTTATATCAGAGATATAATTGGTGCTTACTGGATTTAGTGAGTTCATATCCACAACTACATCATAAATTTTTGGATTATATAGCGCTGCTGTTCCCGCATCTCCTTCTTCTATGATACACATAATGTGTAATGCACCGTTTACATCTACAGTACAGTCTAACTCTCCTGAGTAGAAAGGTCTATTGAATCCATCCACTGTGGAGAAATCTAAGCTCAATTCATTCCAATTTAATCCACCGTCTGTAGTTTCATGGACATATGGAGAAATTAATCCGTTTTCATAATCTCCTAGCATAACAGCATAACCAATATCGCCATCTTGACTAAAGCCCATACTGTATCCGTAAATAGTGAAGGTATCATCATTTGTACTTGCCTCTGGTAAAGCTGTTGTTGCGATACTTTTTTCAGTCCAATAATAACCAGGAACACCTTCAACAAGAGTAGAGTCTATGGCACCATTTAGCTCTACATAAAAACTATCTGCGACGCTGCTAGTGGCAATCCACTCTTCATTTTCATCTTGAAGACTAGCAACGTTATTCCAAACATTTAAGGTGTCAGGAATTAAAAGAGAGTCTCCATTAGCATCATAATAATTAATTATTTCTAACTCATTTGTCCAAGTACTGTCAACAGTACCGTCATAGAATAAATCAGGATTAGGACTAGTCATATAAAAGATAGTATCTCCTAGATTAATACCTGTTGGAGCACCCCAAGCAGCTGGGGTCGTTACCAATCCATTAGCATCAAGATATTCTCCAGTATAATAAGAAGAAGTAGATGCGTAAACATAATCTGTATAGTAGCTACTTCCTGTTGGATTAAATTCTCCTGTGGTAATGTGTAGATTTGTATTAAGATATCCTAGAATACGTACGACATTGTTTTTGTCGACCATCATTCCTACTCTGATCAGTTTTTCACCTTCTGTTTCAATTTTATTAAACTCTCTTCCACCTGAACCGTCAAGGGCAAAGTTGTAGAAGTAATTTGAAACCCATCCGGCAGCAGCTGAGGAGGTAGTTGGTCCTGCGACAACAGTGTGAGCAGAACTCAAACCATCACCAATTGGATCTACAATAGCTCCTGATGGATATCGATTGAATTGAGTTGCATCATTGGTAGGTTGAAGTACATATTCCCATGTTTCTCCTGCATCTGTTGACCAAGAAGTTTGAATGACTCCTGAACCACCTAATAAATCAGAATTTTGTCTGTGGGTAAAAGATACTGTACCCAAGGCATTATTCGCATGAACTGGATTTGTACTTCCAGAAATAACGGAATACATGTTGTACGAGGATCCAATTAAAGTTTTGGATACATCCTGGGCGAATGAAGTTACACTAAGGACTATTGACAGAAGTAAAGATAATATCTTCATGAAAAAGAGTGTTAAAGGGTTATTTTTTAATATTCTACAATATTGAGCCAAATATAGCTTTTTTTTGTCTAATTGTGAAACTAAACCATTTACTATCATTTGCTTGAAAGGATTAAGTTTTCTTAATTTACATCCTAATTTAAACAGACAATCTCATTGCTCAAGATTATAAACAATTTCATAGACAAAAAAGGCTTTTATGTATTTGGGTCCTCTCTAATATCTAAATTATGTAGTTTTTTTACTTCGATTATTCTGATTCGAGTATTAAGTCCTCAAGATTTTGGCGTATTATCTTATGCACTTTCATCTCTCGCTTTTTTTATTCCTTTTTCTGGGGGAGGGATGCAGCATTCTTTTCTGCGTTTTGCATCTTTGTCTAAAGAAATTGAGTACAGAAATTCGTTATTTTTTATAAGTCTATACAGAGGTCTGATTTTAAGTTTAGGTGTTTTTATCCTTCTTTACTTCTGTATTCCTTGGTTATGCTCTAGTTGGCCATACTCGGAAAAATACTTTTATGTTTTAGGTTTTTATTTATTTGGCTTTTTTATGATTGACCTGGTCAAAAATCGTTTTAGAGTCGAAAATAATAATAAAACATATGCAAGCATTGAAGCCATTTATGCATTGATAGTTTTTATTTTTGGTGGTCTTATGGCATATTTATTCGGGGCTTTAGCATACTTATTAGTTCTAGTTTCTGTACCCATACTCATAGGATTATTCTATTTAAATACTAGCACTACTAGTTTAGTGCAAATTCCAGATAATTATATTTCTTATGGATTATGGGTTGGTATTGGAGCTATAGCTTCTCAATTAATGTATTCATTAGATATATTCTTGATTGGTAGAATTCTTCAAGATTCCCAGCAGGTTGCATTGTATAAGACTGCTAGTATTATTCCTATCGCATTATTTTTTATTCCTAATTCTTATATCAGTACACATTATACTGATTTGTCCAAAAACTACAGTAACAAAATATTTTTACAAACCTTTACAAATGGATATATAAGAATATTTTCAATAATTGGAATTATATTGTGTTGTATTTTATTTCTTTCATCTGAATTTATCATCGAACTATTCTTTGGTAAATCTTATTTAGATGCAATTCCTTCTTTTAAAATATTAGTTTTTGGAATGATGGGAGCTTTTATACTAAGAATTCCTTTTGGTAATATACTTGCAGCCGTCGGCAAATCAAAATGGAATGCTGTAGTTTCATTTGTGATGCTCTTGCTCAATGGTTTTCTTAATTACTTTGCTATTACTATTTGGGGAATTAAGGGAGCAGCGATTGTTACTAGCCTGTTGTTTTGGCTTTCAGGCTTGATATCTTTTTTATTGTATCTCTACTATATTAAAAAATTTACTGATTTATGAGCGAATAGTTTGCTCATATAATTCTGAAAAAGCATGAGAAATAGTTTTTCTGCTAAACTGTTCATGTGCGTATAAACTCATCTCATCGCAACATGTATTGGGACTAATATGTTCTTCCAAAATTTTTTCTAGTAATTGTATTTCGTTTTGTTTTGGAATCAAATGCCCAAATTTTTCGGGAAAGTATTCTGATATTCCACCGACATTTGTAGATATTACTGGAGTTCCACATGCAAAAGATTCTAATATTACGCAGGGTAAATTTTCATAATGACTAAAAAGGACAAATAAGCTAGCTGATTGAAGATGAGATACTAATTTTTTCTGTGAAATATGAGGAATGAATTCGATATGGGCTTTTTTGAAGTTTAGTTTTTTGATTAATGACTCAAAATGGTCTGATTTTCCTCCAATAAATTTCCATGTAAAATTCCCAATCGCATTTTCAAGCTTTTTAGCAACCGAAAGCATTCCAGATATATTTTTTGGATTATCTTTTAATGAAGAGATATGAACAATAGTGAATTCTTTTAATTTTTTAATCCCTGGCCTAAACAGATCTGTATCAACTACATTTGGAATTGGTCTATAATTTCCTTTTAACCCGAATTTTAGCATAGAGTTTTTCAGATTTTCACTTACCGGGCATACAAACGATGCATGGCGTGCTATAAATTTTGAAATTGTTTTCTCAAAAAATGAGATTTTATTTATTTGATCTTCCTTATAACCTGACCAATGCTCTGATATCAGAAAAGGTGTTTTTTTCAGCCACTTCATATAAAGTGCAAATAGTCCAAATGGAAATATTGAATTTAAATGAACCAAGTCAATAATTCCAATAGAAATCATAATCTTATAAAAAGCTTGAATGAATCTTGATGTTTTTATAAAGATATTTTTACTAGGTTTCACATAGGCTATATAGGTGTTTATGTTGTTTTTTATTTCAATTTCAATTGATATTTCATCTTTATTTTCTTCTCTTGAGACAATATGAAGTACAGAAACTTTATGGCACATAGATATTGCTTGTGCATGCCTTTTAATAAAGTCACCATTTGTTGGAAAAACTTTGGAAGGATACCATCCACACAGAAATAATACGTGTAATTTCTTGTTCAATTTTGAGTTATTTGTTTCAGAGATTATTTGTAATTAATATAAAATTGAATTACATAAAAGTAATTTTTTAATTATAAATATTAACTCTCAATGTTTTTAAAGTTCAAGCGAATGGAGTTACCAATAACTACAATATCAGAAAATGCCATAGCTAAAGCGGCAAACATTGGATCCAAGAAACCCATTGCTGCCATAGGTATGGCAACAAGATTGTAAGAGAAAGCCCAAAATAAGTTCTGTTTGATTGTGAGAAAAGTATGTTTACAAATCTGATGTGACTTCAATAAGAGCCCGAGTTCTGGCTGAAGCAGTAGGATAGACGCAGATTGAATCGCGATTTCAGAAGCAGATCCGAAAGAAATCCCCACATCAGCCTTACTTAAAGCTGGAGCATCATTGATTCCATCTCCGACCATACTAATGACATTGGTTAAACTTCTGATTTTAATTTTTTCAATTTTTTCAACAGGCCCTTGTTCAGAGAATACAGATGTAAAATTCAAATTTTGAGCAATTTCATCACATCTATATTTGCTATCTCCACTCAATAAAATAGTTTCTATTTGTTGTTTATTAAAATATTCAATAGCTTCTTTTGCCTCAGTTTTTAAACTGTCTTTAAGTGCAAATGCAGCAATAAGTTCTCCGTTAATTTTTAAAAATATTTGGTATAATTTTTTAAGTTCTGAATCATGAACTTCTGTAAAAATTGCCGATCCAAGTTTATAGCTTTTATTTTCAGAATCTTTAGCAGTCATCCCTTTCCCTTTTATTTCCTGAATGTCTTCAAGTTCAATCTGGCTTTTTTTAGATTGTATCTCTTTCAAGATTGACTTGGCCAAAGGATGACTGGAGTGTTTTTCTAATTCGTAGATTATAGATTCTATTGGAAATGTATTATTCCATTTTTTTATGGAATCAATTTTAAACTCACCATTTGTAAGTGTCCCAGTTTTGTCTAGAAATATACTCTCTGTCTTTGCAAAAGATTCAATAGTATCACCTCCTCTAATTAAAATACCATTTTTGGCTGCTCTTCCCACACCCACCATTACGGCCGTGGGAGTTGCTAAGCCGACTGCACAGGGACAAGATATAACTAACACCGCAATAGCTCTCATTATAGATTTTTCTATGGCAATATCAAAAAGTTTCAGATTGACAATAAATGTGAATAATGCCAGACAAATTACTAGGGGAACAAAATAATGACTAATTCGATCCCCTAATTTTTGAATAGGAGCTTTGTTTTCTTGTGCCTGTTTTACATGATCAATGATTCGAGATAGAACAGTATCAGACAGATTAGTTTTGACCAGACATTTAATTGATCCCTCTATGAGAATAGTCCCGCCTATCACTTGATCATTGAGTGATTTTTCAACCGGAATACTCTCACCAGAAATCATGCTTTCGTCTAGCAAGCAGGATCCCCAAATGATTTCAGAATCTATAGGAATTGTATCTCCTTGATTTACTAAAAGAATGTCATTTTTATTTATCTCTGAAATAGGACACTTAACGGACTGTCCGTCTATTTCTTTTGTTGCGACTGTTATTTGAAGTTGCTCAAGTGATTCAAGTGAAGAACTAGTTTTTTTGAGTGCATTTTTTTCTAGTAGATTACCTAACAAAACCAAAGTAATAATAGTGGCTGTTGTTTCAAAGAATAGATGCGGAGAATTATTTGACATATGACTAATAAAAATCCAGTCAGTGAGGCTATATACATAGGCAGATAATGATCCTAAAAGAATTAATACATTCATATTGGGTTTTCTATTCCTGATTGAATACCAGGCTGTTCTACCAAAATAGAAAAGGCCAATGTATAATATTGGACTACAGAGCCCAAGCTGAACCCAAGGGCTTTGTAAAAGGCTAATTTTTGGAAAAATCATATGTGCCCAGAGTGGTAGACATAAAAATATGGATACCAAAAGTAAATATTCTAGCTTTTTGTCTACCCTTAAATCACTAGTTACGTGCAGAGATTTGTACCCCATTTCATTTAGAAAACTACCCACTTGCGATGCAGAGAACTGATCGGTTTGAACACTGACCGTATTTTTCGGGATATCTACATGAATTTTAGAAATATTCTTTTTTTTCAACTGTTCTTTGATTCCAATTGAACAGTTGATGCAATTAATTCCCTCTACATGGTAAGTATATAATTTTGACATTTTTGAAGTAGTTATGAACAGAGACTAATCAGTTATTAAGTATTTGAGATACTTTCAAAGTTAGCTTAATAATGTCCCATACACAAGCTTATAACTAGGGCGATTCCCAACTACTAAGTATTGTATTATTTCGTTAATTATTATTCAACAGCCTACATGTTTTTTTGTTTCAATTTGTCTAGAATAGAAAATATAATTTTATATTTGCTCTCGTTAAAATGGTGGTTGTAGCTCAGTTGGTTAGAGCACTGGTTTGTGGTGCCGGGGGTCGTGGGTTCGAATCCCATCATCCACCCTAAACGTCAAAGCTCCTTGAATTCATTCAAGGAGCTTTTTTTGTTTTGTCTATCTTTACATTCTATGAAGTTAAGTCTACAAGAGATGCATCAAATGGGGATGAATGTGGTTGGAAAACATTTGCAGGAGAATGACTACGAGTTTTTAGCAGTGAAGAGTGACTTGGGTCAGTCTCCTCAGTTCATTTGCCTAAAAAACGAGAAAGAATTATTTTTTGTTTTAGTGAGAACAGTTGTTTTCCCTAGAGATCCAATTGCTTATGACCAGAGGTGGATGAATAAAATGAAACAGCATGCCATAGATAATAAAGCACGCTTGTTGTATGCTGGAATAGGACTTGCAGATTCCAACGAAATGATGTCTGAACTGGAGAAGGGGAAGGAGTCTATTGTCAATTACCAAGGTTTATTGGAAATCTCTTTAACTATTTGAATTCCGACTTGAAATTGGCTTGAAATTCCTTAAAATCTTCTTGAGATTCAACTTCTAGGTATATGTTTTCAGCAAATAATTTTAGATACAATTCGATTTGGTTTGGAGATTGATAGCCCTTAATAGGCGCTATCACATCCATATCTTCATCCATATATATTATAGTGGGGTAGGAGTTAACTCCTAGCGCTTGTGCAAATTGGTGTTGTTCTTTTCTTCCTGTTCCAGCCACATAATTGGGATTGGTGTAAATTGTTCCTTTAAATGATACATCTTTCCCGCCCTCGGCATCGAATTTTATAGCATAAAAGTGACTATTGACATATTCAATCACATTTTTATTGGTAAATGTGTTTCTCATCATCATTTTACATGGTCCACACCAAGTGGTATAAACATCCATCAATACCTTTCTAGGTTCTTTTTTTTGTAATTCAGCAACTTCTTCCATGCTTTTCCACTGAATTTGGTTGACTTGGGCAAGCATTATGGAAACGTTAAACATTAAAAGGACAAATAGCAAATTTTTCATTTCAGTTTTAATTTTTATGATTTTCAATACTACAATTATTATTCTAATATATTTAAACCGTTTTTAAAAGTTTATTTATGCTTATTTCACTCCGTGCATTAATTTTTTTAGTAAAGGATTTAAAGTCATTATTAATATCCCTGCCAAGGCAGGGACAAAGGTGAATATCAAAAAGAAACTTGATAAACTATATTCATTAGTAATATTTTCAATTTGCCCCCCAAAAACTGCGGCCAGTTTATTTCCAATTGCAATAGCTAAATACCACATACCAAACATAAAGGCAATCATTCGGGCAGGGACAAGTTTAGAAACATAAGACAAACCTACAGGAGAAAGACATAATTCTCCAAGCGTATGAAATAAATAGGCTAATATGAGCCAGATCATACTTACTTTAACTCCAGCTTCAATTCCTGAAGCTCCATAGGCAAGGAAACCAAATCCTGCAGCCATAATAACTAGGCCAAGTCCATATTTAATTGCGGCAGACGGATTATATTTACTGTCCCACCATTTTGAAAATACAGAAGCAAATGCAATGATAAAGAAAGAGTTTAAGATGCTAAACCAAGAGACTGTAATTTCTGATTCTGTCGCTGAAAATTCACGAGCTAGCATCCACAGAGCAATCCACCAAATACCAATAAAACAAATTCCTAGTATATAGTTCGATCCGGGAATGGTTTTAAAAGTTTCCTTTCCCAAGAGAACCAAAACCCAGGTAATGATGGCCAAAGGCACAATAGTGAGGAGAGTATTTACGATATTAAAAATCATTTGCCCATCTCCAACTAAGGATCGGTCAACAAAATCTCTAGCAAATAAGACCAAAGATGTAGCTCCCTGCTCAAAGCTCATCCAGAAGAAAACAGTAAAGAATGCAAATATTATAACCGCAATCATTCGGTCTCTAACGATTTTTGTATATCGCGATATGCGACTAATAATCAAATATAAAAAGCAAATTAATCCAAACAAGACAACTGCATATTGGCCAGAAAGTGTACCTATTTCAAAGGGAAACAAGTCGATGCTAGCAATTTTAGACATCGGATCGTTAATAGCGTAGGTCAATCCTGTTAATGAAGAGATAACAATTAAAATTTGATCCACTTTAGTAAATGGATTTTGTTTTTCTTCTTTCTCTGAAAGGTTTTTTTCTGATAGTGTTGTGCTATATATTTTGCTAGGAATTTCTCCAATATCACCGAACAAAGGTTTGGCCAACCAAAATTGGAGGGTCCCAAATAACATAAAAATACCCGCTAGACCAAAGCCATAAGACCAACCAATTTTTTCAGCTAAATATCCACAAAGCATCATTCCAAAAAATGCTCCTGCATTGACACCCATATAGAAGATTGTGTACGCGCCGTCTTTTCTTTCTGGTAAATCTTTGTACATCTCAGATATAATAGAGGTCATGTTAGGTTTGAAAAAACCGGTTCCAACCACCAAAAGTGCCAAGCCTAGATATAACATCAGTTCTGTTTCTACTGCCATAGCAGCATGTCCTAAGGTCATTATAATAGCTCCAATTACTACAGCCCATCGGTAGCCTGTGATCTTATCTGCAATTATTCCCCCAGCAATGGGTGTGAGGTATAGCAACATCGCGTAGGTACCAAATAAAGCACCAGCATTTTCAACTGTCCATTCCCAACCCGGATTTGCTCCTACCGCTGCATAGGTTAAAAAATTGATCAATAAAACTCTCATTCCATAGAAAGAAAATCGTTCCCACATTTCTGTAAAAAATAGAACAAATAATCCCGCGGGATGTCCTAATACTTGTGTTTTAAAGAAGTCAGGTGAATTTGATGGTATAGTCATCTTTTATATATTAAAAAAAAATAAACGCCCCTCAATATTTGAGCGGCGTATGATGTTTAAATATTATTAAGCTGATTGATTTTCTTCAGCTCCATGCGTCAGTGTATTTAATTGTTTTTTAAATAAAATAATTAATAAACCGAAGGCTATACAGAAAAGAGCAATACCGGTGAATATCACAAATTCACCTAAATCGGAAGCTGATTCTCCAAGAAAACCAGCGAGTTTATTACCAAAGCCGGTCATAGCAAAATAAAGGCCCATCATGATAGAGGCATATTTTACTGGAGCAAGTTTTGTGATAAAAGACAGCGCGACTGGGGAGGCACACAATTCCCCGATGGTGTGGAATAAATAAGCAAATACTAACCAATACATTGCAGAAGAGCCATTTGTATCAAATTCTGCAGATGCAGCTGACATAAAGAAGAATCCAGTTCCCATAATCATTGTACCGATGGCCATTTTAAATAACGATGAAGATTCTTTATTTTTTGACGATCTGATGGCCCAATAACCGGCAACAGTGGTTCCCAATATGATAATAAATGCTGCATTTAAAGATTGAAATACAGATGCTGGAATAGTCATTCCAGCAATCATTCGATTTGTTTTTTCTAGGGTGTAAATATTCATTAACCCCCCAGCTTGCTCAAATGCTCCCCAGAAAACAATCACTATTAGGAAGGAAAGTAAAAGTACTTTTACCCGATCTTTTTCGATCCTGCTAAGAGGTTGTTCGTATTTTTTTTGTGCTTCAGGATCTTCAGTTTTTGCTAATAAATTCCCTACATGTGTCAGATGTTTCTGACCAGCCATATAAACAAATTGTCCTAAAAGCATTCCAATCCCGGCTAGACCAAAACCATAATGCCACCCGTGGATTTCTCCTATATATCCTACAATCAAACTAGATAAAAATGCACCGATATTGATTCCGATATAGAAAATGGTAAAACCTTTGTCTCTTCTTAAGTCCCCCTGCGCATATAATCCTCCAACCATAGTAGAGATATTTGGTTTTAGGAGTCCCACACCTGCAATGATTAATCCCAATCCAGAATAAAAGGCCCACATTTCCTCAACAGCAAGGATGCAGTGTCCCAAGCACAAAGAAAGTCCACCAATTAACACTGACTTTTTTTGTCCAATTAATCTATCAGCAATCCAACCGCCTGGAATGGAAGCTACATATACCAACATGGTGTACCATCCATAAAGTGCTAAAGCATCCATATTGGACCAACCTAATCCAGGATTATCTCCAGTACTTTGAGTTACTAAGTACAAAACAAGTATGGCACGCATACCATAGTAAGAAAATCTTTCCCACATTTCGGTAAAGAAAAGTACAAATAGACCTTTTGGATGTCCAAATATTTCAGATTGTTCTTTCATTGAGTTCTGTTTTTAAAAGTAAGTGTCGAAAATAAGGAAAAATATCGACTAAAGGTTTTCTTTAATAAATTCTGTCATTTTTGAGAAAAGATGGAGTCGCGTTAAGCCCCCATAAATTCCATGATTTTTATTGGGGTAAATAAACATATCAAAAGGTTTATTTGCATTGATCAATGCCTGTGACATTTCCATGGTGTTTTGATAATGTACATTATCATCGGCTGATCCATGAATCAGTAGATACTTCCCTTTGAGTTTATCTACATGATTGATTGGAGAGTTGTCGTCGTATCCAGAGGCATTTTCTTGAGGAGTTCGCATATATCTTTCGGTATAAATAGAATCATAATAACGCCAATTAGTAACTGGTGCAACGGCAATTGCCATTTTAAAATCATCGGCACCCTTTAGCAAGCATAAAGAAGACATATATCCGCCATAACTCCAGCCAAAAATCCCTATTCTAGAACCATCTACAAAAGGAAGGCTTGCCAAATATCTATTTGCTTCAATTTGGTCTTCGGTCTCTAATTTTCCTAATTGTTGATAGGTACACTTTTTGAATTCTGTACCTCTAGCACCCGTTCCTCTATTATCTACACATACCACAATATATCCTTGTTGAGTGAGCATTTGAAACCACATAAAATTTGATCCACCCCAAGAATCTGTTACTTGCTGAGATCCAGGTCCTCCATACAAATACATAAAGACAGGGTATTTTTTAGTTTCTTCAAAATCGTGGGGTTTCATAATCCAGCCATTAAGTAGGTTTCCCTCTGAAGTGTTGAAGTCAAAGAATTCTTTTTGGCTAAGAGAGAATTCAGATAGCCTATTTTTTAATTCTGCATTGTCTTTCAAGGTTCTAATTTCATTTCCTTGGTTATCATAAAGGCTAAAGAAATATGGAGAATTTGCGTCGGAATGTTGGTTAATGAAAAATTTAAAGCTCGAACTAAATGTACCAGAATTAGTTCCAAGTTTATTGGTCAACACCTTTTTACCTTTTCCATTTAATTTAACTGAGTAAACATCTCTTTGCATTGCACTTCGCTCTGCTGAGGCAAAATAGACCATATTATTACTCTCGTCAACCCCATATAAATCGGTAATATCATAATCTCCTTTGGTTAACTTTCTCACTTGTTTTCCGTTGATATTATATAGGTATATGTGATTATATCCCGATTTTTCACTTGTCCATATGAAATGATTTCCGTCATTCAAGAAGGTGAGATTGTCACTAATATCAATATAGGCGGGGTCGGTCTCAGAGAAAATATTTTTGGATGATCCATCCTTAGAATCAACTAAAAGAAAGTCCAATTGATTTTGATGACGGTTCATTCTTTGCACTGAAAGAATATTTTCATTTTTCGTCCATTTGATTCTGGGGATATAAAATTCTTCCTCTGTGTCAATTTCTGCCTTGGTTGTTTTCGTAGTATTTAAATCGAAAATGAATATTTCAACCGAAGAATTAGCTTCTCCCGCTTTCGGATACTTAAACTGTATTTGGTTAGGGTATAAACTAGTGAACATATCCATACTAAATTCGGGAACATTTTCTTCATTAAATCTATAGAAGGCAAGTTGCGATCCGTTTGAGTTCCATTGCATTCCATTGTCAAATGCAAATTCTTCCTCATATACCCAGTCTGTAGCTCCGTTGATGACTTTATTTATTTCTCCATCGCTAGTCACTTGTTTCTCCGTATTGCTAATTAAATCTTTAATGAAAATATTATTTTCTCTAACAAAGGCTACTTTAGTAGCATCTGGAGAGAATTTCGCAAGACGCTGCTTACCATAAGATAAAGGTTCAATTTTCATAGAATTTCTATCGTATATATAATATTTAGATCGGCTCGAATATCGGTATATAGACTCGGTTTCAGTAGGAAGAAGAATTTTCTCTTCATTTCCACTAAAATTATAGCTATTAAATACAATATCTTCTAGGTTTTTACTATCAATAATCAGTCCAACAGAATCTCCGGTTTCATAGGA
>TARA_B110000444_G_scaffold261550_1_pt1 | contig 15433 bp, 8 predicted proteins | sample TARA_B110000444 | Tara Oceans TARA_B110000444 (sample SAMEA4398370) | marine metagenome | biome: Polar Biome; feature: [SRF] surface water layer (ENVO:00010504); material: water (ENVO:00002006), including particulate matter (ENVO:01000060) such as... | depth 5 m | reverse complement strand
ACTGAAGACCTGGATGACGATAACGACGGAGTTGCTGACATAAGCGATTCATGCCCCCTCGGAGCTCTTGGCTGGACATCAATCTCTTCCAATGATTACGATGGGGACGGTTGTCTTGATGCATCTGAGGACTCAGATACAGATGATGACACCATTCCTGATGTTGATGACGCTTGCGCCCAAGGCGACCTTGGATGGATTTCTTCCGGAACGACCGACCACGATTCGGATGGTTGTCAAGATTCTTCAACAGAAGACCTTGATGATGATAACGATGGGGTCCTTGATGCGTTCCCGGATAATTGCCCGAAAGGAGTTCTGAACTGGACTTCCAATGCAGGTAACGACTTTGATGGTGATGGATGCCGTGACATCGATGAAGATTTTGATAATGATAACGATAACGTTCAAAATCTCGTGGACGATTGCCCGAATGGTCTTACCGGATGGACTTCTACCTCGCTCACTGACCACGACACTGATGGTTGCCAAGATGCCTCTTCAGAAGACCTTGATGACGACAACGATGGTGTAGCAGATACCGCACCTGATGACTGCCCGATAGGAGATCTAAGCTGGACATCCACCTCGGTTACAGATCACGATACCGATGGTTGCCAAGATTCAACTTCTGAAGATCTTGATGATGACAATGATGGAATTCTGGATCTCACTCCGGACGACTGTCAGACCGGAGATCTTGGGTGGACTTCTACGAGTGTCACAGATTATGATACCGATGGCTGTCAAGATTCCTCTTCTGAAGACCTCGACGATGATAATGATGGCGTTGAAGATTTGGCGCCCGACCTCTGTCAGACAGGCTTGCTTGGTTGGATTTCGGATTCGATGAACGACCATGATTCTGATGGTTGTAAAGATTCAAACACAGAAGACGCTGATGACGATAACGACGGTATATTAGACGGAAGTGATACATGTCCTACTGGCGAAACCGGATGGATTTCTGACCTTACCAACGACCAAGACCAAGACGGATGCAAGGACGATACCGAAGATGACGATTCTGACAACGATACAGTTCCTGATGTTGATGATGACTGTAATGCTGGAGCAATAGGATGGACTTCTACACCCGCCACAGATAACGACGGTGACGGTTGCCAAGACTCCGGAGAAGATGACGATGACGACAATGATTCCATTCTCGATGTTGATGATGACTGCAGTGCTGGTGAAATAGACTGGGTCCCATCTACGCTTACTGATTATGACTCCGATGGCTGTAAAGACAGTACTTTAGAAGATCCCGATGATGATAACGATACTGTTCCTGATATTGATGACAGTTGTGGGCCTCCTACGGGCGAACTCGACTGGATTTCCACACCTTCTACAGATGGTGATGGTGATGGTTGTAAGGACGATGCAGAAGACTTTGACGACGACGGAGATGGTGTTAATGACGTTGATGACCTTTGTCCGAACGGTGTTACTGGCTGGAATTCAGGTTCCTCAACCGACCATGACAGTGATGGTTGTGAAGATTTAACCGAAGACCTTGATGATGACAATGATGGACTTGCTGATCTTGTTGATGACTGTGACCGAGGTGACTTGGGTTGGATTTCTTCTGGGGCAACTGACTACGATACGGACGGTTGTCAGGATTCAACAATTGAAGATTTAGATGATGACAATGATGGAGTCGCTGATACTTTAGACACGTGTGACAAAGGAATTCTCGGTTGGAACTCAACCTCGATAACTGACCACGATGGCGATGGTTGCCAAGATGCATCTGCTGAAGACCTCGATGATGACAATGACGGTGTTGCCGATCTTGCTCCTGACGATTGCCATTTCGGAAATGTAGGCTGGACATCTGATGCATCGACTGATTACGATAGTGACGGATGCGAAGATGACTCTCCAGAAGACCTTGATGACGACAATGATGGTGTTCTCGACAGTCATCCAGACCTTTGTCCGAAAGGAGAAATGGGATGGACCCCCTCACCAATTACCGATTATGACGGTGATGGATGTCGCGACAGTACCGAGGATGACGACAATGACAACGACGGCGTTGCTGATATTGTTGACGATTGTTTGAACGGTAATCTCAATTGGACGTCGGATGAGACCACCGACAACGACGGCGACGGTTGCCAAGACTCAGACCAAACCGAAGACAATGATGACGATAACGATGGAATTCTCGATTCACTTGATAGTTGCCCTGATGGCGATGTTGGTTGGAGCCCTGGCTCAAATACCGATTATGACAGTGACGGTTGCCAGGACTCAGGCGAAGATGAAGATGATGATAACGACACGATTCTTGATGGCGACGATAATTGTGGCCCGCCAACTGGTGAACTTGGTTGGATTTCATCAATTACGATTGATTACGATTCTGACGGTTGTCGTGACGCTACTGAAGACAATGATGACGATGATGATGGAGTAGTTGATTCCTCAGATGATTGTGTCAAGGGTAACTTAGATTGGATCTCCTCCCCCTCTACCGACTGGGATGGCGATGGTTGTGAAGATGATACTCCCGAAGACCTTGATGCTGACAATGATACCTATCCTGACGTGTCTGATGATTGTCCGAAAGGCGATATTGGCTGGACGCCTACTGGACTGAATGATTATGATTCGGACGGATGTAAAGATTCAACAGAAGACGATGACGATGATAACGACACAGTGGATGATGTTGATGACACATGTCCCAAAGGCAATCTTTCTTGGATTTCCACACCAATCACTGATAATGACGGTGATGGTTGCCGCGATTCAACAGAAGATATCGACGACGATGATGACGGTAAAACAGACAATCTCGATAACTGTCCACTGACTCCAAATCCACTTCAAGAAAACCACGACAGTGATACAGAAGGTGACGCTTGTGATGACGATGATGATAATGATGGTGTCGATGATGATGTTCCTGATGTATGCCAGCTCGGTACCCTCGGTTGGATTTCATCTCCGGCAACTGATTATGATTCAGATGGTTGTCTTGATTCTGGTGAAGATGGTGATGATGATAACGACGGCGTTGCTGACGGTAATGATGATTGCGTGACAGGAAACCTCGATTGGATTTCAGACTCTACTACGGATTGGGATAGCGATGGTTGCGAAGATGCTTCTCCCGAAGATCTCGATGACGACAATGACGGCATGATTGATTTGGTTGATGACTGCCCTCGTAACAGCGACTTAGGCTGGATTTCTTCCAGCACGACAGATTATGATTCAGATGGCTGTCGCGACGCAGGTGAGGACAATGATGACGATAACGATACAGTGACTGACTCGAATGACAATTGTCCTCAAAGCACAGTGGGCTGGATATCGACACCAGTTACAGATAACGATGGTGATGGATGTTCGAACGCAAACGACACTGATGATGACAATGATGGAATCAACGACACTCTTGACAACTGTATCTTCGTTGCGAATCCTGATCAAGCAGATTACGACAGTGATGAAGCAATTCTTGGATTCGGTTTCTCCGGAGATGCTTGTGATGATGATGATGATAACGATGGCGTTCTCGATGTATTGGATGATTGCCATTTCGGAAACCTCGGTTGGGTTTCGAACAGTCTCACTGACCACGATCAAGACGGATGCCAAGATGGCTCTTCAGAAGATACCGATGATGACAATGATGGTGTTGAGGATTCAATCGATGACTGTCCAACTGGTAGCGTTGGATGGGTGGCAGGACCTGACACCGATTATGACTCCGATGGATGTGAAGACGCAAATGAAGACCTCGACGATGATAACGATACTGTCCCGGACGTCAACGATAACTGTCCGAAAGGAGAAATTGGTTGGACTCCAACACCCGCAATTGATTATGATTCGGATGGTTGCAGAGATTTAACCGAAGACTTCGATGACGACAATGATGGCATTCTCGATGTTGATGATGTCGTATGTCAAAAAGGAGATTTGGGCTGGATTTCAAATCCTGTTACAGACCATGACTCTGATGGGTGTCGAGATGCGGGTGAAGACCTGGATGACGACAACGATACTCGAGCGGATACCAGCGATGATTGCCGAATTGGGGAACTTGGCTGGATTTCTGATAGTGTAGGTCCACCAATTACCGATTATGATGCAGATGGTTGTAGAGATGAAACCGAAGACAATGATGACGACAATGACTTCATTCTCGATGATGATGATTCCTGTCGTCTTGGCGACTTGGGTTGGGTTTCTCGTCCAAGCACCGACCATGATTCCGATGGATGTAATGACGTCACAGAGGATGATGACGACGATAATGATGGAATGACCGATAACGAGGACCAGTGTCCGAAAGGCGACACTTATTGGGATGCCAGTTACGACCCCGGGTCACCACCTGATCACGATGCCGATGGCTGTCGTGACGCAACAGAGGATACCGATGACGACAATGATTGGGTCCCAGACTCAATTGACTTGTGCCCGAGAGGGATTCACTCTTGGCCGCAAGATTTGACACCTCTGGGCTACTCAGACTATGACAGCGATGGCTGTCTCGATCAATTCCATACCCCAAGTGGTTATGAAGAAGATTTAGATGATGATAACGACGGAGTTTTAGACGTCGGTGATTCTTGTCCAATGGGTGATTTGAACTGGATCTCAACCCCAGTCAATGATAACGACCGTGACGGTTGTAAGGATGACTCTGAAGACACTGATGATGATAATGATGGTACAGAAGACATCGATGATTTGTGCCCGCAAGGCGATTCAGGATGGATTCCAAGTAACGAGACAGACTATGACTCCGATGGCTGTCAAGATTTGCTTGAAGATAATGATGATGACAACGATGGTGTCTATGACATCAATGATTTGTGTCCGAAGGGCGAACTTGGATGGATATCGTTAGAAGGTACTGACTACGACTCTGACGGTTGTCATGATGAACTGGAAGACCTTGACGATGATAACGACCAAATTTTAGATCTCGTGGACAATTGTTCGAAAGGACAACGGTTCTGGATTTCCACACTCATGACAGATTATGACCGAGACGGTTGTTACGATGGAACAGAAGACCTTGATGATGACAATGATTCAGTACTTGACACCATGGACGAATGTCCAAAGGGTAATTTGAACTGGACCTCTGGCAATTCGACAGACTATGACCTTGATGGATGCCTTGATTCAACAGAAGATCTTGATGATGACAGCGATAATGTTCTGGATGTTGATGATAACTGTCCGAAGGGTGAACTTGGTTGGTTGTCGACTACTTCGACTGACCATGATTCTGACGGTTGTCGAGATTCGACCGAAGATATGGACGATGATAACGACGGTCTCGCAGATTTAATCGACAAATGTCCTTTAGGTCGAGCCAACTGGGATTCTTCAGCATTTGACCACGATTCTGATGGATGCCGTGATTCACTTGAAGACGATGACAATGACAATGATGGTATCCTTAACAGCGCAGACAACTGTGTTGCTGGCAATCTCAACTGGGTTTCAAGTCCGTCTACAGACCTTGACGGCGATGGGTGTTTAGATAGCTTAGAGGACTCCGATGACGATGATGACGGAATACTGGACGTATCTGATGCGTGCGCTCGTGGTGAAACCTCTTGGACTTCCACTTCTGCTGAAGATTACGATTCTGATGGATGTCGTGATTCTTCAGAAGACCTTGATGATGATGATGACAAAGTTTTGGACGAAAGTGATTCTTGCAACGGAATGAAACTCCAATGGACTTCATCTCCAGCAACCGACTTTGATGGTGATGGATGTTATGATGAATCCTCCGAAGACCAAGACGATGACAATGATGGCGTGTTTGATACCATGGATAACTGTCCGAAAGGAATGACTTCGTGGATATCTGAAATTACCAATGATTACGATCTTGATGGTTGCCTTGATTCGGGAGAAGACCTTGATGATGATGGCGATTCAGTTCCTGACGAGTTTGACACATGCCCGCTTGGTGAAATGAACTGGGAGTCTTCAACACTCACCGACTCTGACCTTGATGGCTGCCGAGATGGAACCGAAGATTTCGATTACTTTATCGCTGACAGTTCCGGCCAGGACCCCTGTGAAAACAGCCTGGCTCCAGATTGCACTGGACCAACTTCGAACAGAGATGTCATCACGGAAGAATCCTCTGATGAGCAAGTTAAGCAACTGGTAGTCACGACTCTTGCCATTGCAATTGTTCCAACAGTAATTGGTATTCTTTTGCTTGCATATCGCATGAAGTGGTAATCGTAACGATACTGACACCTTCAAAGAGGTTGATGTTTTGCTTGTTCTATGGCGAAGTTGTTGATTTTGGCTGCATCCAACGGGAAGAACCTTGAATTATCCTCGGAGATACAAACTGCGGCTGAAAAACAGGGCCATGAGGCTAGGACTCTGGACTTGTGTGACTTGGGTTTGCCACTCTATACACCTCAAGCCGAAAAGGAAAATGAAGACCTTGAGCCAATCCGATCTTCTATGGAGCACATTCTCTGGTGTGATGGAATGATTGTTTGTGCACCTGAGTACAACGGTTTGACGCCTCCTGTTTTGAGTAATTTCATAGCTTGGGTTTCCGTACAATCGGCAAATTTCCGTCTTCTCTTTAACAAACGCAAAGTTGGTCTCGCCTCTGTAAGCGGCGGAGGAGGTCATCAAGTTATTTTGGGCATGCGAATGCAATTTGCTTATCTTGGCTCCAATGTTCTCGGTCGTTCAATAGTCGTGAATAAGACGAAACCTCTGAATCAAGTTTCCGTTAACGAAATGATTTCTGGGGTTTTGGAATGAGTTTGCCTCGAACACTCAAAATGACTGCTCCAACACACACGGTTTTGGAGGGAGGAGGTTTTCCAGTACGCAGACCCACGGCAATGGGTCAATTGATGAGTCCCTTTTTGCTCTTAGATGAAATGGGACCTGTTCATTGGGATCCTGGACAAGCAATTGGTGCTCCAGCACACCCACATCGGGGCTTTGAGACCGTGACCTACATGATTCAAGGAGCAATGCAGCATGAAGACAGTGCAGGAAATAAAGGCGACTTAAATCCAGGAGATGTTCAATGGATGACTGCAGGACGAGGTATCATTCACTCAGAACTTCCTCAAGATGAATTCCTTAAACAAGGAGGTGTGACTCATGGTTTCCAAATTTGGGTTAATTTACCTTCGAAGGATAAAATGATGCAACCCCGCTATCAAGACATTCCTGCAAAAGACATTCCCAAAGTCACTTCAGAAGATGGTAAAGTTTGGGCGAACGTTATTGCAGGTTCTACTCTCGGTATTCAAGCGGTCATTGATACAGTAATTCCAATTACTTACATTCATATGAAAATACAACCAGAAGGTGTTCATCATCAATTGATGAAGAAAGGGCTGAATGGAATGATTTATGTCTTTGGTGGCACGGTTCATATTGCTGGTAAACCAATACATGACGGTCAATTAGGTATTCTTACAGATGGCGATGAAGTTACCTTTGAAACTCGTGGCGAAGAAGCAGAGTTTTTGATTCTTGCAGGTCCTGAACTGAATGAGCCCATTGCTAGATATGGACCGTTTGTGATGAACACACGGGAAGAGATTCAACAAGCCCTTCGAGATTATCAAAATGGTACACTTGCTTAACGTATTCTCAGTTCTTCAGTGCAGTGTTCAGCTCGAATCAATGTCGCTGTAATTCCATTTGCCGTTTGTGATTCTCTCATACGCAGCACCTCCAAGCAAAAGAGGTCCTGCGAAGGTAACAAGCCGATGAGTCACCAAGACTCCAATCACCAAACAGTATTGTTCTTTCGATTTATGAAGACCCAAATATTTGGATAAAGATGCTCGTGCCGGGATTCGAACCCGGGTCGGCGGGATGAAAACCCACTATGATGGACCTGGCTACACCACACGAGCGACAGCCGTTCCACCGACCACCCCTTGATAATGATTCGCTCTCACGAAGACGAGTATAGAGAGGCTCCGTGGATATTTTCAAGTCACGCCGTACTTTGTTCCAGTTCGATACCTGACCACCATTTCCAAAGGAGCCAAGCAATGATTATTGAAGCCATCATGACAACAGCCAACATGATTTCATTCTCCAAGAACCAATTCAACACCTCAACGGCCTCCCTCCCATAGACTCCAATCATCACAGCTTCAAGTCCAAATCGAAGTCCTCTTCCGCAGAGGCCTGCGAGTAAAAACGGCTTTTTCTCCATTTCACCCATGCCAGCAACCCATCCAAACACCTTGTAAGGAATTGGTGAAAAAGCCGCAATGAATATCCCAAAGGTTCCGTATTTGAGTGTTAAGGCTTCAATTTTATCGAGGTGTGATTGTTTAGAGAACCGCAATATAAACGACCTGCCCCATCGCTTTCCAATCCAATAACCTACAAGCGAGCCAGCAACAGAAGAAAGCGTAACTGTCAGCCATAGCCAAATCACCATTGGAACGTTTCCTATAGTCTCTGCGAGCATTGGTATGTAGAGTAAATCCGGTGGAATGGGTTGAATAATTGATTCTGTAAAGGAGACGACAGCTAGACTTGCCGGCCCAAACACATCAAAAAAGTCGAGTATAGTCTCCTTCCACGACATGATGATTGCTCAGGAGACCCTCTCATGAAGGTGTGGGTGTGCGGTGACTTCAAGGAGGGTATTCTTCAGTAGTGGAGTTAATGCGAGTTCTCGATACAGCCGCATTGATCCATTGGCCTGTTACTGAATTAAATGGTAACGTCTGTGCAGTGAGTCAGCAAGCAGAATTAGAACGAGTCAGCCCACAACGGTGGATGCTGATTCAAGCACTTGATATCGATTGGCGAGATGTTCCCGATAAATGGCTGGATGAAGCGAGAGAAATTGCTGCACAGAGCGGCGATCTCCCACGCCTTTCGGATGTTGACCTCGATGTCTTAGCCCTCGCTTTGGGACTCAATATCTCGTTGGTCACCGATGACTATCGCTTACAAAACACCATGAAATCAGTTGGTAAGCAGCCTAAATCCGTTGGGACAACTGGTGCAAAACAAGTGTGGCAATGGGAAATGAGATGCACTGGGTGTCGAACAAGCAAAGAAGTTCCCGAAGATGTCTCTCGCTCAAAAAAGGGAGACGTCGGTGATTGTGACCGATGTGGCTCACCGATGGTCTTGAAGAGAAAGAGATGAATCACTCTTCTGAAGTGGATACTATTGATTCGAGAGCTTTCACTTTACGCTCAAGTTCTTCAACTTCCATTCCGGAGGGGTCCAGTCCAACATCCCGTGCACGTTGAGCGAGTTGCTGTGAAGGCGTTCTTCCGCCTGCTTCAAGGTCAGTCAATGTGCGTGAAGTGTCGGTCAAGCCTTTTTGGAATTCACCTTTGGAGCGGCCCAACGCATTTGCCATCTTTGGCAACCGTTCCGCACCGAACAAAATGAAAAACAATCCAATGAGAATTGTGAGCTCGAGTGGTCCTAAACCGCCTATCATGTATCTTCCTCAAACCTGTGGAGTAGGGGTTTAGTGTTGAAGTCTTCGGCTCAAGTGTCTGTCATTTGGCTCTTTATCCACCAGATACGGGGGGCAGTAATGCCAATTCATCACCATGACTCAATGGGTTGCTCATCTCACATTGTGAACCATTTATTGCAGTGACAAGTCCTCGTTCTTTCCATTCTGCAAGACCAAGGAGATGCAGAACCCCCTCAACATCATTTGGCTGTGGAATTGAGATTTCCTGACGTTTCCAACCCATTGTTTCAGCGAGTGGCCCGAATGCAAGAAGTGTGATGCTCATCTCCTTTCCTTCGTTCATAGTGATGCTTTGAAGCGGTAGTTTATCAACGCACTCGCTTGTCCTCATTGTATGGGAGCAGTCATGAAAGCAAGCCGCTTGTGGAAAATCTATCCCTCGGGCGAATCCTCAATTCAAGCAGTTAAAGGAGTCAATGTGGAAATTCAAGTTGGAGAAATGGTCGCTATAATGGGGCCGTCAGGCTGTGGCAAAACAACACTGTTGAACATACTCTCGGGTATTGATGAGCCGAATTCGGGTGAAGTCACCGTCAAAAACCAACCGCTTTTCGGTATCTCAGATGATGCGCGTACACGTATGCGTGCAGAGAATTTAGGATTTATTTTTCAAGATTTCAATCTTCTACCCGTACTTTCGGCTGTTGAAAATGTAGAATTGCCTCTCCTCTTGCTCGGTAATTCTGCATCTGATTCACGCAAAGGTGCACTTGCAGCCCTCAAATCTGTTGGATTAGAAGACCGGGCTGAACACCGGCCTGCTGAATTATCAGGTGGGCAACAACAACGTGTTGCTGTAGCTCGTGCGTTGGTTCACAACCCTGCCGTTATTCTCTGTGATGAGCCAACTGGCAATCTTGATTCAACCACTTCTGCGGAAGTTCTTCAACTTCTTCTGGAATTAAACAAAGAGCGTAACACCACATTTCTCATTGTCACTCACGACCCGATTATTGCTCAACATTGCTCACGTACCCTACGTATGTCAGACGGTGTCATAATAGAAGACCAAAGGAACGCTGAGGAGGAGTGACGCTGCTGCTGCAACTCACCATTCTCTCAGCAGTGGTTGCCCTGTTGAGTTTTATCTCTACATTGGGTGTTGGTCGTTGGAAACAACTCGGATTTGGAAAAATAACCTTGCTGACTCTTGGCCCGGTAGCTGATGCAATACTTGCCTACGTATTTCTTCAATGGCTGTCAGTAGGCGGGTTAACTCTGTGGGCTGGGTCTTTGGCCTTTGGTATCATTAGCCATGTTCTTCTCCAGCCAATCCTTGTCCCTCAACGTCTTGTTGTATGGCGCTTAGCCACTCAAAACATTCTACGAAGGCGACGCCAATCGGCTTTGCTCATGGTCGGATTGATTATTGCCTCAGCAATCATCACGTCATCGATGGTGGTTGGCGATTCTTTGGATGCAACTGTTCGCTACGAAGTCGAGGGGGCGTGGGGTGAGACTGACATCACTCTTTCCGGGTTTGACCTTTCTGTTGGTGAGCGAGTCGTTCTTTCCGAAGAACTCGCCAATTCTATGTGGGATGGGATTCAACTTCACTCGGAGTTGTCAGGTCAAATTCTCGGCCAACAACAGGGGATAGTGACTTCTGCGAGTGTTGCGACCAATGATTCATCACGCACTGGAGTTACTTGGATGGCGATGAACAGTACAATTGACGCAAAGGGGTTATGGCCAACTCTTGGGGCTTCCTCTACCGGTATACGCTACGCTACATTGCATGAGGCAAATCGATTCTCCGAGCAAACCTATGTCGCTGTAAACGAAGTCTTAGCGGAAGAATTGGGACTTTCGGTCGCTGACGAGTTTGAACTTGGCTGGTATGTAACTCAAGAAAATTCTCGAGTCCGTATGGAATCATCTGCCAAAGTTCTCAAAATAGTTGAAAATGAGGGGCAAGGAGCATCTGCAGGAACACAGGCACCTGCAATTTTCACAGATCTTGCAACTGCCCAATCGCTTCAAAAACTCACCGGGAATCTAAATTCACTGTATTATGCAGTGGACAATCGCTATGATCACGCTGGTCAAATTGAGCCAATTCTTGAAGATATGGAACTCTTACTCGATGAATTCATCTTAGCTTCTGATGTAGGGCTAAGTGTTGACGTTGATGAGGATACAAAGTCGATGACTTTGACTTCAAGTAAGGGTCTCAGCCGCCTTTCAGGAGAGTTGGTGCGTGGCATACGGGGTAATCTCTCCGAACTGTCTCCTGACTCGAGCATGATGGAAATCCTACAAGTTCCAATGATTGAATTGACAGAACAGGACGAGCAAATATTGACACTTGCCGATTCGGAAATCTCTCGACTACATTCAGGTCTTCGTGGACTGTGGCACTTTTCTCCAAGTGGTGCAGGGTTCCAAATCGATGGTAGCAGTGATGCATGGGTCTGGAGGGTCGATGAAGGTCAAATTGCGCATGATTTCACATTGGATGCCTCTGGCGAATACGGATTAATTTCAACGGATGAAGGCCTCATTGTAGGTTTTGAAAGAGAGCTTGACCAAGATCAGTGGGCTTCTTTCGAAAGCGAAGGAGAAATGGTATCTGTAACACATGATGAAAGCGGTTGGTGGGCGCTTGAGCAAACTGAAACCATGTATAAGCTCCATTCGTTTTCTCTTAATCTTCAACAACACACTGTACAAAATCTTTCACTAAGCCTCCCATCTACCATACTTTCGAGCCAATTAATCTATCAAAATGGCTTGTATCTCGAAATAGAGAGTCTTCTTTCCTCCAGTCGTTTCTTTTCCTCGTTGACAGAAATCGCTTTTTCTCCTTTGAACTCTTCTGCGGAATGGCCAGTTAATGAAAATACATCCGCACTTGTCCCACTCCATACTTCCTGTGACGGCGTTGCATCGGTCACATTGTCGCACTTAGACCACCACTGGTGCACTTTTGCAGACGGACTAATACGGTGGGATTCATCCACTGGCAAGGTTGAATCACTGCGAATTCCTATCGTTTCTGCAGCGGGAGGGCTTGGGGTATTGCCGCAGTTGTTCCTTGCTTTTGGTGGTGAGCAATCCCCTGCTACTGTCGAACAAGGCGAGGTTCTCTTCAGTCAACGTCTGAACGAGTTGAACCTGTCTGCTAACGACAGTGAAGTTTGGGTAAAAGGTCTCATTCCCTACGCATTCGGGGATAATACTGCTTACCGGTTATCGTTTAATGGCTCGTATGCCAATCTCGAAGGGATGGAAAGCCTTGCTGAATTGGATGCGGTCATACTTGGACTTGTATCTCTCAAGGATGGAGAGATACTTGCATCTGCGGGAGATGATGAACGTTCGATGGTTATCATATCACTTACTGGTGAATGGAATAGTACAGTGTCTTCTCCGCTTCTCTCTTGGCTTGATCTACAATCAAACGCTTCTGATGCCGATTTAACCATTCGAGCTGTAAAGGTAGAGGCTGCAGCCATCGCTGAAGAGTCATCGGGGGTTCTTGCTGCTATGTTTTTGGTTTTTGGAACATTTACTATTGCAGCGGGAATCTTGCTTGTCTTGACCATTGTTATGATGTTAGCAGAAGCAAGACGTTCTGAACTTGGAACCATGCGTGCATTGGGCGTTACCCAATCGGATGCTCGTGCACTTGCTGTCCAAGAAGGGATACTTTTGTCGGCTCTTGCAAGCGCTTTAGGCGCTTTTGTTGGATTAATTCTCGCTTGGGTTATCAGCATCGGCTTCGATAATATGTTTTCATCTGTTGGCTCCAATCAATTTACTTTTGCTTGGGAATGGACCTCGATGTTTTCTGGTGCCGTCTGGGGATTCCTTCTCGCTATCTTCACGCTATGGTTGTCAGCTCTTTGGACCTCAAAGTTGAACATTTTACTCGCTCTGAAAGGTGGCCGTCTACCACGTTCAGAAGGCATACCTTGGTTCCTCCTTCTTCTGCAAATACTGGCCTTAGGTGGAAGTTCACTTTCCCTTCTGATACTGTTCGTACTCGGTTTTGATTCGGGTGTTGCCTATTTCTTGTGGATGGTCACTGGCGTATTGGCCCTGTTGGTGATTGTACCCTTCTTTACCTGGGAACTGCCTATTTTCTTACGTTCTAAAAGTGGTTTTTGGCAGCGTTTATGGAGGAATGCAAGCCGAAATACCTTAGCGGTCCTTGGAGCAACCTTACTGCTTTGGACCGTAGGCCTCTCGTCACTTGACCCTGTTCGTCAAAGCATGGAAGCGGATGAACTCTCGTTCATTGTGCTTGGGTTGGTTGAAGTTTTTGCAGGGGTACTCATACTCACGAGTGCTGCCCCTCTGCTTGTGAAGAGGTTAGGCAAATCGAAGATACTCACACGTAGATGGGGTCCGGTCCTTCCAGTCTCTCTCGCTTATCCACTTGCGACACCCGTTCGAACCGCAGTGGTGATGGGTATGTTCTCAATTACCGTGTTCTCGGTAATTGTTTTGGGAGGATATGCTGAGCAATTTGACAATTATACAAGTTCGTTTGTTGAAGATGCTGAAGGTGAATATGAATTGTTGCTGACGGGATCACGCTCAAGTCCGATTGAATTATCTGAAAATATATCGGACTGGAACCTTTCTTCTCAACTTGAATTCAACATTGATTCTGTGGCGAGAGTTCATCGCGGCGAAGTCTTCCTTGAGGACGCAGATGGAGAGCGAATGCCTTACGTCGTTCGTGGTTTTGATGACGCTTTTGCAGAGCATGGAGGTTTACCCCTTTACACCTGGGACTCTTCATTGGGTGAGGACGAAATCGAAGTTTGGAATCTTGTCTCTTCACGGGATGATTTAGTACTTCTTGATGCCTCATTTGGACTTGAAACAATTACTGATGGAAGTGGTATTTCAATGTTAAGTTTTTCAATTGGAGAATCGATTTCGCTAATTGATATTTCAAATCCTGGAAACACACGTTCAGTTCAAGTTGCAGGATTCCTCGAACAATCATCTTACTTGTTTTCTGCCGGCGTTTGGATGAATGATGAATTGGTTATCGATCAGTTCGATGGGCGCCTCACACGAATGTATGTAAGTGTCTCTGATGACGCTCAACCTTCGGATTCTTTTGAAGATGAGATGGTAAGTGATTTCTCTCCAACTGGGAAGAGTAAAGATGTGCGTCTTGCGAGTGCAGAGTTGGAATCTGAACTCACGCCTTTGCTGAATGCGGAGGGTGTTCAAGTCTCGATAATTTCTGATGAAGTCATGTTGTTGCAGACATTGGTACTTGCTCTACTCGGTATTTTCGAAGGATATCTGGCTCTAGGCCTCATCGTTGGTATCGCAGGAATAGGAGTCGTAACGGTGCGCTCGGTATCTGAACGAACGAAATCGATTGGGATTTTGCGGGCACTTGGGTATCGAAAGAATATGGTCATATTGTCCTTTTTCATTGAGGTGTCTTGGGTGAGTGTACTTGGTATGTGTAACGGTATTTTGGTTGCGATTGGATTCCATAGGGCCCTTTACATTGCTTTTTGGAAAGATCAAGGGGCGAGTTTCAGTCTTCCGACCGAGTCTATTTTATTGGTATTTGTAGGGGGTTGGGCTCTTGTTTTACTCTCAACCTTTATCCCAATTCGGAGAGCTTCACGAATTCCAGCATCTGCTGCTTTGAGAGAGGCATGAATTGTTGTTAACTTTTGTCAAAACACCACCTTTTTGCCTTTCTTACAGAATTTTTCAATGATTCAATCACGAAGTACACTCCTTTTACAAACAAGTTACTCTATTCACTTGATTAAACGGATGGCTGCGAGCCATAATTTTCTATGGGCGTCGCGGAATCTTATAAGAAAGTTCATTTTTTGCACTCCTATAGTATAAATACGACGCTTTTCGTGGGAGGGATTACCGAACCATCGGAGGTATAGATATGCGAAAAATAACCCCTATGAT
>TARA_B110000444_G_scaffold130745_1_pt1 | contig 15442 bp, 17 predicted proteins | sample TARA_B110000444 | Tara Oceans TARA_B110000444 (sample SAMEA4398370) | marine metagenome | biome: Polar Biome; feature: [SRF] surface water layer (ENVO:00010504); material: water (ENVO:00002006), including particulate matter (ENVO:01000060) such as... | depth 5 m | reverse complement strand
CCACGGCGTCTTACCTATGAAGTTCACTCAAGGAGTTGCCAGCAATCCTGGTTGAGGCGAACCAAGAGGCCTTGTGATTCGGCCAGGTCAATAAGGTTCTCAAGCTCCATACCGTTGTTGCTTTTTTCAAGAACAGGCTGAAGTGTCTTCAGACTCAGGATACCGCTTTCGTCTGTGGCATCATGGAGTATTTTTGGCAAACTTTGGAACGATATCGGTTCTTCTTGGTGGAAGAGTTTGTTGTTTTCATAAAGACGCTTACGTAAGGTTTCTCGTAATTCTTCTGGAGTATTCGCTAGAGCCACCTCGATTCGCAATTCAGAAGCAGTTGCTACCGAAGTGACAATTTCTGCATCAGATGGCAACTTTTGTCCACAATGCGGGCAGATTCGCCCAATGCTACGGTGACCATGACAGGTGGAGCAAGCACTGCACCGGATGACATTCCATCCTCCACCAGACATAGTTTGGCTTCACGGCGAGGGTACTTCAAGACTTCTCACAGTGAAAAATCAGTGTTCGTGCGGCGTGAGCCTGGCCGAAGTGCTGGTGCTGCTGGTGCTTTGACATCAACCCGTTTTGGAGCCGGCTCTGTTGCCTTGCGCGTCAGCGCACCTCGAACTGGACCCGTACCAGTCCGAGCTCCGAGTGAAAGTGAATTCGGTAAAATCAGTGCAGCCATGGCAACACCGTGATGATCTGCTGCTGCCGTCACTTCATCAACAGCCACATCAAAAGAGAGTACTTCGAGATCCCGGCTCGCCAGTTTTCTTTGCAAGTGACGACGTAGCAGAAGTGTGGTTTCTTCGTAATCCATTTCAGTGGAGACGGTTGCCACAATTGCACATTCATCGCCTTCTGGCGTTACACAAGCAGCCCAAGCCACACCTGCGCATGCGGAGGAGCCATTCCATGCATAAGCAGTTGCGATATGGCATTCAACGAGGGAGCCCATCGGGAGCGATTTTGGTGGCGTTGCACCGAAGCCGAGAGGTAACATAGCTCCTCGCATTTCGATTAAACGTGAATCACCGAGCCCCAATTCTACGAGACCTTGATCATAAGCATCCTCTGCATTTTCGCCCCAGGGAGCAACAGCAGTCATGAGCCAACCTGGGCATGCAACGTTTGACGAGCGTTCGTCTCCGGAGGGGTACATGGTGTTGGTACAGATGCAACGGGTTCATGAAGAACATGGTCGTGTGGGTATTATGGCGACGGTTTCACGGAGACTCCTCTTCATCGCAGCCGTTCTCCTTCTTGTCACTTCTATTGGAATAAATGTGACGAGTGGTGGGAGCACTCTTTTGATTGTGGCCTTAGGACTTGGGTTAATCTTTGTCACCTTGGCTTGGACGCTCTTTGACGCACCTTCAAAGCCAACAGTCTCAAGAGGTTCAACGCCAATTAAATCACAATATTCAATGGGGAAATCCTCTTTGGATAATCACAGGGAAAACCAAGAACAATCGTTACCGGATCCTCTTGAATCTGGTTTTGACATACCGTTAATGTGATTACATTAAGCGAACGGTTTCGAGGTTTTGAGGTGCATATGTTCTGCACTTGTAACGCTCACGCAGCGTCTTTCCGAGTTCATTGCACTTGTGATAGTCACCATGATGGCAGATGATATTCTTCGGCGTGGGAGAGATTTGGTCGACGAAATCGAGTAACTGACGACGGTCTGAATGTCCAGAGAATCCGTCGATTGTAACCATTTCACATCCAATCTTGACGATTTCTGTCTTTCCATTAATAATCATAGGAACTTCTCCAAACCCTTTCTGCAGGCGCCGACCAAGCGTACCTTCTGCTTGATATCCTACGAAACACAAGGAATTACGGTCTTCATGAGCCCAGTTTTTGAAATATTCCATGACTGGACCACCATTGAGCATTCCAGAGGTTGCCAAAACAATACATGGTGAATTATCCATAATGATGCTCTCACGTAATTCTCGTCCTTTGACTGGTCGGAACCACTCACTGGTAAACGGGTTTTCTCCATCGTCTTTGAGTAGAGACTTTCGAAGACTGCTGGTGAGGTAATCAGGGTGTCCTGCGTGAATGGCTGTTGCTTCTTGGATCATTCCGTCGAGCCAGACAGGAACCGGTTTGACATTTCCAGAGCGGAATAATTCGTCAATAGCAATCATGACTTCTTGGCTACGGCCAACTGCAAACACGGGACAAATTACTTTGCCTCCTCTTGCAATCGTTCTCGAAACAATGTCTTGCAACTCTTGATTCGCCTCTTGCCGAGAAGGTTGGTAGTCCCCAGAAGCACCGTATGTTGATTCAATAACCAGAGTTTCAACACGAGGGAAACGAGTATTTGCTGCATCAAAGAGCCATGATTTCTCATACTTTTGGTCACCACTGAAAACAATGTTGTGCTTTCCATCACCGATGTGAAGATGGACAGCAGAAGAACCAAGAATGTGGCCTGCATTGGAAAACGTCAGTTTAATGTCGGGAGCAACATCTGTTGTTTCATCCCAATCAACATCCACGACGTGCTTCATACAGGTACGAATGTCTTCCATGTCGTAAGGAGCTCGCTTTCCTTCTGCACCGCCAACCTTGAGGTAGTCGGTTTGTAAAAGAAGCATCAAGTCACGGGTGGGAGGTGTGCAGTAAACTGGACCTCTGTATCCATACTTGAACAGAACTGGAAGCATTCCTGCATGGTCGAGGTGAGCGTGCGTCAAGACAACTGCATCTAACTTTTCCAAAGGCAAGGCTTCTGGAGCGGTGAAATATGGCATTGGGTCGGTATCAGAAGCGATGTTCACACCAACGTCAATCATGACTCTTGATTCATTAGTCGTAACAAAGTGGCATGCGCGACCCACTTCTCGGTATGAACCAAGAGCAGTGACTCGAGCCCAAGTTGCGCCAGGACGTTGAGGTCGGTGAATGTTAAGGCCAAAGTCTTTCAAAAGTTTTCTACGTTCTTCAGCATGAACATGGCGATAGCCGCGAATGTCATGAACGGTTTTCGAAACCAATGGCGGGGTTCGCTCGACTTTTATGAGCCAACCGCACTGGTCTCTAATTTCTTGCAAATTAATACCACGTCGTCCGACCGCTTCACCAGGGTTCTCACATTGAACAATGATTTCTCTGTAGCATCCATCAAAGTAAATATTTGTGATGGCTGCTGATTCGGGGATGATTTCTTTGACAATCTTTGTAGCGTCTTCTTCTGATTTCATAATGGATATATCAGGACGAAGAACAATCTTTCGCTTCACTTTGTGAGCGATTTTAGCAAGTAAGCCATCGGTCGAAAGAATTCGGTTCGGTTCGGGAGTTACTAAAGCAATGTTGCCTGCTTCTAATTCAACAGTGTAAGGAATATCCCGGGGGACTATTTTTTGCACTTGATCTTTCAATTCTTTAAACGATAGACGCATAATTTCACCATGCCCCGCGCTCGCACATTAACTGTGCACATACTCTCCCAAAGGAGTGCAGTGTTGAGCTGCGGGAATAAAAATACTCAAGAAAGAAGTTTTGAAACTTCATCTTGAGTGAGGGACACAAAGCCATCTTTGGCAGTGATTACTGCCAAATCCATGCCGTTTCCGGAAGCGGCGTCACGCTGCCCCGATGCGTGAAGGGCACGCGCCGCGAGTTTCAATGCATCGGTTCGAGACATTCCCTCGCTGAAGCCATCTTCAAGGACACCATACATGTAAGGAGACCCGGAACCAGTTGCACAATATGTGTCTGGAATCGAACCACCTGCTGAATCAATGGAATAGACGTGACCGCCTTCGTCATCGACCCCGACAATCAAGAGTTGAACCCAATGTGGACGGCCAGAAAGAATGTTTGCTGTCAAGGTTGCAGCACCTCGAACGGTCATTGGCTGTTGCCGACGAAGTTGGAATAAAGCAACTTCAGCGGAGAGGGTGCGGGAGAGTGATTGAGCGTGGCCAACCAATCCAGCAGTTGTGAGTGCGAGGTTATCTCCAATCTTGAAGAGTTTCTGAACACTTTTGTTTGCAATAAAGTGGCCCATTGTGGCTCGGTGGTCCGCTCCTACAACGACACCGCCGTTGAAAGTGATTCCAATCGTACTTGTTCCGGTTTTCAATACATTCTGCTGCGCATCCATTGTCATCAATCCCTGCTTTTAGTCGACACCTTTTGAACCTTGAGGCGACATGACTTGGTTCCAATGGACCCTTATCAACCCAACGAACAGTCGGCAAAAAAAAAAGCATTCACAAATCGGGCGTTTAATTTAACTTTCATGCGAGTGTTCTTGAGGTGGCCGGCTTCACATGGCAATATGCGCAGAGGTAAGAAAGGAAAACGAGACGAAGCACAGTCTTCACTCGATGCCTTCACCAATGCGGCGGCGGAGGCAGAAGTCAACTCTGTGCCTGAACCGGTTGTCCCCGCAATGCCGGACCTTGACGCATTGGCAAGAGCCGATGAACAAATCCGACAAGCAGAGGAGGAGTCGGTGTATCAACAAGAGATGAAGGATGAAGTGAAACCGCTTCAGACCTTTTCCATGCCAAGCATGGAACATTCACAACCTCAAGTGACCCCGTCAAGTGATGTCATTTACCATGACCTCGGCGAATTGTATCCAAATCCACCTCTTCTTGACTCAGATAACGGCATGGTCTTGCACAGGGCCGTACTCAACGACATTACAGGTTGTGGACAATTGATGAACTGGGTGGCAGACGACCATGCAGTCATCGTGGAAATGAATCGTTTGATGAAGAAAACGGTGGAATTCAATGCTGCTTTAGCGCAACTCAATACCTTCATCGATGCTGACCTTGGCGGACAAATTATTCAGATGACTGAAACTCGATTGATGCTCTTACCACCGGGTTGTCGCGGAGTTCGAGGCGTAGAAATGGAAGCATTTGCTGTTGATGCCAAGGAACTAGGAAGGCGACAGCTGTGATGGAAGAACAGCCGGTTAACATCCCCTGTCCGATCTGTTCTACCGAGGGACAACTGGGCATGGTAGCAAATGTCGATGAAATTCCTTATTTCGGCGAGCACACTCAAGTTACTGTCCTCTGCCATGCATGTGGTTGGAGACAGACAGACTTCATCCCTGCAGAGGGGAAGAAGGCCGGTGCTTGGAAACTGGTATTGGATGATACGAAGAAACTCCGTTCTCGAGTGGTTCGGTCCTCTTCCTGTACGGTTCGAATCAAAGAGTTGGACCTTGAAGTCATGCCTGGAACCAATTCGACCGGCTATGTAAGTAATGTTGAAGGAGTATTGAACCGATTTGTCGACATTATCAATATGGTTCGACGTGATGTTGAAAGAGATCTGGAGACAGATACCGAAGAAAATGAAGAACTTTTGAAAGCACGTGCAACGCTTGATTCACTGCTCTCCTCGATTGAGAACGCAGGCGATGGAAGCACATTCACGCTCGAATTTTTGGACCCACACGGCCATTCCATGATTCTTGATGAAGATGCAGTTGAAAGGGAACTGACCGAAGAAGAACTTGTGGAGTTACCTGTCGGACCCGACCCAGCCGTCTTTTCATCGGATGATGTGAATGCTTAACGAGCGTCTTCAGCAAGGAAATCCTTGACAACATGGGCTGTTTGGTCTCGCATTTCATGTAATTGGCTGAGCCAAATCGTTGCACGATCGATGCACAATTGTTTCATCTCACCTGCAAGAATCTTACCGGCCCGGTAGTCGGCATTAATTTCAGCAAGGAATGCATCGTCATCTTCAAAGAAATACATCATGTAGCGATATGCTACGTCAATATCAGGGTTGCCCCCGTTACGCCGATGCTCTTCAACTGTGGCTTGGCCTCCAGAAAAAGCGCGCTTGATTTTCTTTTCAACCGTAGCCAAATCATCACGCAAGAAAAGAGTGGTTTTGGGCTTACTACTGCTCATCTTCTCACCGGTAAGGCCAACTGCGAAGTGGTGATATGTGGATGAAGGCGCAAGAAGTCCCATACCACCAAGAGAGCGTTCATATTCGAGCAACTTCATTCGTATTCGAGACTTATCCTTTGAAGTTGCACTTGGCACATTGATGGTTCCTTGTTTTGGATTCGACAGTATGTCAGAGAATCCAAGATGCTCCAATGCTGCGACCATACCGGAAAAGACATTCTTCAACCGTTCTTTGTCAAGTCGCCCGTTCGGGAGTCGCCCAAGCACTTCAGCATTATCGTCCTGAACTGAAAGACCAATAATGACCCCCGATGATTTTCCATCATTGACATTGAACCAATTGGTTTTGGAAGCAAGACCACGAGTAAGGCGAAGATGAGGGTCTTGGTCCACGCCAACAGGGACAACAATAGGTCGAAGTCCGCCATATTCATCAGTTTGGGGGTGCAATATGTCACCGACCTGGACCAGAGGTGCCTGAACATGGGCAAGATTGGTTTCTCCACCAAAACCGTAAATCGATTCAAACTCATTCAAGTTCGTACGCTTTCCCAACTGGAACCCAAGTCGTTGAACAATAGGCCGAGATGACTGGAAATAGACGTTGGTTTTTTCGGGATCAACACCCAAAGCAGCATAGTGAGAAATATATTCTTCCAAAGCTACTTTTCTGCCTTTTTCAAGCGAAACACCACGAGTTGCTTGACTTTCCAAGTCTGCAACTGCAATTGTAACATCGCCTCCAAGTTCTTGAAACCACTTGACTTGATCGATAACCATGGAATGCCCCATATGCATTTGACCACTTGGCATGAGACCTGTGAGGACCCCAAAGGAGTCCCCTTGCTTTTGAGCATCGAGAACTTGTCCTAAATCTCGGTGAGCAAAGACGATGCCTCGTCGATGGAGGCGCGACGGAGATGGTAATGTCATGGAGTCCATTGACGAAAGACCGAATTGGTCCACAATGCGGGAATAATCCGTAGATTGAGCACTTCCCCATGGGTCAATGACAACATCTTCATCTTCCATTTGGCTATCTCCATCTCATGGGTGAGATGCTTATGCCATCAAGTCTTCGCCCTTATTCGACTTCAAACTTCGATTCAGAAGAGGGGTTTGGTCGGCGAGGAGTCTTTTCAGCAAACGGTCCTAAGCCCTCTTTTTTCAGTATATACATCATACCAGTAATCGTTGATACTGCTACGACAAGAGCTAAGACCGCCAACCATCCTGATTCTCCAATACCGTCACGTGGCTGGACCAACCATGTGAACACGAGTTGAGTGTCCTCACTAAACCGCTTTGACCACTTGAACAAATCCGTTGTATCGTGAGCTGCAATCGTAACAGCAGCAGAATAGTTATTCCAAAATTGGGAACGACCAAGAACATCGAAATCAATTGTCCCATTTACTGTAATCGTAACTTCATGGCCCCGTGTTACCGAGAGGTGGAGATTTCCAGAGCCATTCTGCGTGTATCCTTCTGCGGTCTTTTTCACTCCTTCAAGATCATTGAATGTTGAATTAGAATCGCGAACTTCAACAACCTCCATTCCTTGAACATCAAGAATATAGGTGACTGGAACATTCCAAGCCAGTGGGGTTACCGCTGAACAGCCCTCTGTAATCAGGGAAACAAATTGGATGATGGTTTGATTATCGACAGTTTCAGTTGAGAAGGAAGTATCATGGCAATCATGAACTGTCCAGTAAGACCAAGCCTCACCCCATGTCGTCATCCATGCCTGAGCCTCATCATTGAGGTAACCAGTGATATCACGTTCGTGGCGAATCGTGGCGTCATTCATCCGGCCAACCCAATACAAATTAACAAGACCACCTTCTTCAACAGCCGTCTGAACCTGCTCTTTTGAACCGATTATTTGTTCAAGACTTCCTCCACGTCTTCCGAGATTATACCAATCCCAGTCGTCTTGAGGAACATCTGTCGCATTATGCCAAGCGGATGTAGTCAGGCCATTCACATCCCCGTGAACAGTAAAGCCTTGAGAGGCGATTGAGTTGTGTTGACGCATCGTGAGCCCATCAGGTGTAAACGTGGAAAGTGCATTGTCACCCCACTGACTGGCTTTCACTCGTTGCGAGATGTATTCCCTGCATTCAAGAGCGACGGCACCAGGATCTGCACTCCAAGCGATGTTTGGCATACCATAGCAGCCAAATTCATCACCAGAATCAAGACGCTCTTGTGCAAGAGCGGTCCTCAACCAACCATCTTCTTCCCAATCAATATCCGCAACTGCAGCATGGCTAAAGGTCGAAGAGAGAAGACAAACAAGTATTGCGAGAGTGAGGCTCCGAACGAAAGCCGAGTTTCGCGCAGGTGCCATGGCTGTGGCTACCTGCGGGGTTTTTTGATACTTTGGACAAGTTCCTATGGATGAGGACTTAGGGTCTGAAAAGTAGCCTCCTCGAATGAAAGAGATGGTAACACTCAAAACAAGAGTGGCGTTGGATTTTTTTATGCCTAAGGCAACGTCGCTTGTTGAAGCATGGCAATCTCTGGAAGAGCATTGGCTTATTCCAACGACTGGACAACCCTTACCGAAAACTCCGAGTTACAGTTTTCTTCGCATGTTTTTATCACCGTTTTTACGGCCAATAATGAATGCCAAGATGCACGGAATCCATAACATCCCACGGAAGGGTTCTGTAATTCTTGCCGCCAATCACCTTTCACATGTCGACCCCATCTTCGTGATAGCATCAGCGCGAAGAACTACGCACTATTTAGCAAAAGATGGACACTTCAAGAACGCCGTCATGGGGGCCGCTATGCGTGCTACCGGACAAATTGAAACAAAGCGTGACAAAGGGGGACAAGGAGCACTTTCGAGTGCAGCAGACGTACTCAGTTCTGGACAAGCGCTCGGAATTTTCCCCGAAGGTACCCGTTCCAAGCGCACTGAAAAACCGTTTCTCTTACCAGGTAAAACCGGCACTGCACGTCTTGCCGCATCTTATCCGGATGCAGTCGTTGTGCCGATTGCCCTGCTTGGCACTCGTAAGATGATGATGCCCCAAGACCACAAAGTCCCACGAATCTGGAGGCGGATTACGCTTTGCGCAGGGCAAGGCATTACGTGGATGGAATGGCTTGAACATGTCAACGGTGGCAACATGGATGCAGCGTCACTCCTGTTGCTTTCCAAGAAAGAGGAACACGAAATTCGCGCCTCACTTTCCACACTCTATAGAAAGTTTACAGACCAATTAATGGGGAGTCTTTCTGCACTCGGCGCTCCATAGTTGATGTAGTGTAGAAGACTCAACCCTACGTGGAGCGTATAGAGACTCAACTTGGCACCTTGCTTTTGGATGGATTGTATCGCCATGATAAACTCAAAGCTGAACTTCGGGGCCTTGAGTTACTTTGTTCAATTGTCAACGCCACCCCCGTGTGGAGTTTCAACCTAAGTTCAGAAAAACCATTTCTCTGCTCCAATGATGATGGTCCGACAATTCTCATCGACATATTCCAATGTATTCAAAGTCAATTAATCGATGACGACCCTCACCTTTCAATTTACATGTCCCAAGTCCGTGTGTGTGTGCTCAAAGACGAGAAAGGTATTGAAACGCCAGCAACAGATTCTATTGTATCGCTTGCACTACTCGGAATCGCAGGTTGGCCAATTAATGCAACCCCTGCAACCCTTTGCGAAAAAGCATTGCAATCCGGGACCTATACTATGGAGGATTGTTCTCAACTGCTGCCGCACGACTTTGAGGAAATACAGAATGCTGAGCAACTCAATTCAGCCGGAATAACGCATGCCTCAATCTCAGTTCTTACTCAAATGGCAAGAAGATGGTATGTGTGTCGGTCCTGGACTGTTGAGAAAGTTCGAGAAACTCTTGCACCCTTACTTTCAACTTATACAGCGAACGAAATAGAACGATACCTTGCAGATCCTGATGAAGCATGTGATTCCCTTTTCATCACTGCTTGAGAAAAAATCAATCAAGAATGCTCAAGTGCTGTCGGTTGCGACAAGCAGTTGGTGCCTCAATGAAAGTCTACCACGAACTCATTCAGCGTATTCTTGACGAAGGTGAAGAAAAGGGTGACAGAACCGGAACAGGAACACTGTCGGTATTTGGCCACCAGATGCGTTTTGACCTTGCAGACGGATTCCCAATGGTCACAACCAAAAAACTCCATCTACGTTCCATTGTCCACGAATTACTTTGGTTCCTCAAAGGTGATACGAACGTCAAATATTTGCAAGAAAACGGCGTACGAATATGGAATGAGTGGGCTGATGAACACGGCGATTTGGGACCGGTTTATGGAAAACAATGGCGCAAGTGGGAGGCGAATGATGGGCGGATTATCGACCAAGTCGAACAGGCAATTGACATGATTAAGAACAACCCGAACAGCCGCCGAATCATTGTATCTGCATGGAACGTTGGCGAACTTGATGAGATGGCGTTAATGCCTTGTCACGCCTTTTTCCAATTCCATGTTGCCAACGGGAAACTCAACTGCCAACTTTATCAGCGCAGTGCAGATGTTTTTCTTGGAGTACCTTTCAATATTGCATCATACGCTCTGCTAACTCATATGATGGCACAAATCTGCGACCTCAAAGCGGGAACGTTTGTCCACACCCTTGGTGATGCACACCTGTATACGAATCACCTCGAACAATCGAAATTACAGATTTCACGTGAGCCGTTGCAACTACCAACGCTTAAACTCAATCCGAACTGCACGACGATAGATTCGTTCACTTTTGAGGACATTGAAGTTATTGGATATGAGCATCATCCACATATTTCGGCACCAATAGCAGTGTGAGGTTGATTCGATGTTCACAATGATTTTTGCATGTGATTTGAACGGAGCCATCGGCAAAGATGGAGACTTGCCATGGCGTCAATCTTCAGATTTACAACACTTCAAGCGCATCACGATGTCAAAAACGATGGTCATGGGCCGCAAAACGTGGGAAAGCCTGCCAGGGAAATTACCAGGTCGGCGACACATTGTACTCTCAAGATCTCCTCGTGACGATATTGAAGTCATGTCTTATGAAGAAATTCTCGAGATGGGTGCATCAGAAGAAGTTCTAATTATTGGTGGTGGAGAGATTTACACATTATTCTTGGAGCATACCAAAGAAATTCACAAGACCATTATCGACACTGAAGTTGAAGACGCAGATGCCTTTGCTCCTTCAATGGAAGGTGAAGGATTTCACATGATTGGTGAACGATTTGTAGATGCTGGTCCACGAGACGAGCACAACATGATATTCCAACACTGGATACGGTAGTTATTCATCCCCAGGATTGTATTCAGTGACTCGTAATCCCAAACGCCCCTGACGGGATGGGCGTTGCATAATCTTCGTATATTTTTCTTCAAAAGCCGCTTTCAAATCAATTTCCATTGCCAGAGAATGACCCATTAATAACAGAAGAATATCCGCCATTTCTTCGGCACAGTCAGCAAGAGGTTTACCCTTGGTAACTGCAGCAGCGAACTCTCCCAATTCTTCGACAGTAAGTGCGATACGGTAACCCATGTCGTGACCGTTGTTTTCTTCGAACTTGTGCTTCTCATGAAAAACAGCGATTTTCTTCATCATGACTTCCCATTCATTTTCAGCCTCATGAGCCATCCACTGATCAACAGACTTTCCTTCCATAAAGGAATACTAACCAAGCCAGCCTTAGATTCTGTTGGAATATCCACCTCCTTGGCAAACTTCGCAAAGGAGTGAGTGAATCACATGTTTTGTTTGACTGAAGTAAAGTAAGTCCCAATAGCCGTTCGTATTTCGGCCGTGTTGAACTTTTGTAATCCTTCTTTTTGAGTATACAATTCCAATATGCATTCCTCGATTAAGCCAGCCATCTTAATCGGCGTACCGATCTGTGTCCAGTCGATGTCCCTCCCCATTTGGTCTAAGCTTCTTCGATAAAAGCGGTACACTGGTTCAGTTCTACTCTTGGAATCGATTTGACTTTCCAATACCAATTTCTTAAGTTCAGTCCACGTCATACAAGTATTACGATTCTGTTCAATGAATTGCAGTAACCCTTGAACTTTCTCGGGGTCAAACGGCATTCGAATACTGAATTCGCTTCCACCTCGGCCTGCCTTTGAAAAGCCTGGAATCCTCATGAGATTATCTGGTTCCTGGGTGAGTCCAACTTTTTCCGAAGATAGAATATTCGATTTTTCCCTTACGGCCTTCACAGGATTCAACGGAGATACGAGAGGATTACTCTGCTTTTCTTCTATAGAATAATCGCCTGCCAAATACCGTCGGAATATTTTAGCGAGACTCCAGCTTTTAGGGATACCACGTTCGTGTGTAAACTTCTTCGCAGTCATCCCTTTCCCATACTTCTCTTTCAAAGAAAGTGTAAGTCGCGAGCCTAGCTGACCAATTGACATGGGTTCTGTTGCTACAGAAATTATTTCCGATTTCAAGAGTTCATAATCCTTCTTTTCCAACCAATTCGGCTTTGCTTCTTTGGCGGAATGAATGGTTACTGGCTGCTTCGGCTCAGACTGTTTCTTTGCAGGCTGCTTCGGCTCAGGCTGTTTCTTTACAGGTTGTTGCTTTGCAGGCTGTTGCTTTGCAGGCTGTTTCTTTGCTGCCTGTTTCTTTGCTGGCTGTTTCTTTGCTGGCTGTTTCTTTGCTGGCTGAACTCGAGTGATGAGCAAACGCTCAGATGCTGAATTTTCAATCATCTTGACCGTTCGCGTATTCGATGTCACCCATACTGACTTCCAACCTTGTAGAGCCTTAATTTTCTCAAGTAAGTGGGTAAATCCCTTATCACCATGAAAGCAAACATATACTGTTCCACTTTCTCCTTTTTCAAGGCGGTCTCTTACTTCCTCATATGCGTCTAAACACATCATGATGTCTGCGTTATTTTCTCCAGTATCGGCCTGGATGCATCGAAAGCCTGCGTCTCTAACCTTTTTGAGATTCGGACTGTTTGCACTCCATTTGGAATACGCGACCATTTTGGTCGGCGCCTTTCCGGAATGGGTGGTTATCTTGTCTCTTATCTCATCGGGTGAGGCTTGGGCATTTTCTGCATCGAGGAAAACCAATACCGGGGAGTCGCCCAATTCGGGGGCGGCTTGCCGGTTCCTTTTTTTCCAAAACACTTGTTTGACCCACAAATTGACAGTATATCAAAGTGAAGGTTCATTTCTTGATACGTCATTTGTGAAGAATTCAGTTATTACGCTGGACTCGTCTCTCTTTATTTCCGTCCTCATATGACTTTATTCCATCTTGACAAGCTGTGTCGAGATAAGTTGGTAATTCCAAGTAATGCCTGCCGGGATAGCCAATCGAAGGGCACTCTGTAAGCATTTTGCATGGCGCGTTATAAGCAGAATCATTAACAATATGCTGATAGTGGAAATGTCGAGAGCAATGGATTTTACTCGCCAAGATTTGCGACTAACATCGATAGTCGTATCATCCGTGTTTATCATTTTATTTTTGATGGTTCGTGCTGTTGGAAAAAATTCAGTCATTTTGAATGAATACTCTGCTGTACTCTATTGCGCTGTGATTTGTATCGGCATACAATGGATTGCATGGATACCCGCATCAATCATGAAATCGGAACGCTTCTATGATTTAACGGGCGGGTTAACATATGTCACCGTCGTAATATTCAGCCTTTGGGCAGGATCACAATCCGAACCTCCAAGTTTAAGGGAATTAATCGTAAGTATACTTGTTGTCATCTGGTCTTTACGTCTTTCCTTCTTCCTTTACATCCGTATTCATCGAACAGGAAAAGATGGACGCTTCGATCAACTCAAAACCTCGCCAATCCGATTTCTCGTACCATGGACCATTCAAGGCTTGTGGGTTTTCCTAACAATGATAGTTGTGATTGTAATCAATAGTCAAGCAAATTCAACATCTGCGTTAGGGATATGGGATGGTATAGGACTTTCAATATGGTCACTCGGATTCGGTATTGAAGCCGTCGCAGATCACCAAAAAACTGTATTCAATGCCGAACCAGAGAACCATGGCAAATGGATAGACAGTGGTTTGTGGTCTTACTCAAGGCATCCGAACTACTTAGGAGAAATTCTTCTGTGGACTGGAATTGCCTTTTTTGGGATATCTTGCTTTACAGGCCTAGAAAGAGTTGCTTGGGTTTCGCCCATATTCATTTATCTTCTGTTAACCAAAATCAGTGGAACCCCCATACTCGACAAACGATCTCTCGAAAAATGGGGCGAGAATCAAGAATATCAAAAATATAGAGAGAATACTCCTGCTCTTATCCCTCGGTTTTTTAAAAAATCATAATATTCTCGAAATGGCATGAATCGGAAAAATATTTCCAAAGATACATTACAAATTGGAACGCGTGGGAGCCCATGTGTGCAGGATGAATCAATGGGTGCCGTCAGTATGAATCAAACGGGTCTTGAAAGAACCAACTTAAGTGAGGTATGTTATGCTAATGACATGGTCGAACTGCTTCAAGTCCAATCGCGTTCCCCATTTGAGATTCATCACATACTCACAGGTTTGGAAAAAACTCCAGAAATAACTGTAGATGCAGAACTGTATCTGCCAGAGGGTACAGGACCTTTCGGATGCGTCATTGCTCTTCATGGAAGCATGGGGTGGGCATCTCACCACCAAGACCATGTCAATGGTTGGCTCGATGCGGGTTTAGCTGTTTGTAAGGTCAATTCATTCCTCTCACGATCTATTGATTCTACGGTTGATGACCAACTTTCAGTCACCCATGCAATGATGCTCGTTGACGCATTTAGAATCCGTTCGTTGCTCGAACAAGACCCTCGAATTGGGAAGATTGGAATCTCGGGGTGGAGCCTTGGTGGTACAGTAGCGTTGTATTCGGCATGGTCTCCGATAACAGATATTCTCGGCACTCCATTTGATGCCCATCTGCCGTTTTACCCAGCAGCCCATCTGCGTCCTGAGATTCAAGAATGGTCGAACTCACCTATTTTGATTCTCCACGGTGACGCTGATGACTGGACGCCTCTACATTTCGTAGAGAGCCTCCTCCCGCAGCTTCCAAATGCTACTTTGCATGTCTATCAAGGTGGGCAGCACTCTTTCGATAGCGAATTAGACTACACTCACCTGCCAAAGGCTGTACATCTGAAAAAACGAACTGCTCGAATTGACACGAAGGGTAACATGTCAGGAGAGCTGTTCCTCGGCATCCGTTTGCCATTGAATCAGCGTTGGCAGCGTCGATGGGTCATCCGCATACTTCGTATCAGAGGCGCTCATGTGGAAGGCAATCCTGCCGCACGCTCTGATGCTATGCTACGTGGGAAAGAATTCTTCATACGGCAACTTTGCCAATGATGAATGTAATTCACTCTTGGATACCTTGTGGTGATGGACCAACACGAACTACGGTAGGTTCGTTGAATGGCTGCGTCTTGTATAGCAAGAAGCCAAATGTTGCGCACACGAGTGGTGCGAATAACAAGGGCAAGAG
>TARA_B110000444_G_C18851756_1_pt1 | contig 15564 bp, 10 predicted proteins | sample TARA_B110000444 | Tara Oceans TARA_B110000444 (sample SAMEA4398370) | marine metagenome | biome: Polar Biome; feature: [SRF] surface water layer (ENVO:00010504); material: water (ENVO:00002006), including particulate matter (ENVO:01000060) such as... | depth 5 m | reverse complement strand
TTGAAGAAATTTCTTCAATACTGGAAATAATACTCTCCAAACTTGCACTTCTTGAAACACCTCTTGCATTGGGTATGGTACAATAAGTACATTTATAATCACATCCGTCTTGGACTTTTAAAAATGATCTTGTTCGGTCATTTAAAGAAAAACTGCCAACATATTCATTCACCTCGTCAATCTCACAAGAATGAATTTTTCCGATTTCTATTTTATTAAGATCATTTAAATAATCTGGGAGATTAAATTTTTCATTTGCACCCAAAACTAAATCAACACCCTTAATGGATAGTAACTCCTTAGGCTGAAGTTGAGCATAACAACCTATTGCAGCCACAAAAGCTTTTTCGTTTAATTTAAGAACTTTATTAACTAGTGATTTAAATCTTTTATCTGCATTATCAGTAACTGAACAAGTATTAATAACATAAACATCCGCAATCTTATTAAAATCAACATGCTGATATTGATCACTATTAAAGCCTCTAGATATTGTTGATGTCTCGGAAAAGTTAAGTTTACACCCCAAAGTATGGAATGCTATTCTTGTTTGGGGAATACTTTTTGAATTGTTATTTGAGATGTTTCCAGGATTGAACAAAACAATAAAATGTTTTTGAAAAAAAAAGTAGTTTAGTTACTAGAATACTACTTCTTAAACTTGGAATATTTGTTTTTAAACTTGTCAATTCTTCCTGCAGTATCAACTAACTTAGATTTACCAGTGTAAAATGGATGAGAAGTTCTAGAAATTTCAAGTTTTACAAGAGGATATTCAACACCCTTAACTTCAATCATTTCTTTTGACTCAACAGTAGACTTAGTTATAAAAACCTCTTCATTGGACATATCTTTAAATGCAACAAGTCTGTAGTTTTTGGGGTGAATATCGATTCGCATTTTTTTTATTTGAGATAACAAATTTACTTTTTTTTTTAATACATACAAAACACAAGAGATTATTTTAAATTATTCTTTATAAAAGTTAAATTGCATTAAATATTTAAAATGGAAAAATCTAAAATTCAAACATCAACCTATGCTATAAACTTTGGAACTATACTCGGGGTGGCTAGTGTGTTTTTTCAATTAATGCTTTTTCTTCTTGACGCTCATTATCAAGGAGACACTTTGTCTTCTTTTGTTCCATTAATTTTAAGTGTATGTTTTATAAATTATGGTATCTATCAATATAGAAATGACAACGATGGATTAGTATCACTTTCACAAAGTCTTAAAGTTGGGATTGGAATAGCCTTGATTTCTGGAGTCATAGGAACATTATATGCAATAATTTTGACCGAATTCATGGATCCCCAGTTTATGGATAAAACATTAGAAATTGCTAAACAAAAAATGCTAGATGGAAATCAAGAAATGTCAATTGAAGATGCAAATCAAGCAATAGAAATGTCAAAGAAATTTACCACTCTCCCAATAAGAATTGCTGGTGGACTTCTTGGATCCATTTTTATGGGCTTTTTAATTTCTTTATTTGGCGGTTTAATTCTAAAAAAAACAAATCCTAATTAAATTTCAATTTTCGTAGATTTGTTATAAATATTTTTACTTTGGATATTTCCGTTGTTGTCCCCTTATATAATGAAGAAGAGTCTTTGATAGAATTACATCAATGGATTAAATCTAGCTTAAATGATGCCGGATACTCGTTTGAACTTATATTTATTGATGATGGGAGTTCTGATGATTCATGGAAAATAATAGATGATTTGTCATCTAAAAACCATAATGTATGTGGTTATCGTTTTGCTAAAAACTACGGCAAGTCTCAAGCTTTAAATGCAGGATTTAAGTTTGCTGAAGGAGAATATATCGCCACATTAGATGCTGATCTTCAAGACTCCCCCGAAGAACTTCCATCTATGATAATTAAGCTAAATAAAGAAAAACTTGATATAGTTTCTGGTTGGAAAAAAACAAGATATGATAATTTATTTTTAAAAAATATACCTTCAAAGCTATTTAACTTTGCTGCTAGAATAGTCTCTGGAATTAAATTGCATGATTTTAACTGTGGAATTAAGGTTTATAAAAAAAACGTAGTAAAAACTATAGATGTTAGTGGAGAAATGCATAGGTATATTCCCGTTTTAGCTTCTCAAGCAGGCTTTAAAAGAATCTCAGAAAAAGAAGTTAAGCATCAAGCAAGAAAATACGGAATAACAAAATTTGGAGCTGAAAGATTTATTAATGGTTTTCTTGACTTATTGACACTATGGTTTTTAAATCAATTTGGAAAAAGACCAATGCATTTTTTTGGACTTCTTGGTACTTTTATGTTTAGTATTGGCATGGGCTTTACGCTATATTTAGGGATTGACAAATTATATTTCAATGTTAATTCTCGACTAATAACTGATAGACCTCAATTTTTTATTGCCCTAGTTACCATTGTTATAGGAGTTCAGTTTTTTATTTCTGGATTCATAGGTGAACTTTTATTAAGACAAAAAAATAATCCAAAAAACTATATAATCTCTCAAACTACTTCTGGTGAAAGAAATTAAAGAAAGAGCGTTAAAATGGTGTAAATCTCCTTTTGATAATGAAACACAAAATCATGTAAAAACACTTTTTAATTTCCCTGATCAATTAGAAGACTCCTTTTATAAAGATCTAAAGTTTGGAACAGGAGGCATGAGAGGGGTCATGGGTGTTGGTACTAACAGAATAAATAAATATACTTTAGGAAAAGCAACTCAAGGACTTTCGGATTTTCTTAAAAATAAATTCCCTAAAGGAAACATTAGAGTTGTTATTGCATTTGACTGTAGAAATAACAATGATATTTATTCAAAAATAGTTTCAAATGTATTTTTAGGTAATGGCATAGAAGTTTATCAATTTTCGTCATTAAGAACTACTCCACAGCTTTCATATTCTGTTAGATATCTTAAAGCAAATTGTGGAATTGTTTTAACTGCGTCTCATAATCCATCAGAATATAATGGATATAAAGTCTACTGGAAAGATGGCGGTCAGCTGGTCCCACCTTATGATCAAGAATTGATGGATCAAATCAATTCGATTAATTATAGTGACATAATTTTTAAGGGATCAACAGACAAATTTCATCTTATAGATAAGGAGTTAGACGATGCTTTCATAAATACTTGTTTAGAGCTTGGCAAACAAGATCAAGTAAAATCTGATAATCTCAAAATAGTATTTACCCCTCTTCATGGAACAGCAATCATTTCAATTCCAGAAGTATTAAAAAAAGCAGGACATAAATCTTTAATTGTTGTTAATGAACAATCAAAACCTGACGGAAATTTTCCAACGGTTGAATCTCCAAACCCCGAAGAGCCTGAAGCACTTAAAATTGCTATTAAATTAGCTGAAAAGGAAGATGCAGAGATTGTGATAGGTACAGATCCGGATTCGGACAGACTTGGGATCGCCATTAAAAATGAAAAAGGTAAATTTTATATTCTAAATGGTAACCAAACCATGCTAATAATGGCTAACTTTTTACTAGATAGAAGAAAAGAAATGGGACTTTTAAAATCTGAAGACTATATTGCTTCTACTATTGTTTCTTCTCCAGTAATGAATAAATTAGGACTTCATTATGGAATACAGTGTCTATCAACATTAACTGGCTTCAAGTGGATTGGGAAAGAAATTGAAGAAAGAAAAACTCAAAATTTTATATTTGGAGGTGAAGAGAGTTTTGGATACTTAATTGGGGATAAAATTAGAGACAAAGATGCCGTAACATCAGCGCTTTTAATATGTGAAATTGCGGCAATACTTAAGTTTAAGAATAAGAATATCTTCGATTATATGATTGAATGTTATAAATTATATGGTCCCCATAAAGAACGTTTGATTAGTTATAAACTGGAAGGTATTAGCGGAGAAAAAAAAATAAAAAAAATGATGAAGAATTTCAGAGATAATTCTCCAAAAAGTATAAATAATCAATCTGTAAATTCAATTAAGGATTACTTGGCTTCTGTTGAAATAGATTTAAAAAATAAAATGAGATACAAGATCGACCTTCCAACATCAAATGTAATTGTATTTATTCTTGAGGACGGTAGTGAGATTGCAATCCGCCCTAGTGGAACTGAGCCGAAAATTAAGTTTTACTTTAGTGTTAATTCAAAAACCTTCAAAAACGATAATTGGGAATTAACCGAAAAAGAATTAGACAAAAAAATTGACTCAATTATTTTTGATTTAAATTTATAAAATGGAGTTTTTTAAAAAAATATTAAAATATGCAATACCATACAAAGGGTATGCTTTTTTAAATATATTTTTCAATGTTTTATATGCATTTTTCAGTGCCCTTTCGATGATAGCTTTTATTCCGTTACTAGAAGTGCTTTTTCAAGACACTAAGAAAAATACTACAGAGCCAGTATATTCTGAATTTAATTCTTTTAAGTCATACATTGAAGACTGGTTAAGTTTTCAAGTGAATTATCAATTAGATAAAAACATTGGAACTACTTTAATATATGTTGTTAGCTTAGTAATAGTTTTATTTCTTCTTAAAAATCTATTTAATTATTTAGCATTATTTTTTATAACATATCTTCGAAACGGGGTGTTGAAAGACATCCGAAATGCAATTTTTGATAAAATAATTAATTTACCAGTTGCTTTTTTTTCAGAAAAAAGAAAAGGAGACTTAATGGCAAGAATGTCTGCAGATGTTCTAGAAGTTCAGGTGTCTTTCTTGTCAATTCTAGAGCTTTTAATAAGAGAACCACTAACTATTATATTTACAATAATTGCAATGTTCACAATTAGCTCTCAGCTTACTTTATTTGTAATAATATTTATTCCTATTTCTGGTTTTTTCATTTCACTAATTGGAAAAAAACTAAGAAAAGATTCTGATCTAGTGCAAAAAGAGCAAGGCTATTTTTTATCCATCATTGATGAAACCATTAATGGTCAAAAAATTATAAAAATATTTAGAGCTGGTGATTCATTCATAAATAAATTTCAAAATTCTACAAATAGATTTTTTAATTATTCTAATCGTTTACTCCACAGAGCAAATTTAGCTGCCCCTAGCAGTGAATTTTTCGGAATCTCAGTCATTGGAGTTTTACTATGGTACGGAGGACAAATGGTTTTGATAGATCAATCCATTAAAGGAAGTACTTTTTTAGTTTTTATTGGATTAGCGTATAATATACTCACGCCAGCAAAGGCAATAAGTAAATCTATTTTTAGTATTAGAAAAGGAGATGCTGCTGCAGCCAGAATTATTGAGATACTTGAAGCTGAAAATTCACTAAAGGATAAAGTTGATGCCATCGATAAAACATCTTTAAATTCAAAAATAGAATTTAAAGATGTTAAGTTTTCGTATGACAATCAAATTATTTTATCAAATTTGAATTTAGTAATCCAAAAAGGTGAAACAGTCGCTTTAGTTGGGCAATCAGGAAGTGGGAAAACAACAATAGCAAATCTTTTAGCTCGTTTTTATGATGTTCAAAGTGGATCAATAAAGATTGACGGTGTGGAGCTTCCAGAAATCAAAAAAAAGTCCCTCAACAAAATGGTTGGAATTGTAACTCAAGATTCGATACTTTTTAATGATAGTATAAAAAATAATTTAATTATTGGAAAAAAAAATGCATCTGATTCAGAGATAATCAAGGCATCAAAAGCTGCAAATGCCCATGATTTCATCATGCATATGGAAAATGGGTATGAAAGCAACATTGGGGAGAGTGGGAATAAATTATCTGGAGGTCAAAAACAAAGAATTTCTATAGCTAGAGCAATACTTAAAAATCCTCAAATTTTGATTTTAGATGAAGCTACATCATCCTTAGATACAGAATCAGAAAAATTAGTTCAAGAAGCCCTAGAATATATAATGAAAGGTAGAACAGCTATTGTAATTGCCCATAGACTTTCCACTATTCAAACAGCAGATCTTATAGTTGTTATGCAAAATGGCAAGATCATTGAAAGTGGATCTCACAGTCAACTTCTTTCTAAAAAAGAAGCTTACTATAACTTAGTTCAACTTCAACAAATTTAAATTTTGATATAATGAAATGGCACCATAACCTACTAACTGGAGTAATTAGTGGTTTAGAAGAGATTTTTTTAGATAATAAACGAGCAATAAAAGTTGTTGATAAACTAATTGATGAAAATAAAAAATGGGGTGCACGTGATAGAAAAATCGTTTCATCAACGATTTATGATATTGTAAGGTGGATTAGAAAGTATGGATACTGTTCAAATATTGAAGAGTTAACTTCCAAAAAAGATTTATGGAAAATTTTGGGTTGTGCCATAGTTTTAAAAGGTCAAACTATTCCAAATTTTATAGAGTTTTCAAATATAAATTCTGAAGAAATTTTAAAAAGGGAAAATGAAATACTTGATAATAGAAAAATTAACGAATCAATCCCCGATTGGTTAGACGAAATGGGGCTTAATGATTTTGGTGAGAATATATGGAATAAGGAAGTAAATGCTTTTAACAAAAGATCATCGCTAGTTCTAAGATGTAATTCATTGAAAACAAACATTTTGGAATTAAAAAAGATTCTCAAAAATGAAAATATAGAAACCTTATCAAAAAAAGAATATCCAGAAGCCTTGGTTTTATGTGAATACAGCAAAGTGACTAATCTAAAGTCCTATAAATTAGGATATTTCGAAATTCAAGATGCAAACTCGCAAAAGGTTGCTTTTTTATGCGATTTAAAGCCAGAGATGACAATTATAGATGCTTGTGCTGGAGCTGGAGGAAAAAGTATACATATGGCTGCTATTATTGAAAATAAAGGCAAAATTATAGCCTTTGACAAACATGATTTTAAATTAGTAGAGTTAAATAAAAGAGCCAAAAGAAATGGTGTTAAAATAATTAAAACATTCAATATTACTGAGATGAATAATCTGACAAATTTGATTGGAAAAGCTGATAGAGTTTTAATTGACGCTCCTTGTAGCGGGCTTGGAGTTCTTAAAAGAAATCCTGATGCTAAATGGAAAATGAATCCAAAAAAAATAAAAAAACTGATTAATACTCAGCAGTATCTAATAAATTATTGGTCAAAATATGTTAAGCCTGGAGGTCAACTTATTTACGCAACATGTTCTATTTTTAAACAGGAAAACAAGATTCAAGTTGAAAAATTTTTAAACACTAAGGCTGGAACCAATTTTGTTAACATAAAAGAAAGGACATTTTTTTCTCATTTAACAGGATTTGACGGCTTTTATGTAGCTCAACTTGAAAAAAACTGTGAATAAATTTTAAAATATATTTTATTCAATACAATGTATTAGTTTTTTAAAAAAGTATTTTTACTGGCCTATTCATTATAATATGATTCGTTTTTTTGGAGATAAAAGTAAAGTAATTTATGCCGTACAGAGTACCTCTATTTTAAATCAAAAAACGCAAGAAAAATTAAGTTGGTTGTTTAACAATAGTTCTCCATTATTGGAAAAAATCGTTGTTGGAAATTTTATAGGTCCCAGAGCAAACATGATAACGCCTTGGAGTACCAATGCAGTAGAAATAATCCAAAACATGGGGGTTTATAATATACTCAGGATTGAAAAATATTTTTTAGATAAAGTTTTAATGAATTTTGACTCGATGGTTCAGCAAAAGTTCATTAAGCTCGATCAAAATTTATTCAAACTAAATGATAAACCAGAGCCTATTTTAAATATTAAAAATATAGATCAATTCAATCAAAAAGAAGGTTTAGCATTAAATAAAAATGAAATACAGTATTTAACAAATTTAGCACTAAAATTAGGAAGAGAATTAACTGATTCAGAAGTTTTTGGTTTTTCTCAAGTTAATTCCGAACACTGCAGACACAAGATTTTTAACGGCGAGTTTGAAATTGATGGAATATTAAAAAAAGATTCACTTTTTGATTGGATAAAGAAAACATCTAAAAAAAATCCAAATGGAATCATTTCTGCTTACAGAGATAATGTTGCATTTATTAAGGGGCCAAAAATTGAGCAATTTGCTCCCTCAAGTGGATCTAGACCGAGTGTTTATATAAAAAGAGAAATAAATAGTGTGATTTCATTAAAAGCTGAAACTCACAACTTCCCAACAACTGTAGAACCATTTAATGGAGCAGCAACCGGATCCGGAGGTGAAATAAGAGATCGTATGGCTGGTGGACAAGGATCAATACCTTTAGCAGGAACAGCTGTTTACATGACACCTTATTCAAGAGCAACAAATAATAAGGCCTATGAAAATCAATTTCCAGAGAGAAATTGGAGATATCAAACTCCACTTGATATCTTAATAAAAGCTTCTAACGGTGCATCAGATTTTGGAAATAAATTTGGACAGCCATTAATATCAGGATCGTTATTAACTTTTGAACACGAAGAAAATGGTATCAAAATAGGATATGATAAAGTAATAATGCAAGCTGGAGGTGTTGGATTTGCGAACAGTGATCATTCAAAAAAATACACTCCCGAAAAAGGAGATATAATTGTAATTTTGGGTGGTGACAATTATCGGATTGGAATGGGTGGTGCCGCTGTTTCTTCTGCTGACACTGGAGCCTTTGAAAGTGGTATTGAACTAAATGCCATTCAACGCTCAAATCCTGAAATGCAAAAAAGAGTTGCAAATGCAATTCGAAGTCTATGTGAACAAACTAAAAATCCAATCATTTCTATTCATGATCATGGAGCAGGAGGTCACTTAAATTGCTTATCAGAACTGGTTGAAGAAACAGGAGGTGAAATTATAATTAATAATCTCCCTATCGGAGATCCTACTTTATCAGATAAGGAAATAATTGGGAATGAATCTCAAGAAAGAATGGGATTAATAATTTCTTCTAAAGATTTGGAAACACTAAAAAATATTTGCTTACGTGAAAGAGCCCCTATGTATGAGGTTGGAAAAGTTACTGGTGATGAACATTTCTCTTTTATTAATAAAAAAACAAATGAAAAACCAATTGATTTAAAATTAAATTCCCTTTTCGGAAACTCTCCTAAAACAAAAATTAAAGACAATAATAAACTAACAGAATTTAGTGAAATTGATTTAAGCGGAAATCCAAAGACAGTTTTATCTAGGATATTAATGTTAGAGGGTGTTGCATGTAAAGATTGGCTAACCAATAAAGTTGACAGATGCGTCACAGGAAGAGTTGCTCAACAACAGACTGTAGGAGCTATTCAATTACCGCTAAGTAATTGTGGAGTTATTGCCTTGGACTATAAAGGCAAAGAGGGAATAGCAACTAGTATTGGTCATTCTCCTATAGTTGGTTTAATTGACCCCTCTAAAGGGAGTTTAAACGCAATTGCTAAAGCCCTAACTAATATTGTTTTTGCTCCTCTTGAAAATAAAATAAACTCCATATCTCTATCTGCAAACTGGATGTGGCCTTGTAATAACCCTGGAGAAGACGCTAGACTATACAAAGCCGTAGAGGCTTGTTCCAATTTTGCTCAAGAATTAGGTATTAATATTCCGACTGGTAAAGATTCATTATCAATGAAGCAGAAGTATGCAGATGGAGATGTTACTGCTCCAGGTACAGTGATAATTTCTGCAACAGCACATTGTTCTGATATTAAAAAAATTGTAACACCTAATATTGATATTAAGGGTGGGTCTTTATACTATATTGACTTTTCATCTGATAATTTATTTTTAGGTGGAACCGCATTTGCCCAAATTCAAAACAAAATAGGTAAAAAAGCATCTACTATCAAGGATGCTTTGTATTTTAAAACTGCTTTTAATGCTGTTCAAGATTTAGTAAAAGATGGTAAAATTTCATCAGGTCACGACATTAGCTCTGGTGGCTTTTTAACTACCCTTTTAGAAATGTTTTTTTCAACTCCAAAGACAGGAGCAGCTGTTAAGCTTAGCAATTTAAATATAATTAACGAAAATCTGTTTTTTGAAAATCCAGGGATCATTATTCAGTCAAATTTAGATTTAGTAGTTTATTTTAATAAATTAGGGATTAAATGTTTGAAATTAGGAGAAATTAATTTATCTGAAAAAGTTACAATTGAACATAATAATAGTATTATCGAATTTGACATAAATCACTACAGAGATTTATGGTTTAAAACATCTACAGATTTAGATAGTCATCAAACCTTAAATGATCTTTCGTTAGAGAGATTCAAGAATTATAAAAAGCAAATTTTAAACTTCACATTTCCAAGTTTATTTACGGGTAAAATGCCTACAAATTCATCTGAGAAAAAAATTAAAGCTGCCGTAATAAGAGAAAAAGGAAGTAATTCGGAGAGAGAGATGGCTTATGCAATGCAAATTGCTGGTTTTGAAGTTACTGATATTCACATGACAGATTTAATCAATGGTTATTCTGATCTTTCTGAATTTAAATTTATTGTGGCTGTTGGTGGGTTTTCTAATTCAGATGTTCTAGGGTCTGCAAAAGGATGGGCAGGATCCTTCATTTATAATGAAAAGGCTAAAAAAAGTTTAGATCGTTTTTTTAAAAGAACAGACACTTTATCACTTGGAGTTTGTAATGGATGTCAATTATTTATTGAATTGGGTCTTTTAACACCTGAATTAGAAAACAAACCTAAAATGCTTCAAAATGATTCTGGAAAATTTGAATGTGTATTCACTTCTGTTGACATTCTCGATTCTTCCTCTATTATGTTAAAAGGGCTTGAAGGAAGTACGTTAGGAATCTGGGCCGCTCACGCAGAAGGAAAATTTCATCTTCCTGGATCAAAAAATAATTATCAAATACCAGGAACCTATCACTATAAAAACTATCCTGCTAACCCAAACGGATCTGATCATAATGCAGCTATGCTAACTAATAATGACGGAAGACATCTTGTTATGATGCCTCATTTAGAACGCTCAACTTTTCCATGGAATTGGGCATATTATCCCAAGGATCGTAAAAATGATGAAATCTCTCCCTGGATTAAGGCTTTTGAAAATGCAAATTACTGGCTTAAAAAAAACAAGTAAAATCATTTTTTTTAATTTGATATAATTAATTTGTACTTTACATGTGAAAAATAAACACATGAAGCCTACTAGAATTTTTGATTTTTTAGAATATGCTAAAATTAATCATCCACTTGATAATATCTTAAATACAAAAAATAATGGAAAGTGGGAAAGCATTTCAACATATGATTATTTAGAAAAAGCTAATCACATAAGCTCTTCCCTATTGAAATTGGGAGTCGAACCTGGTGATAAAATTGCTATGATCTCTTCAACAAATCGATCAGAATGGTCGATTATAGATGTTGGCTTATCTCAAATTGGAGCCATAAATGTTCCTCTTTATCCTACCATCTCATCTAAAGACTATTTATATATTTTAAATCATTCAGAATGTAAATTTTGTTTTGTCAGCGACATAGAAGTGTATGAAAAAGTTTATGCAATAAAAAATGAAGTTAATAGTCTTGAAAATATATATTCTTTTGACAAAATTGATAATTGTAGTAATTGGAATGAATTAATTGATTCTGGTAATATAGATCTTGATTTTATTAAAATACAAAAATCAAAAGTAAAACCTAATGATCTCGCTACAATTATATATACTTCGGGTACAACTGGAGTTCCAAAAGGTGTAATGCTAAGTCACAATAATATTGTTTCAAATGTCCTTTCAACCTCAAATAGATTTCCATTTGAAGCAGGAAAAGAAAGCGCATTAAGTTTTTTACCTATATGCCATGTGTTTGAAAGAGTTGTACTCTACAGTTACTTATATAACGGTATCAAAGTTTATTTTGCTGAATCGTTAGAAACTATAAGTGATAATCTTAAAGAGATTAAACCTGAAATAATGACAGCAGTTCCTCGTCTTCTAGAAAAAGTTTATGATAAAATTTATTCTAAAGGCGAAGAGTTAGATGGCCTAAAACAAAAGTTATTTTATTGGGCCGTAGATATTGCATTAAAATATGAACCCTATGGAAAAAATGGCCTACTCTACTCCCTTAAACTTGCAGTTGCTCAAAAGCTGATTCTTTCGAAATGGAAAGAGGCCCTAGGAGGAAACCTAAAACTTATAGCTTCTGGAAGCGCAGCTCTTCAGCCAAGATTAGCAAGGGTATTTACTGCAGCCGGAATGACTATTGTAGAAGGGTACGGCTTGACCGAAACTTCACCTGCAGTTTCTCTTAATGACATGAGAGATGGCGGTTTTAAAATTGGAACTGTTGGTAAGTTAGTTGATGGAGTTGAAGTAAAAATTGCAGAAGACGGGGAAATACTATGTAAAGGACCTAATGTAATGATGGGTTATTACAAAGAAGATAAGAAAACAGAGGAGGTTATGTCAGGAGATTTTTTCCATACAGGAGATATTGGTATTATTGATTCTGAGGGGTTTTTAAAAATAACAGATAGAAAGAAAGAAATGTTTAAAACTTCTGGAGGTAAATATATAGCTCCAGCTGTAATTGAAGGAGAAATGAAACAATCTTTGTTCATTGAACAAATAATGGTTGTTGGTGAAGGTGAAAAAATGGCAGCGGCATTAATTCAGCCAAATTTTGAATATCTAAAAATATGGGTTAAAGAAAAAAACATAACTGAGTCTTTTGATAATATTTGTGAAAATCTCGATTTGATTAATGCTATTCAAAAAGACATTGATTTTCACAACCAAAAATTCGGCCAATGGGAAAAAATTAAAAAGTTTGAATTAACACCTAAAGCTTGGACAATTGAAAGCGGATTACTTACGCCAACCATGAAACTAAAAAGGAAAGTTATTAAGTCAAAATATCTACATCTAGTTGAAAAAATTTATTCTTAGAGCAAGCGTGATTTCCTTCGGCTGATTCAACTAAACTTTATTAAAAAATATTGAATTGATAAAAAATAAATAGAGGCCTTAAAATTATTAAATGGCCATTTCATTTACATAAATTAAAAAATAAAAATTACTAAATTTTTATTATGCACGCATAGTAATTTTTATTATATTTGAATTCAATAAATGGAAAAAACAATCACTTTTGATTATGCTCTTAGGTCCACTTGGCAGAGTGTGAGTAATATGTACAATAAAACCGCGTGCAAATTTGATTCTACAATGGCAACAGGTTTTGCATTACTCAGCATTGAACCAGATGGAACCCCTTCAACTGCTCTTGGTCCAAAAATGGGCATGGAGAATACTAGTTTATCTAGATTACTGAATTCATTAGAGGACAGAAGTTTTATCGAAAGAAGAATTAATCCAAAAGATGGTAGAGGTAGGTTAGTTTACTTGACTAAACTTGGATTAGAAAAAAGAGAGATATCAAAAAAAATTGTTTTAGAGTTTAATAAATGCATTTCAAAACAACTAACAAGTATTGAGATTTTTAATTTTTTTAAGGTTACAGATATAATAAATACAGAAAGTCAAAACATATTAATACAACATAAGAATGGAAACTGATATAACAAAAGAAATAGTTAAAGGTGGAGGGTTTATAGTCAAAAAAACTAGCGCTAATGAATCAATTTTTACCCCTGAAGATTTTTCAGATGAGCAACTAATGATGAAGGACTCCGTTAAAGAATTTATTGATCGGGAAGTATGGCCGCACAAAGAACGTTTTGAAAATAAAGATTACGAATTCACAAAAGAAATAATGGAGAAGGCAGGCGAACTCGGATTCCTTGGAGTTTCTGTTCCAGAGGAGTATGGAGGTCTTGGAATGGATTTTGTTTCAACCATGTTAGTTTGTGATTATATTTCTTCAGCTACTGGTTCTTTGTCTACAGCTTATGGCGCTCACACAGGGATTGCAATCCTTCCAATTACACTTTACGGAACAGAAGAGCAAAAACAAAAATACATACCTAATCTTGCATCTGGAAAATGGTTTGGCTCATATTGTTTAACTGAACCTGGAGCGGGTTCAGATGCAAATTCAGGAAAGACAAGGGCTGTACTTTCAAAAGATAAAAAAAATTATTTGATTTCTGGACAAAAAATGTGGATTAGCAATGCTGGTTTTGCTAGTATCTTCATAGTTTTTGCTAGAATAGAAGATGATAAAAATATAACAGGCTTTATTGTTCCAGCAGATTATGATAACGGAATTACTCTTGGAGAAGAAGAAAAGAAACTTGGTATCCACGCTTCATCAACTAGACAGGTTTTCTTCAACGAAACCAAGGTTCCGGCTGAGAATATGCTGGCAGGAAGAGGAGAAGGTTTTAAAATAGCCATGAACGCTCTTAACGCAGGTAGAATAAAATTAGGAGTAGCAGTTATTGATGCCCAAAGAAGAGTAATAAACGGTGCTGTAAAATATGCAAACGAAAGAGTACAATTCAAAACCCCAATTTCTCAATTCGGTGCTATAAAAGAAAAAGTTGCTATAATGTCAGCAAACCTCTACGCATGTGAATCTGGGTGTTATCGTGCTGCCTCGGATATTAAGGATCACATTGAGTTTTTAAGAGACCAGGGGAAATCTCATCAAGAATCAGAACTAAAAGGATTAGAAGAATTTGCAATAGAATGCTCTATGGTAAAAGTTTTCTGTTCGGAATCAATGCAGAATTGCTCTGATGAAGGAATTCAGATTTTAGGAGGGATGGGGTTTTCAGCAGATACACCAATGGAGGCGGCTTGGAGAGATTCAAGAATTGGAAGGATCTATGAAGGAACGAATGAAATCAACAGAATGGTTTCTGTTGGAATGTTATTAAAAAAAGCAGCAAAAGGTCATTTGGATATAATGAATTTAGTGATGAGTATTGTTGAAAAAGTAAAAACTAGTTCTTTTGAAAAGCCTTTACGTGATTCAATTTTTTCTCAAGAACAATTACTAGTTCAAAATATTAAAGATATATTTTTACTTTTAACTGGTGCTGCTTTTCAGAAGTATGGGTCTGATCTAGAAAAACATCAAATGATTCTTTTGGGTCTATCTGATATTTTAATTGAATCCTATTTTTCTGAATCAATACTTTTAAGGACAATCAAAAATTGTAATAGGAATAATAAAAATTATAGTGAAACTCATAGAGAGATGACTCAATTATTTATATTCAACTCAATAGAAAAAGTAGGTAATAAAGCTAAAGAGATAATTTTAAGTATTTCAAATGAAAAGGAAAAAAATGGATTACTTAAAAGTATTGACCTGATGACTAGATACGAGGAATATCCAAATATTGTTGAATTAAAAAATAAAATAGCTGATTCAGTTATTAAGGAAAATGAGTACAAGTTATAATGATAAAATTCTGGACGGTATACTTAATTAGGTTTGTATCAATATATTTTATTGTTAGCGTTTTTATAGCAAGTTTTTTATATCCCGGTGGAAATATATTTGACCCCAATCAAGTTGGGTATTCTTTTTCAAAAAACTATTTAAGTGATTTGGGAGGATATATGAGTAGATCTGGAGAAATAAATTTTCTTTCTTCTTTTATTTTCAATACATCAATGTTTTTCTATGCCGCATCTGGAATTGGGTTTTTATTTGTGCCTCGTCTTTTTAAGGATGACAAAATGCTATACCCTCTATCTTTAGCTGGAAGTTTTTTTTTTTTTT
>TARA_B110000444_G_scaffold256348_1_pt1 | contig 15584 bp, 13 predicted proteins | sample TARA_B110000444 | Tara Oceans TARA_B110000444 (sample SAMEA4398370) | marine metagenome | biome: Polar Biome; feature: [SRF] surface water layer (ENVO:00010504); material: water (ENVO:00002006), including particulate matter (ENVO:01000060) such as... | depth 5 m | reverse complement strand
AAAGGGATTTTTAAATTAGATTGGAATATTAATGATAACAATCGTTTAGCGTTAATTTATAATTTTTTAGATGCTTCAAAAGAGAAACCTGCACATCCAACAGCACTTGGATTTAGAGGTCCTAGTGCATCAACACTTCAATTTGAAAATGCAGGCTATCAAATAAATAATAAATTACAATCTTTCCAAATGGAATTAAATTCTGACTTTGAAGGAAATGCATCTAATAAATTTCAAGTTGGATATACTCATTTTAATGATTTTAGAAATCCAAAATCAACACCTGCTCCTTCACTAACAATCACAAAAGACGGTTCTAATTACATAATTGCTGGACACGAACCTTTTTCTGTTAATAACGATTTACAGCAGAAGGTTTTTCAATTTTCAGACAATATTAGTTTTGTAAAAGGAAAGCATACCACTACCGTTGGAATTTCTTTTGAAAAGTTCCAATTTGACAATTCTTTCAATCTTGGTGTATACGGTGCTCAAGGTGTTTTCTTTCCAACCACCACTATGGAAGGTTTTGGAGAATTTGCATCTTCAGGAGCACTTCAAGCAGCATTTGACGCAGCAATTGCAGCAGATGCAGCTATCAACTCAAATGGTACTGGAAATCCTGGTGGCTGGGCTTTAGCAGAGACCAATGTAGGTCAGATGGCTTTTTATGCTCAAGATGAATGGGATGTTTCAAACAACTTTAAGCTGACCTTAGGAGTGCGTTTTGATAAACCGCTATATTTTGATACCGCAACAAAAGCACAAAATGTAATTGATAATGCATGTTGTAATGTGCCAAATATTCCATACGTTAACCCTAATACGGGAGAAACCGTTTTAATAGACAATACTCAAATGCCTACAAATCAAGTGTTAATTTCTCCAAGAGTTGGTTTTAACTATAACCATAAAGGAGAGGATAAATTACAACTTCGTGGGGGATCAGGTGTTTTTACTGGACGACTTCCATTTGTTTGGATAGGAAATCAAGTTGCAAATCCTGAAATATTTTTCTTAAACGCAGTAGATCCAGATTTTAAATTCCCACAAGTTTGGAGAACAAATATTGGTGGTGATTATAAATTTGATGGTGGTCTTATTTTAACAGGTGACCTTGCTTACACTAAAGATATCAATGCTGCTCACGTTCAAAATTGGGGTTTATTACCTCCATCAGGAACTTTAAATGGAGTTGATAATAGACCTATTTATACCTCAGGTGATTTAATCAACAACGCCTACGTAATCACAAATTCTGATAAAGGTCGAACTTTGAATGCAACATTAAAAGCTCAAAAGACTTTTGGTGATGGATACTATGTAATGATGGCCTACAATTATCTGAATTCACAAGATGTGAATTCTATTGAAGCTGAAATAACAGGTGATGCATTTGCATTTAACGCAGCGCTTGGTAATGTTAACGATGACGTACTTGCTAATTCTAAATATGGAGATCAACACAGAATTATTGGTGTGGGTAGTAAAAAATGGAACTATGCAAATGACAAATGGGCTACAACAGTTTCTGCCTTTTTTGAATATGCCAAAGGTGGAAGATTTAATTATACCTATGGGGGCGATATCAATGGAGATGGCTCTAATTTAAATGATCTTCTCTATATTCCAACCTCGTCAGAAATAGGAGAAATGCAATTTTCTGAACCCGGACAAGGAGCTGCATTTGACGCCTATATTGCACAGGATGACTATTTAAATGGAAGAAGAGGTCAATATGCAGAACGTTATGGAGCGATTTCTCCATGGAGAGGTCGATTGGATCTTAAAATCCTTCAAGACTATAATATAAAAATCAATGAAAATAGAACCAATACGCTACAGTTTAGTTTAGATATCCTTAATGTTGGAAACATGATTAATTCTGACTGGGGAGTTATGCAACAACCAAACAACGTTCAGCCTATTGGTGTTACTGTCGATCCAGGTACGAGTTCGCCTACCTATACTTTTAATCCTGATTTAAAAGAAACGTTTGGCTATGATACGAGTTTAGCTTCAAGATGGCAAGCTCAATTTGGATTGCGCTACATTTTTTAGGATTATTAGCAATAATATCATTAATTTTACGCCCCTTAAACGGGGCGTTTTTTTATGGCAAAATACAGTAGACTTACCAAAGAGCAATTTGAAGAATTGCATGAAGAATTTATTAATTTTCTAGCAACACAATCGATCACAGGTAAAGAGTGGGACGAAATTAAAAGGGTGAAGCCTGAAGTTGCCGAAGAAGAATTGGATGTTTTTAGTGATTTAATTTGGGAAGGGGTGTTGAACAATGCTTCCTATCTTGAAAATATTTCTGCTATGCAATTATTTCTTTTTAAAGTTGAAGCAGCTCACATGAAATTGGTAGTAGTAAAAACTACCAATGAGAATATCGATTTCAGAACTCCTGAAGGTTTTAAATGGCTCCAGAAAAATTTTGCTTTTGAAGAAGTTGAGTTTTTTACAGCAAATAAAGATTTTACCGTAGACAAAAAAGGGGATATTTTTTCTTTAATAGAGCAAGGTGCTATTATTACTAAAGGCGATTTATTTATGTTTTTTGATAAAATGGTAAACTGAAGCTTTTGATGTAATTCTTAGCTAAAATAGTCATGATAATCCTATAGATGATCATTAAAAACAATACACACATGAAATTATCAGAAATAAAAAAAATCTTAAAAAATTTAGATAAAATAGGTTTTCAATTACCAAACAGAACTTTTGTTTCAAGTCACTTTCATGTGACAGAGGTTGGTAAAGTTACCAAAGATTTTATTGATTGTGGCGGGAAAGTTAGAAATGAAACGGTTATTAATTTTCAACTTTGGGAACAAAATGATTATGATCACAGATTACATCCAGAGAAATTAATTAATATTATAGCGTTTTCCGAAAAGATGTTTATGTTTGAAGATTTAGAAATTGAAGTGGAATATCAAGGAGAAGAAACAATTGGTAAATATAATTTAGATTTTGATGGAGTTAATTTTCTATTAACTTCAAAGGTTACAGCTTGTCTTGCAATAGATGCCTGTGGTATTTCAGTTGAAAAAACAAAAGTTGATATTCCTGAAGTTCAATCTTCTTGTTGCGATCCAAGTTCTGGTTGTTGTTAACCTTACTAGGAGTCTAAAAAAATAAAATATCAACTAACTATTCATACCTCAAGCTTTCAATAGGGTCTAGTTTTGAGGCTTTCATTGCGGGATAAAAACCTGCAATAATAGCTACAATAAAAGTGATAATCGTTGCCCATAACATAGGAATCCAGGGTAACGAAAATTCGGATTCAAAAAAAGAAGAAAAAATCATTCCGGTAACAATTCCAAGTAAAATACCTAAAACGCTACCGATTTGTCCAATAACGATCGTCTCAATAAAAAATTGAGTCGAAATCGTTGAGTTTTTTGCTCCCAAAGCTTTTCGAACTCCAATTTCACGAGTTCTCTCTGTTACCGAAACCAACATGATATTCATCAGAGCTATCGAGGAACCTAAAATGGTGATTATACTAATAATCCATGCTGCTATTTCAAGGTATCCAGTGATACTGGTAATTCGATTTATGAGGTCGTCACTTCGCTCCATTCCAAAATCATTTTTCTCAATAGGACTTAAACCTCGAATATTTCTAAAAGTAACAACTGCCTCGTCTTGAGCAGCGTTTAGCATCTCTGTATTTTTGACCATGATACTAATGGTATAGTTGATATTGGGTGCTGTAAAAATTCCTCTAGCAACTTGTATAGGAATTAAAACCCGTAGATCTTGATTGTTTCCAAAAGTAGATCCTTTAGACTGTAGAACTCCAATAACTTTAAACTTCACCCCTCGAATGCTAATTCTTTTTCCAATAGGATTGTCGTTTACAAATAAACTTTTTAAAAAATCAGAGCCCACAATACACACATTGTTGTTGTTTTGGATATCAAAAACATTAAAGTTTCTACCTGATTCAATTTCGGTCCCAGTATTTTCAAGATAATATTCATTAATACCCAATACTTGAACTTCAGGATCGGTTTTGTTGCTTTCAAACTTTACTTCTGCTCCGCTAGTTCCTCTGAATGAAATGGATGTTTGTGTAGTAGGAAACTCATAAATATCGATAAATTCCCGAATGTTTTGATAACTGATAATTGGATTTACTTTTTCACGTTCACCACCTCGACGTTGCACGTTAAAATCATAACGTTGTATATTAAAAGTGTTAGAGCCCATGGTAGCAAAATTACCAGAAATTGAGTTTTCCATAGCCTCTACAGAGCTTAAAATACCTACCAAAGCCCATATTCCAATACCAATAATAACCACGGTTAAAATGGTTCTCAATAGTTGTGTTTTTATTGAATTGATTGCTATTAGTACATTAACTCGAAAAAGGGAAAACATAAAATATAGATTGGTTTAACCGTTAGACTAAATTTGATGTATAAAGTTACCATTATTTTAAATTATCTAATAAATTAAATTTGAAATTAAGATATTTGCATAACTTAGTATCATATTTTAAATTAAATAAACTTGGCACAAAAACCATCCATACCAAAAGGAACGAGAGATTTTTCTTCGCTCGAAGTATCGAAACGAAACTATATCATGGACATCATGCGAACGAGTTTTAAAAATTATGGTTACCAGCCCATTGAAACGCCTTCTTTTGAAAAAAGCGAAACTTTAATGGGTAAATATGGTGAGGAAGGAGACCGCTTGATATTTAAAATTTTAAATAGTGGTGATTTTTTAAAAAAAACCGATACAGCGTTTTTAAATGAAAAAAATAGCTTAAAAGTAACTTCTAGTATTTCAGAGAAAGCACTGAAATATGATCTTACAGTACCCTTTGCTAGATATGTTGTGCAACATCAAAACGATTTAACGTTTCCTTTTAAGCGTTCTCAAATACAACCTGTATGGAGAGCAGATCGTCCTCAAAAAGGAAGATTTAGAGAGTTTTATCAATGTGATGCTGATGTAGTTGGTTCTAAATCGTTGTGGCAGGAGGTAGAATTGATCCAATTGTATGATGATGTTTTTAATCAATTAAATTTAGAGGGAGTTGTTATAAAATTGAACAACCGTAAAATTTTAAGCGGCATTGCTGAAGTCATTGGCGCTGAAGATAAATTAATAGATTTTACGATTGCTTTAGATAAACTCGACAAAATTGGAGAGGAAGGGGTAAAGACAGAAATGTTGCAAAAAGGAATCACTGAAGAAGCTCTAGAAAAATTAAAGCCTTTACTTGGTTTAAAAGGAACCCCAGTCGAACAGCTAGTAGCTTTAAAAGAAATCTTATCAACTTCAGTTACAGGTCTAAAGGGTATTGAAGAATTAGAATTTATCTACGAGGCTTTTCAAACCCTTATTTTAAAAACAGCAAATCTCGAGTTTGATCTTACACTCGCAAGAGGTCTTAATTATTATACCGGTGCAATTGTTGAAGTAAGTCCCCCAAAAGAGGTCCAACTTGGAAGTATTGGTGGTGGTGGCCGCTATGACGATTTAACAGGTATTTTTGGATTAAAAGAGATGAGCGGTGTAGGAATTTCCTTTGGATTAGATCGAATTTATTTAGTTTTGGAAGAACTTAACCTATTCCCGTTTGCGGTATTGGCCAATACAAAGGTTTTATTTATCAATTTTGGCGATAAGGAATCTCTGTATGCGATGCAAGCCATGGCTACTTTAAGGAAAAATAACATCGCATGCGAACTTTATCCAGATTCAACAAAAATGGGAAAGCAAATGAGTTATGCAGATAAAAGATCAATCCCTTTTGTAATTCTTGCGGGTGAAAAGGAAATAAATAGCCAGTCTTTTACCTTAAAAAACATGAAATCTGGTGAGCAATCAGAATGCAGTATTCAACAATTACTGGAAGTTTTTAAATAGTGCCTAATTTTTAATTTAATGTATTATTTATGACAAAAAAAAGTAAAAGAGGAATGCTATTTCCACCAGCTATTGGTTATTCTATTAAAGTTATCTTTAGTTTATTTAAAAATAATCGCCTGTCTTTAAAATATTTTATTAGAGTTTTTATTTTAGTATTGGTCAACTTAATTAATTTTCCTTTTAGAACTTACGAGCGTTTATTTATAAATCCTCGTTTTAAAAATAAAAAAGTAACGAAAGCACCAGTTTTTATTATTGGGCATTGGAGAAGCGGTACTACACATTTACACAATTTACTTTGTCAAGACCCTCAAATGGCATACGCCTCTACTTATCAAAGTGTATTTCCAGATACCTTATTTAATAAGTTAGGTAGATTTTTATTTAAAGGATTTTCTTCCTTATTAATACCTGGGACTCGAAAAGGTGATAATGTAAGCTTGGGTTCTTCTTTACCGCAAGAAGAAGAATTTGCATTAGGTGCAAAAACTCCATTTAGTTTTTACTTTTTTTGGATGTTTCCAAAAAAAATGATTCAATTTTATGATAGGTATATCCGCTTTGTATCTGTAAGTAATAAAGAATTAGATCGATGGAAAGCAGACTATCAGTTATTTATAAAAAAGGCAATTAAAAATACTAGGGGAGATCGGTACCTTTCTAAAAACCCTCCAAATACCGGACGAATAAATACGTTGTTAGCTATGTTTCCGGATGCAAAATTTATTTTTATCCATAGAAATCCTATAGAGGTATTTTTATCCACACAAAATTTTTATAGAAAGATGTTGCCACCTTTGCAATTACAGGGTATAAATACCGATCAAATCGATTCCAATATTATTGCGATTTATAAAAAAATTATGGGAGATTATCTTCAAGATAAAGAAAAAATACCTGCTAATAATTTAGTAGAGATTTCCTATAAAGAGTTGGAAAAATCACCACAGACTGTTTTACAAAACATATATACTCATTTGGAACTTGATAATTTTGAACAGGCATTTCCAAGCTTTGATCACTATATTGAAAAAATGAAGAGTTATCATAAGAACAAACATTGTATAGGCAAAGATCAATTAGACACTATCCTCAAAGAATGGCGTTTTTTTATGGATCTATATACCTACGAAATGCCTAAAAACGTCATCGTTGAATAATACATTATTTATGAAAACAATTAGTTACATTACGTTACTTTTTTTATTTACTAGTTTTAGTTTAACAGCTCAAGAACATTGGGAAATGATAAAAGATAAAGATGGAATACAAGTTTATATAGAAGAAGAAGGAATCTATGCTTTCAAAACATTTAAGGGAACAACTACCATTGATGCATCGATCCATGATTTTATTGATACCATTTTTGATTTAAATAGCTATGCAGAGTGGGGACATAATGTTAAATCGGCATCATTATTAGAACGAAAAGGAGACACCTTACAGATTTATTACTCTATTGCAAAAGCACCTTTTCCTTATAAAAATCGAGATGGATTTTATCGAAACAGATTTACTTGGAATAAAGAAAAAAAAGAATTGAATGTGAGTATCGAAGTATTGGATGACTACTTAGAAGAAAACGATAAATATATTCGTGTGAGTGGAAATGGCTATTGGAAAGTAAAAGTAGCTACCAAAAACAAATTAGAGGTTACTTTTTTAATGCAAGTAGACCCTGGAGGCGCTGTCCCTTCATGGTTAGCAAATTTATTTGTTGAAGATACCCCATTCAATACCTTAACAAATATCAAAAAAAACATCGATAAAAATAAAGCTAACAATAGCTTTTATAATTTTATCGACTAGGAAATTTTAATTTTCTTGTTTTAGGTTTTCAATCGTAAAAATAGCATCACTTAACCCTTGATCAAACTTTACATCTGATAATACAATGGTGGTAGCGTGTTTTTTCAAAACTGTTGTCATCTCTACTTCTTTTGCAAACCAGTAAGGACCTTGTTTTTGATAGTTAAAATTTGCAATCTTTATTAATTTAGCTCCTTTGTCGTAGTACTCCATTTTTATCGGATAATAATTGGTTTTATCCATGGTTAACATAATTTTTGAATACTTTGATTTTTTTAATTTTGGGCTTAATGCCAATTGATAATTGAGCTCGTTTTTTTCGCCAACTAACACGGGGTTGTAACGTTCGCTGTAGGGAATACCACTCATATCTTCTTGAGAAAAGTCGGTTCCGTTAAAAGCCTGACTCTTACTTAATAAGGAGATCCGAATCGCCTTGCCAAAGGCGGGCATATACAACCAAATGACGTTGTCTGGCAAAGACAAGGTAGCAATTCCAGCTTGTTTTTCTGGTTTGGTATATCGGTACAACTTCTTATACTTTCCTTTCTGTTTTAAGGTAGCTTCTCGTTCTTTAACAGTTCCATTTTTATCTTTAATAATCATTAAAACATTCGCTTCTTTATCTTTTGGAGCGGCAATTAAAAAGTCCATATTTTGTAATAAAGCCTCCGCACTTTGAGCCTGTATGGGCTGGTAAATCAGAGTATTAAAGAAAAGGAAAATGAGGAATTGATTAATTTTCATTGGGACTGTTTTTTTTATTCATTAGTATTAATAAAGAAGGGAGTAAAGTTAAAGCCCCGAGGCAGGAGCTAACCATACTTAAAGCAATTAACAAACCAAAATATTGCAGGGGTACCATGTCGGAGAACACCAAAACTAAAAATCCTGCAGATACCGAAACTACATTGATAATTATTGCTTTACCGCTCACCAATATTGATTCCTGCACAGCAGCATACACATCGTTATTTTTTTTAAAAGAAGTCTTAAAATGTGATATAATATGGATGGAATAATCAATACCAATCCCTAAGGCAACACTTGCCACAAGCACGGTTGCTATGTTTAAAGATATTCCAGTTAATCCCATAAAACCAAATAAGAGTATAATTGTAGCGATGATAGGAATAGCCGCAAAAAATCCACTTTTTAGTGACCGTAGGATACCTCCTACGAGCACGATTACAAAAAAAATAGCAATAGCAATACTACCAATCTGACTGTTAATAAGGCTTTGGTCCATCGTAATATCTACAAAGGGCATTCCTGTAATTTGTATTTGACATTCTTCGGTAGAGTTTTCAGCAATAAAGCGGTTCATATACTTTGCAAATTTGATTTTTGATTTGTTATCGGGAGATTTAAATTTTGAAATGATGATTCCTTCCGTTAACTCTTCGTTTACAAAACGGGGGAGTACCTCATTGCCATCCAATAAAAACCACAATTGCTCAATTTGCTCTATTTCTTGGGGAAACGTTCTAGAATTGGTAAAATTATAATTAATTTCATCAATCAATTTTGCAATCGACATGGAGGTGAATACCTCTGGACTTTCTTCCATGTAGGCAGAAGTTTCTAACATTTTTTTTAGCACTGCAGGACTTTGCATGTTCCCTTTAAAATAAACAAATATGGGTTTGGTTCCTCCAAATTTTTCGACCATAATTTGTTCTGCTAACCGAGTTGGATTGTCTCTTTTAAAGTATTCCTGAATATCCACACTTCTTCTAATAGAAAAAAGATTGGCTACGCTAAAGCCTATCAATAACAACCATATTAACAATACCGTTTTAGGCTTATTAGCATTAAGTTGGTGCAAGGGTTGTAAGAGGTAATTAGTAATAAAAGAATCGTCTTTGGGTACTTTCGAGGTATTATTTTTAAAGTTCAGCACACTCAAAATGGCTGGAACAAAAAATATCGATAGGAGACAGGCAAATAACGTTCCTAGTGCAGTAAAGATTCCAAAATCTACAATCATATCTAGGTACGATCCAAAAATAAAGGAGATAAAACCGATGATGGTTGTTAATGCAGCTAGCATAATAGGAATGAATACATAAACCAATGCAGTTTTTATCGTATCCGAGTGCTGCTCTTCTAGACGAACTTTATTCACTCGATTTATAACGTGAATGGTATAGGCACTCCCAATTGCTAATATGATAATGGGAATATTATTAGAAATCATTGACATTTTGATTCCTAAAAAAGCCATACTTCCCAAACTCCATACAATACTTATAACCGCAATTAAAAGGGGTAGTATGACACCACTAAAAGATCTGAAACTCAAGAATAAAATAATCGCAATCACTAAAAATGCGATGGGCAAAAGTATCGTTAAATCTTTCCGCATCAAATCGGAAATATAAGTCACCAGCATTGGAGAACCGATATAATAAAGCTTTTCTGGGATTTGTAGCGCAGTAGTTTTTTCAATAACCTCTTTAGCTATGATATTTACATTTGCATCATTTTCAATATTAAAAACAATTAAGGAGGCGGTTTCATCTTCCGATACGATGGAACCCTTGTACATGGGGTTATTTAATATATTGTTACGAAGTTTTTCAAATTCTAAAGCTGTTTTAGGAAGTTCGTATTCGTCAACTAATTTCCCAATTTCAATACCATAATCATTTCCTTTAATGTTGATGATATTCGTTAAACTTGAAACAGATGAGATACCGCTAATTTCAGAAAGGATATCGGTAATTAGTTGGATGTGTTCAATGACTGAAGGTTGGTAAATGTTGTCTGTTTCAAGGATAATAACCCCCATGTTATTACTCCCAAAGTTTTTACCAATTTTTTTTAGGAGCCTCGCATCGACATCATCGTCAGGTAACGACCTAACAATGTCTGCATCGATTTGAAGTTTTTTTAATTCATTTCCAAAAAACAAGGTCCCGAGGCAGACTAAAATAATAATGAGCCATTTGTTGGCTAGAATATTTTTTGAGAACTTGGTTAAATTTAACACAGATAAAATATTAATAATGGCTTAGTAAATGCTAATTTACTATTTTTTGAGAGGATTACCATATTTTTGGAATCAATGCTTTTCGGTTTTTTGGATAGTCTTTAAAATGATCTTGATACCATTGGTGATGTCCAGAAACTCTTGGGAGTAAATTAGCAGCAGTCCAAATTAAAAAAGTAAGTGCTGGAAAATTCCAAGCTATTAGCGCAAATCCGATCCATTGAACTATTTCTCCCAAATAATTAGGACATGAAATATAATTAAATAAAAAGCCATGAGGTATTTTGTAACCAGTTTCTTCGGGTTTTCTTAAATTAATTAAAAGATGGTCACTTACTTGATTTACAATCAATCCAAGGATAAACAAAACCAATCCTGCATAAAAATTCCAAGATTCAAAATTAGCTACGCTATACCTGTCAAAAAAAGCTAAAAAATAGCCATTTAAACCAGCATTCATAAAATTGAAACCAATGGCAGAAAGTACAATGGTAAGGGGCATTTTTTTCTTTTTAGTACGTATTCTGAAGGGGTAAATAAAAGTTCTATTAAAATAATGCAAGAGCCATAGTAAGCTTAACATACTCGCATAAGTACTTTGCATATAAAAATAATAGAAATAAAAAATGATTAAAAAAGAAGGAAGTTCCATCAATATCCATCCGATATAATTTGGAATTTCAGGTCCCCAACCTCTCCGAATGTATCTTCCGTAGGGTGCTTTTACAAATTGCAATAAAATAAAAGAGCCAACACCAATTAGTGACCAGATCAGACAAATGTTATGAAGGGTTTCTAAGCGTATCATTGCTGTTGTTTTTTATACCAAGATAATAAATCAAGAATACTTTCTGAGGGGGGTCTACTTTGGTGGTTTAATTCTCTAGTTGCCTTAGCATGATCCATATGAAGCGGCGCTAATTTTAGCGTTATAAGGCTTTCTTTGGTCAGTGGCCAAGGGATTCCAACCAAGTAATCATAAAGCTTTATGATAGGTAACAAAACTAACAAGAGATCAATTGAAATTTTGAAAAAGAATTTAGTAGGATTCGCAATTTTTGCAATTTCTTTGATGGTTAAATACGTGCCACTAAGCAGGTATATTTCGCCCGTTAATTTTTTTTGTAAGCTATTGATAATTGTTTGTGAAACATCTCTAACGTCAACGAGATTGTAGCCTCCATTGGTGATAATGGGTATTTTATTATCGGCATAGTCCAGAATCGTTTTTCCAAAAGGAGAGGGTCTGTAATCTGGAGGACCTATAATTGATGAGGGACGAACAATACAAGCGGCTAGCTTCCCGTCTTTAACAGCTGCTAATACTTTTTGCTCTGCCAATGCCTTGGTATAACAATAGGTAAAATCATTTTTTGTTTTATAAGGTCGGTCTTCCTTGAATAGTTCATTTTTCAAGGTTTCTTGCACTGCTGTGCAAGAACTAACATACACCATTTTTACCTGATAACTTATACAGGTTTTTATAAGGTTTTCAGTGCCTACAACATTTACTTGAAAAACCAATTTGGAGTTTTGATCTCCAATAGAAATTAGGCCCGCACTATGAATAAGGGTATCTGAACCTTTTAGGAATTCATTAAAAGAATGGCCTTGTGTTATATTGCCTTTGATCCAGGTTAAATTGGAGTGTTTTAAAAATGGTAATTGCCGATTGTACAGCGCTTTTATGTGATGGCCTTGCTCTAGTAACTTGACAAGTAAACAGTGACCTAAGTGGCCTGTACCACCAGTAATACTAATTGTTTGCTTTTTATCCATACCTATTCGTAATTTTAAAGATAAGCAAATTACATATTTTTTAATTGCTGCAATTTGTGATAGCTGATTTCAGAAAAATCAGTAATAATCTTGGAAGCTTTTGTGTAGTCTTGATTTTTAGAATGTGGACTTTTAAAACCAATACAGTAAATACCTGCAGCATTTGCAGCAGCTATTCCATTCGTAGAGTCCTCGATAACAACGCAGTGTTTTTGGTCGTAACTACTTGCTTTTGCTGCATTAATAAATATTTCTGGATGTGGCTTGGAGGCTTTTAAATCGGCTCCACTTAATTTAGCAATAAAATAGGTGTCCAATTCAAAACGCTTAAAAACATTGTCGATAGTTAACATAGAGGCGGAGGAGGCAAGGACTAGAGTCATTCCTTTTTGATGATACTCTTTGATGCGATCCAAAACGCCTTCGATTAAAGTTAAACTATCGTCATTGAAAAAAAGTTCTTTAAAAAAGTCTCTCTTTAATTGGACGAGGGTAGTTGGAGATTCGGTTAATTTAAAAAGTTGACATAATTGAACACAAATAGCTAAGGTGGATTGTCCGGTAAAAGACTCGTATAAATCGTCAGATATTTCAATGTTAATCGCTTTAAACATTTTGAAGTATGCTTTACGATGCAGGGGTTCGGTGTCTACAATGACTCCGTCCATATCAAATAATACAGCTCTAAACATTTCTTTTTTTATTAGGGTATCAAACATAAAGAAATAAAAAGCACTATTTATTGATGAAATACATTAATTAATTTAAAAAATTATTTTTTAATGACAAGTATCGTCATCACAACGATAAAAGCTACATATTTTTTCATATTTTCAAATTTTGGGTTTAAAGTTATCATTTTTGAACAGTTTAAAAAAATGAATTTAATTGTATTCCAATATCCTTATATTAGTAGACTAATAATCGTAAAGAGTTTCCAAAAAAAAACCTATTAAACCCTCCAACATAAAAATAATGCGATTTCTTTATTTGATACTGCTGCTCTTATTTTTTTCTTGTCAAGAAAAAAAGATGACTAAGGTACCCACTACGTTCGAGAGTCAACCTTCAGCACCGGGACTAGGCGTTTCTTTAATTTTACTAGGAACCTTACAAGATGCTGGGGCTCCACAATTAAACTGCACCAAAAAATGTTGTCAAGGCTTGTTTGAGCAAGCAGATTCGGTAAGAAAGGTGAGTTCTTTGGGTTTGTTAGATTTTAATACTCAAAAAAAATATCTCTTTGATGCCACACCCGATATCAGTAAACAGCTATACGCGCTTAAAAAAGCTATGCCGACTGCTTCATCCAGTATCGTGGACGGTATTTTTTTAACACATGCCCACATCGGGCACTATACTGGGTTGATGTACCTGGGTAAAGAAGCAGTTAATTCAACGGAAGTTTCAGTTTTTACCATGCCAAAAATGAGTTCCTTTATTAGCAGTAATGGTCCTTGGAGCCAGCTGGTAACCAACCGTAACATCGCGCTACAACCCTTAGTTGCAAACCAAGCAATTTCTTTATCACCATCACTACAAGTCACTCCTTTTTTAGTTCCACATCGTGATGAATACTCGGAGACTGTAGGTTATTTGATTGAAGGGCCCCATAAAAAAGCTTTGTTTATTCCAGATATCGATAAATGGAACCGATGGGAGTTGAACCTCGCGACAGAACTAAAAAAAGTTGATTATGCCTTTTTAGATGCTACTTTTTATAGTGCTAAAGAATTGGGAAATCGAGATATGTCACAAATTCCTCACCCGTCGGTATTGGAGACCATCCAAACGTTAAAAGATTTCAGCATGGAGGAACGCGCTAAGGTGATTTTCACCCATTTTAACCACACCAACCCCTTGCTGGATAATGCTAGTGAAGCAACCAAAAAAGTATTGGCACTTGGTTTTAAAATAGGGCGCATACACGACAGGTTCCCGCTCTAAAATGAGTTGAGTGAGAGAAAGTTTAATTTTATAAAATGATAAATTTTAAAATAATAGTATCTTGTAAAAGATTGCAGACAACCCATAAAAATAACGCTAAATGAAAAGAAATTACTTCAGCATTTTATTTGCTTTTTTAACCCCACTGTTGTTTCATTCGGTTTATGGACAATGTGAAGGGGTGACCCTAGAAAGTCTGAGCATTCCGGGACCTTTTTCGGTAGCAGCTCTCGACGAGGAGGATGGTATCCGAAATGGGCCTGATTATAATGGTGCTACGATTTATTATCCCACTAACGGAATTCCTCCCTATGCAAGTATTGCTATTGTTCCAGGTTTTACCGCAGGCCCCTCCAGTGTAGAGGCATGGGGGCCTTTTTATGCATCACATGGTATCGTTACCATTATTATAGGAACCAATTCCCCGATAGATTTTCCAGAGGCTAGAGCCTATGCGCTCCTCGATGCCTTGGAAACCATAAAACAAGAAAATATCCGATCCGCCTCTCCATTGTTGGGTGATCTTAATCTAGAACAATTAGCGGTTAGTGGTTGGTCTATGGGTGGCGGTGGTGCTCAAAGAGCAGCCGTGTTGGACCCAACCATCGATGGAGTCATAGCTTTGTGTCCCTGGCTTCCAAACCCCGATTTTGACCACAACAGCGCCGCGTTAATATTTAGTGGGCAAGACGATACGGTAGCCCCGCCTTCATTGCATGCAGATTTGCATTACGAGGCGACTCCTGTAAGCACCAATAAATTATTATTTGAAGTTGAAAACGGAGATCATTCGGTTGCCAATTCGCCAACTGGCGGTGACTACTCGGTTGGTAAAATTGCCTTGTCTTGGTTAAAACTCTATGTAGAGCAAAACGATTGTTATTGTCCTTTGTTAACCGATAATTTATTAGTTGATCCTCCTGCGGCCTCGAATGTGGAGCAAGATTTTATTTGCGAATTGTTGGCTAATAACAGCCCAGAAATTGCACTTAATTACTATCCCAACCCAACTCAAGATCGGGTGTATTTTGAGATTTTTCAAGAATTAAATTTTGAACTTTATTCGCCCTACGGCCAACGCTTACAAAGCGGACAATTAAGCAGTTCTCAGCCCTATATTGATTTATCAACTTATGCTTTAGGT
>TARA_B110000444_G_scaffold260900_1_pt1 | contig 15635 bp, 15 predicted proteins | sample TARA_B110000444 | Tara Oceans TARA_B110000444 (sample SAMEA4398370) | marine metagenome | biome: Polar Biome; feature: [SRF] surface water layer (ENVO:00010504); material: water (ENVO:00002006), including particulate matter (ENVO:01000060) such as... | depth 5 m | reverse complement strand
GCTTACGCCAAAGATAACTACATTCGTGGTATTCGTGGTGCTGGTAACCAAGAAACATTCCACATGTTTGTTACTCCGCAGCAAATGGCCGATCTCAAGCTTGATACAAGCTTCCTCGCTAACGTCCGTAATGCTGGTGTTCGAGGGTCAAGCAACAGCTTGTTCTCTGGTTCAGCTAGCCTGATGGTTGATGGCGTGATGATCCATGAGTTCCGACACGTGTTTAACACGTCTGGTGCTACATCTGGGGCTTCCGGTAACGCTGGTGCAGCTGGTTACAAGTGGGGCGCAGGCGCAAACATCGATGGAGCGCGTGCTCTGTTCTGTGGCGCTCAAGCTCTTGCTCTGGCCGACATTGGCTTGCCTGAGATGGTCGAAGATACATTCGACTATGGCAACCAGTCTGGTATTTCCGTAGGTAAGATTTTCGGAATGCGTAAGCCTAAGTACAACTCTGACATCTCAGGGTCTGTACAAGATTTCGGGGTTATTTGTCTCGATACAGCGCAGTAAGTAGTACTCCCTCCCCCTCTTCGGAGGGGGTTTTTTTATTATTAGGAATAAAAACATGTTTGGTTTTGGAAGAAAGAAAGAAGAAAAACCTCGTAAAAAAAAGACTAATTCGGGAATGACTGATCACGAAAAACGCCAAGCAGCTTTAAAAAAATACGACGCTCGTAGAAAAGCGGAAAGAGAGAAGAAGGCTGGTACGACTACGACAAAGCCAGTAACTGTAACTAAATCAGCAGCATCAAAAAAACGGGCTTCTGATACACGAGCGCGCCTAGAAAGTAATCTGAAGACAACTAGTCGGAAAACTGTGGTCAAGCCGAAAACTACTCCCAAGAAAACGTCAAGTGCTCGGTATGGAGTTGGTTCTTCTAAGACTATTATGAAGAACGGTAAAAAGATGGCTAACGTGAGCGCTTCGCAGCTTAAAAAGACTGGGATGTCATTGCGCGCCTATATGAATAAATGGAATAAATCCGGTAACCGGCCCGCTTAAATATAACTATTAAGGAATAATCATGAAGATTGTAAGCGCAGAATCATTGCGAGTGACCACTTTAAGTGGAGCAGCGATTGTTTTTGAAGCAGACGTTGAAACAGAAGTTTCATCAGAAGTTGGTTTAGTTGCTCTGCAGATGGGTGCCAAAGAAGTCAAAGAAGGCGAAACGAAAAGCGAGCCTGAAGTAGTTGTAGAAGCTACTGAAGAACCTAGCGATGATCTACTCCTAACCCTAGAGGAAATGATGGAGGAGGGTGATCCAGATAATTTTAAAGCTGATGGAACACCAAAAGCTGCAGCCGTTAACAAAGCAATGGGTAAGACAATTGATACGGATACTCGTGATGCAGCTTGGGAATCAATACTTAACTCGTAGGTAAAGCATGGCCGTTACAGTACAGAGCGTAATAGATCGAGTGCAAGCGGTACTTCAAGATACGACGGGTGTTAGATGGCCTGTTGTATCTGAGTTAGTGCTTTGGGTAAATGATGCACAACGTGAAATTTCGTTATTAAAGCCTGATGCAACGGCGATTAACGAGACTGTAACGTTAGCAACTGGGACGAAGCAAGCAATACCAACCACAGGTAATCGCTTGTTAAATGTTGTTCGGAACATGTCTGCTGCAAGCAGTGGCACAGGGAAACGATCAGTACGTTTAGTTGATCGACAAGTCTTAGATGCCCAGACGCCTGATTGGCACGACCCTGCTGTAACAGGTGGAGCCGCACATACAACTGTTGTAAAACACTTTGTATACGACGAGATGAATCCCAGAAACTTCTATGTCTATCCAGGCATTTCAGGTAACGCTTATCTTGAGATCGTCTACTCAGCTAATCCGGTGATAGTGGCGCTAAATGGAAATTTGGGAGTCCCAGATATTTTTGCAACTTCTGTTATGAACTACGTTTTGTACATGGCTTATATGAAAGACGCTGAGTTCGCTGGTAACTCGCAGCGTGCAGGAACTCACTTTCAGCTATTTACAGCTTCTATAACAGGTAAAGCACAGATCGATGCAGTATCCAATATAAACGCTGATCGTATGCAAGTAGTAGCGGGAGTCTAAGAATGACAATTAGTTACGAGTCTCTTCTCCCTGAAGTATTACCAATGGTCGTGGGGTGTACGGATACCTTAGTAGAAAATTCAATCCGTTCATCTGTTATTGAATTTTGTGAACGCACGAGTGCTTATCAACAAGAGTTGGACCCACTTACGACAATTTTAAATGTTTATGAATACGATCTTGAGCCGCCGACAGGAACTACTGTTCACAAAGTATTGTGGGTGACGCACGACGGTGAAGATTTAGAGCCTACAACGACGACTTTATTAGAGCAGCGTGTACCTAGATGGCGCAGCGATAATGGTACTCCAGCTTATTTTGTTCAACAAAGCTCTTCACTTATATGGTTAGTCCCAACACCAAGCTCTAAGTTAGCTAACAGTACTATTATAAGAGCCGTGTTAAAACCGACTCACACAAGCAGTTCTTGTGATGACGGGGTCATGAATGATTATCGAGACACCATAGTCAACGGTGCTCTTAATAGGTTACTTAGAATACCAAACAAAGATTGGACTGATCTAAATGGCGCGCAGTATTACGGTGCCTTATTTAATCAAGGCGTCGAAGACGCAGAACGTAGGGCAAGGAATGCAGACACAGGTGTACGCAGGAGGGTTAGATATGGTGGAATCGGTCGATCACGTTTACGCAATCAATACGGAAGAGAAAGGGGGTGATCCTATCGGCAACCCGACCTGTAAGTTAGGTAGGGTGAAGCAAGGTTTTTCTGTAAGAGAAGCAACACCCTCTGACTATGGAGCAGTGTTGTTAGGTGCAAAGGTAATGTGGGATGAATCAGTTTATTCACACATGGATTTTGACGAGTACAAACTTATTGCGAGGTTTGAAGAGTATACCGAGTCGGAGGAAAGTAAATTGTTTCTGCTTGAGCAGGATGGGGTGCCAGTTGGCGGTTTGTTTGCCTCAATAGGACCAACATTTTTTGGTCATGAGCTTGCTGTTTTTGAAGAGACTTGTTTTGTTTTACCTGAAGCAAGAGCGCAGGGAGGGTTCAGTATCTTGTTAGATGCGCTTGAGCGATGGGCAGTTGAGGAGGGAGCAAAAGCCATTGTCTTCGATATAACTAGCCGAGTAAAAACTGAACGGACTGAAAGTAAATTAGAGGCCAGAGGGTATGAGTATGCTGGTGCGACATTAGTAAGGAGCATTTAAGATGTGCGGAAAACCAAAAAAAAGCGATTACAAGGCAAGTAAAGCTGAGCAGATGGAAAGCAAGGTCGCTGGTCAAAAAGCTGAGTTTTTTAATAAAAACTATCAACCTCTTAATGTCGCTGAGCTTAAAGATGCTCTTTCTGAGGACATCACTAATATTGCTCGCGGTCGCGCTAATGCAGAAACTATGCAGGGGCTGACCAGTAATATGTCGTATCAAGGAACGCAGAACGCAGGAAATCTAGGTAGTGACTTAGCCCGTAGTTATCAGTCGGAACTTGGTGGTGCAACGGCAGGGGCTGAAAAACTACAAAACATGAGGTTGTCGGGAGCTGTAGGTACTGCACAAGGGCAACAAGCAGACAGCAGTAGGGCCATGAGTGCTTTGACAAATATAGGCACCAGCGAAGTGTTAAATAAAGCTAAAAACAATGAATTGCTGCGAGCAGCTCGTTTTAGTGCAGGTATGAAGGTAGCTGGCGCTGGGTTTGATAAGAAATTTGGTGCTAAGCGCGATAAAGATGGCAAGCCAACAGGGGAGCCAACGGCGTGGGACGGTTTTCGAGATGCTGTTAGAGCATATTCATAAGGAGACATTTCAGTGGCAGTTGAATTAACCCCAGAGCAGCAACAAGCAGCACAGGCTTACGCTCAGTCTAACCCAGCGGCAGGGCGATCTCTTGTGTCTTCTGACCCAGAGCAGACGCTTGCAAATATCACACAGGCTAACTACGACAATTACTTGCGGGATATTCAGCCAACTGAACTTGAGCTAATTGATAAAGCTAAGAGCGATACGAGTCTTATAGATCAAGCCGTAGCAGATAGAGACGCATCCACACCTTTGATGCAAGGCATCATAGACAGGAATGCTTCCAGGTATGGAGCATCGTTAACGCCTGCTCAAATGCAGGAGCAGAGACGGACTCTTCAAAGAGGTACTACGCTAGGTGGAATTCAAGGTGTTAATGACGCGAGAGTCGCGCAGAAAGATTCCAACAGGGCGTTGATGGCCGATTTAATTGACATAGGGCAAGGCGTAAACAGAAGTTCGTTAGGGTCTTTAGCGAATGCTGCAGGCGCGCAATCGCAACGTAAACAGGCATACGATTCAGCACGCGCACAGCATAAGTCGCAAGTGTTCGGTACGCTCGGTACGCTAGCTGCAGCAGCTTTTTTCCTCTAATGATAATAGTCAGGGTATTAAAATGAGCGCATTATCAAGTTTTTTTGGTGGGGCAAATGCACGCAACCAAATACAAGATCAGAGGTATGCGAGGTCGCTTCAGCAAAAAAGCATCCAGCTCGCAGAAGACAAATATCAAATCGATGACAATACACTAACTGCCCAATCTATACAGGCGCAGGCGGGTGATCTTGGTTTATTAGCCGCCAACGGGTTTGATTTGGACCCGAAAAAAGTAACTGACTACTTACAAAAAGGTCGCGACAGTGGGCGCTTTTCTCCTGAACAAGAGAGTTTTGTGACTAGTCTTATAAACCTTGATTCATCAGTAACAAAAAATGCTGGTTTCAAATTTAAGCGCTTAGCCCCAGGCCCAGATAATACTTTAACAGTGCGCGGTGATTATGACGGCAATAGTGAGGTAAAAACTGCAACTATAGGAGGAGGTACAAGTGCAGACGACGAGGTTGCGTTTGCAGACGCTACACAAATCGGCGGGATGCTCGTTAATCAATATAATCAGCTGTGGAGTAAAAAAGGGCCAGCAGCACTAAAAAACGAAATACGACTAAAAACAAATCTGTCAGAAAATGACCAAGCTGCTGATGCTCGTACAGTTTCTATACAGCAGGCAGTTGGTGAAGCAGCGACTCAGTTAGAAGACTATTTTAATTCCCAAGGACCAGAAGGAATTAAAATAGGCCGTAAATTAAAAGCATCGCTGGCGGGTGTTCCTTATGATCAACAACTAGAGGTACTTCAGGATTTTGAAGCACAGGTTGGCCTTCCGGTCACCCAAGCGCCAGTAGCCAAAGACGCCTCTGGCGATCCGACTATGAATCGGAGCGATGGTTCTAAAAAATCTGCTCAAGGGTATCTAGGTCCGGTAAAAAACTCTGTTACTGGTGGCACCATGACGGAGGTTTCGATTGGGGTTGAGATCGATGGTAAAGAGATGGAAATACCAGCAATGGTTCCAACTCTTACGCAAGAAGAAATAAATACGCTTTCAAAAATGGAACTAGAGGGTAATGCAAAGAATATCCCAGCTTCCATTAAGCAAAAAGCTGAAGCTCACGCAAGACAGCGCATTGCTGAAGGAAAAAGCGTCTTTTACGAAGACGATGAAGGCACCTCTACCGTAGCACCGGAGACAGCTAAAAAAGCTGAAAAAATAGTTACTGACGCTAATAATTTACCTAGTGGCCCCTCTAGAGATCGCACACGCATTACTGCCCAAGCCAAAACGGATGCTTCAAATGATGCAAAAGCTTTTGTGGTTGAGGCAGAAGCTAGCGCTGAAGAACCCGAAGAAGTCCCAGAAGGTATGCTAGAAGATATTACTTCATGGGTAAAAGAAAACCCTGCAGATGCTGCGTTACTAGCAGTAAGTGGAGCACTGACGTTTGCAGGCCCAATCGGATGGGCAGTCAGGGGCGGTATATCTGCTGTAAGAGCGTCACCTGCGGCTTTAAGCTATATCGCGAGAATGGCCGGAAGCCAAGCAAAAAGGACTGTTACTAAACCTAAGTTTGATGGCCCCCCACGAAACGCGCAAGGTCAAATAACGAAAAAAGGTGAAGAAGCTCGTGTTGTTGATCCTACTAAAGCCGCAACGACAGCAGGCGTTGTACTTGGTGCAGGGACTGCAATAAAAATTGGTTCGCAAGAGTTCATACAAGAAGCCGAAGATCTAAAAGTGCCCCCAGCGGTTGTAGATTTAGCAGAAGAAACAGCGGACGTCGATGAAGAGAATATTGTCAAAGGCACTGTTCAAGTTAGCGAAGAGGCGATTACCGCATTAAAGGAAAGCCTAAACTTAAAAGGTATTAAAAACCTACAAGATATGAACAAGGCGAGCGTTGCGGAACAGCAGGCGCTGAGAGCAGTGCTGTCTGTCCTCGCGAAGGATGAAGCACAAGCACGAGAATACAACACAGCATTAATGAATGTCATGGAGACGGGTTCCGCGTCTTATAACTTACAAGAGCTTGACACAGCGCGAGTGAGTCAGCAAAACGCAGATTCATCTACCGTTAATGCAAGAACTACTTACAGCAAGTTAAAAAATACTATTAGCCAATTTTCTGCTGGTGAATACGGAAAGAACCAAAAGTTTGTTGAGAAGCAAGCTGATCAAATAGGCAAGTTATTTATTGGTAAGGACGATGAGGTGCTTGATCCTACTGTTGAACAGTATGAAGAGGCCGCGATGGGGCCAAATGGCGCGATCACCAAGTTGTACGGCAGGTTAATGGGCGCTAAAAAGCGGTCGAGCAGAGCAAACTCACCTGCAAACAGAAGTAACGCAAGTACGGAATCTGGTCAGATGGAAAAAGCGCTTTTAGCGCAGATTAGTTATGGGTTGCAGTTTGTAAATAAAAAAGGTGATCTTGAGTGGAGTATAGAAACAGACTCAGGAGCAGCGTTAAGCGGTGGGGATAGCGGGCTATCTCGAATCGCGCGGGATGGCACTAAGGGCGGCGTAAAAATACTTAAACCTGGAACAACTAATCAAGATGGCGATGCCTTTACCGCTTTGCAAATCAGCGAGTTTTTTGGAGGCAACCAACCTTTAATAGACTTCTTCTACAAGAAGCTTGATGAAAAGTAATGAGTGATCCGGTAGAAGCGCTTTTTAGCAGGTCGGCCAGTAATGGGGGAGGCACTGTTCGCCAAAGAGCGACTACGCCCGATGGTCTGGGTGAGATATTTAGCCGTGGGTTTGATGCTGGTGTCGAAGGTATTGCTACTGATGCAGCGTATTTCAAAGGGCTATTTAACACTGCTATAGGCGATGATGAAGCAGCAGCTGTAAATATTGCTGACGCACGATTGCGAGAAGAACAAACAGCAAATCAGTTTGGCGACCTTCAGAATTTTGAGGAGTTTATAGAGAGTCCTACGCTTGGCGGTTTTGTTAATCAAGTCAGTAAAAACGTCGGTCAGATTACTCCGTACCTTTTTACAACAATAGGAGGAGGGTTAGGCGGCGCTGCTATTACAGGGACTGCAAAAGTTGGATTAACGCTTGGTAGTAAGCAGGTCACCCAGCGGATTCTTAAAGACTCTCTTAAAAACAAAATCAAAGGCACAGCTACTCCAGAAGAAGAGCGAGCGCTGGCGAGTGCCTATCGTCTTGCACAACGAGGCTCATTCGCTGACAAACTCAGTTTAAAAGGCGGTGCTGCTGCTGGTATGTACGCACAAGAGTACACCACGATGGCAGGTTCTAACTTTGGTGAGAACCTAGACTTTGTAGACCAAGATGAAGCAGCACTCAGGGCAGGCGGTTTAGCAATACCACAAGCGTTCATTGGGTTGAAAGGCGAACAGCTTCTTGCCAGAGTCTTGATGAAAGACCTTGGATCAATAGCAACAAAGCGTTCTATAAAAGAAGGTTCTCTGTTCGCAGACTTTGCAAAGACGGTTGGTAAGAACACATTACGCGGCGCAGCTACTGAGGGTACAGCGGAACTGGCTCAAGAGGGTCTTAGCGTTGCTAATAGGTTTGATGTAGATGCTGAGTACGCTCAACAAGACGCCTTACTAAGGTTAGGCGAATCTACATTTGCGGGTTTCTTCGGCGGTGGTGCTATATCAGGCGCTGGTAGTGTGGCAACAGGGTCGCTTCGCGGTTCTGGTGAGATCATGAGTAAGGCGAAGGGCTTTATAGAGCAAGCTCGCCAACAGCAAGTTGATGACACTATCGATCAAGAACAATATGGTGTCGATGCCACTGGTTATAGTACACCTGAACCAAGAATCACGATTAAAGCTCAGTTAGACGCGGCTACTAACCCAGAAACAGGTAGGCACTCTGTTTGGATCGAGGGCGCAAAACCTGAATTTAAAGCCCGTGCTGACCAAACGACCGCGCTCGATATAAGGGGTCAGAAGTTTTATGCGCGATTTATTCCTGGTCGTGGGACAATTTTATCAAAGAACCAAGACATCACCGAAGAGGTTGCTAAGTCCAAAGCGAGCGAAGCTGCTTTAGCTGAAGCGTTGCAGTATAGCGCTGAAAAACCTGCTGATAGTGATATTGCAGTCAGAGTAGTAAATAAGAATGGCGATGTAGTTTGGGAGGAAGCGACAAACGAAGCGGGGTTTAAAACCGCTGTAGAGGCCGCAAAGAAACAAATTCCTGATGGCGGTAAATGGGAAAAGGTTACGGTTGAGCAAGCCTTAGAAGATAGGAGGTCTTTGTTAGACCGCGAAGCTGAACCCGTAGTCAAAAACATGGATACCTTTGACAATTTTGTTGACTTCGGGAGGGCACAAAACCTAAAAACTCCTGATGAGGTAGACAATCTTAGTCGATGGTTGTCTGGAGAACCAGACGCTCCTAATAACTCTACTGTTCAATCTGAGCTAAAGGGCTTTCCTCTCGAAGGACCAGTTGCAGAAAACATTGGTCGTGTAACAAATTATGCCCCACGTAAAGCTGATCAGCTTTCGCAAGATGAAAACGCACGAACACAATTCTCTGAAGCTTTCTTAGATACAGAAATGCTAGGTAAAGAGGAAGGGCAGCCAGTTGATTTTGCTAGCCCTCTTTTTGCTGGGCTTAGCGATGGAACTTTAAAAACCGCAACTGCTTTAAAAAATCGTGACCCAGACGCAGACATTTATATTGATCGATCTGACGCGGGTTATCAGATTATGCGTCAGCCTAAAGATCGAGAGCAGGACTTTGGTACTGACTCACGCTTTGAAGCTAAGAACGAGGGGCGCTTTGTTAGTTTAGATGAGTATGTGCGAAAACAGCTTAAAAAGGCTGCTAAGAGTAAATTTGCGAGGCAAGGTAAGACAGAAGCGCAGCAAGTACAGGTTGACGGAAAAGGTGTCAACCTTATTGATCTAGTCAAAGCAGGTCAGCGAATTCTTTCTATTGAGAATAACGAACCGTTTACTCAAGGCGGGGAGTTGTTTGCTCAACAGCAAGGCTTCGTAAGAATTATGTCAGAGCTGCTGGCATCTGGTCGGACGGTTAAGATTGGTAAACAAGATATCACGATGGCAGAGGTGAATGATCTATACCAATTAGATGCTTTATATATCGAAGCGGGTTTTGTAGACAGGAATCGAGTTAACTTAGGCCAGTTGTTGCGGGCAAAACGCAATGATGCTTTAACTCCAGAAACAAACTATGACGTTGTTAATGAAGACACGGGGGAACTCGCGTTTATAGGTGATAAAGAAAGCGTTGTTGAATTTATAGAAGAAGGCGAAAAAGACGGTGAAGCTTACACAGTCTATACCCGTCAGCAAAAACGAAAAGACGGTTCGTTGTCAGAACGCCAAGAAGTAGATTACGTGCCGTGGATGCAAGATAAACGCGACTACATTCAAGAAGAAGGTGAACTAAACATTAAGCCTGAGACGGTGGAGCTGTATAGCTATGCTCAGCCAGGGTCTGGGGTCAGAAAGAAGCAAACCTTTGGGTTAGAGAACGATACGCTTGCAGTAAAAGTATTAAACGCGGCGCGCAAAACATTAGGTTTAAGTAAGCCCGTAAGTGTGTTTAACGCATCTGCAATTTTGAACAACGACATTGAGTCTGAAGCTGAATATCAAGCCCTGTTTTCAGATCCAAAAGTAGCGGAGTATGTCAGGAAAGTTGCAAGAGAATTAGATGTACGCAAAGAGCCTGATGATGATTACACACCCCGAGCAGGCAGCGGCAGATACATAGGCTTCCAAGACGCACACATTATTATTGTCGCTCCTGATGTTGAAACAAATCCGCTGGAGACAGCGCTAGTTATTGGGCACGAGATAGGCCACGCCCTTTTTAAAGAACAAAGTGATGCAGCCCTAACAAACCCCGCTTTATACGGTAGGTTGTGGGATGATTTTCAGAAAGCGCGTGATAGTAAAGAAGCTCCTGATGCTTATCAAGGTGATCAAGGCTTTGAAGAATGGTATGCAGATCAAGTGTCTTACTGGGCTAACGATCTTTATTTAAAAGAGCGTCAGCCACGCGGCAAAATAGTTAGTGACCCTGCTAAGACTAAGTTAGTAAATAAGGAAGGTAAAAAGAAAACGTTTGGGACAAGACCTTCTAAGGGACTGACAAAAGCTTATTTCAAAAAACTAGTTAAAAAACTGCATGACTTTCACAAGGAGCTTTCTAAAAGCTTACAAGCGCGTTTTAGTAAAGAGAATTACTCGAATCAGTTTGATACTTACATAAAAGAAGTAGTAAGTAGAGCAAGAAATTTCGGTGAGGGACCACCTACTAGAACGGGTGCTCGCGCCGCTTCTTTTGAGCAGAAAGTAATTGTGCGGAAGATGGCAGAGGCTCGTGAGAAAGAAGCTCCAGGTTTTGCTGACGCAGTTAAGAAGCAAGTCTCTAAAATGATTAGAAGTGATGGCTTTACACCAATTTATAATTTTATGTTTACTGCCGATTCGCGTATGCGGAAGATTTCCGGTGATCTACTCGCAGATCTTTTTTATACCCGTGCCCAAGACTCTAAAGCTAAAGGTAGGGGTACATTAGGGTTTCTTAAAGCTGCAGCCCTAGAAGGTAATGCTTGGTATAACAAACTCGATAACATGATTGATGGTGATTTAAAATCATCTGAAGTTAAAGCAAGTATTGACGAAGCGTTTTCTGATGAAGCTACGAAAGACTTGAAAGGTAATGCGCTAGCGGTAAGGCAGTGGTTAGACCGCTTCCATTCTGAATACATAACGCCTTCAAACACAAGTATTGAAAAGCAGGAAAATTACGCTCCAGTAGTTTTGAAGCTTTCTGAGATTGAGAATAAACCAGAAGCATTTGTGAAACTGATCCTAGCGGGAAACCCAAAATCAGAAGTAAAGAATGTAAAAGCAGCTGTGCAGAAATTAGTTAATTATCAGCACGCTGTGATGCAGGACAACCTTATAGATGTGGCTGACACCAACCCTGCAGAAAGCGCTGAAAAAGCTATTAGGCTTACGAGAGGCATAAGTAGAGACAAACTAAAAAGTGAAGGTTTTTTAGAAGATTCTGATGTTGCGCTGCTGAGATACACCAATCACGTTATTAAGCGAGTGGAGTGGAATAAGCATACTAAAGACGATCAAGGTAATAGCATTTATGAGGCAGAGCTAAAAAAACTCGGTACTCAAGAACAAATAGAAATTAAAAAAATCGTACACAAGTATTTAGGCTACACCGATTCTCCGTTATCACCTATGTGGCGCGCAATTAATAGCTGGGGTTCCCTGTTGCAGATAGTTGCAATATTGCCATTAGCAACCCTTGGCTCTTTACCCGAACTTGCTGGCCCAGTGATAGCGAGCAAGGAGTTCGGTAGTGTCATGGTCGGTATGAAAGAGATTGTTAATACGATTAAGAATCGGGACGAGGCCCGTCTGCTTGCGAGAGATATTGGCGTGACTACCAGTCAATCAGTTGCAAACGCGATGATGTCCCAGTCAGAGCTTGAGTGGATGGACTCTCGAGCAAGAACACTTACAGATGGCTTTTTTAGAGTCACCCTGCTTGATACTTATACTAAGTTCACCCGAGAGTTTGCGTCGAATATGGGCGTTCGGTTCTTAATGAACCATAGCGACCCAGAAACTGCTGGGGCATTTTCAACTCGATATTTAAAGGAATTAGGTGTTACGTCAGCTGACATAAAAACTTGGTCTGATAGCAATCAAGATTTTACTACTCCTGAAGGCCGTAAAGTCAGAGAAGCGTTACAGCGTTTTGTTGAGTCTTCTACCCTTCGCCCAAATGCTGCTGAGCGCCCTCTATGGGCATCCGATCCGCGTTATGCACTCCTTTGGCAGTTAAAAGGTTTCTTCTATTCGTATGGCAAAGTCATGCTTGCGGGAGCAAAAAGGGAGTCAGCCGCTCGCCTAGAAGGCGTGTCGTCTAAAGATGTTAATACATATGCTGCTTTGGCAGGAGCTGGGGGGGTATTTGCTCTTATGGGCATTGCCACAATGCCGTTAGCGATGCTGGGTATGGAGTTGCGTGAGTACGCAAAGTACGGATTAGCTTGGGCAATTCCAGGTATTGATCATGAAGCTAAAAACTACTTTCGGACTGATGACCTCACTTACCCTCAATACTTGAGCGCAGCTTTCTCACGATCCTTTGCTGCTGGCCCTATAACAATAGCTTCTCAGGCTATGCAGGCAGCTGACTGGGGGCGAGGTGTGACAGGGGCTGCTGCAGTAATAGCTGGACCCACAGCAGAAACGCTTAACCGAATGTTTACTGATGGGTTTGGCAGCACGTTTGAAAATAGAATGTTACCAACGGGGCTGCTGTGATGAGCGATAACGATATAGGCCGCAGGTTTGACCGTCTCGAAGACAAGATTGACCGCCTGACAGAAGTGCTCACTTCTATTGCCGTCGTGGAAGAGCAGATCAATGGGCAAAACGCCCGACTCAAAAGGCACGAATTCCGTCTTGATGAGAATGAAAAAAAAATTGAAGAGGTTTCGGAAACACTCGCGACTAACTCGCAAGTGATAAAAGTCGGGCAAGGAATTGTCGCGTCTATCTGGGCCGCAATGTTGGGCGCTGTTTTGTATTTTTTTGGGGATTCCTGATGTTTAAGTATTTTAAGTTAGATGAGTTTGATTGTCAGGAGACTGGCGATAACGAAATTTCAGAAGACTTTGTCCACGAACTAGACAAGTTACGTGCAGCTTGCGGTTTTTCATTTCGAATTACCTCTGGCTACCGTTCAAAAGAACACAGTATTGAAAAACGAAAGAAATCTCCAGGCACTCATGCTCAAGGAATTGCTGCTGACATAGCAGTAAGCGGCGGTGCTCAGAGAATGTTATTAGTTCAAAAAGCTTTAGAACTAGGCTTCACAGGGGTCGGGGTAGCAAAGACTTTCATCCATGTTGACATAAGAGAAACAACTCCAGTGCTTTGGTGCTATTAAACGCTGGATAAATAATACCTAGACTAATATAATTAAATAATCTATAGGTACACGAAATGGCGTATTCAGACACTCTGAACTTAGTCACGGGCGATACTCTGCCTGAACTGACTTTCACATTAAAGAACAGCCACACCGCTGCTTCTGGGATGACGCTTGACCCAAATAATAGCGCCACATGGGCACCTATCAATGTCGCAGGGGGCGCAGTTAAGTTCCGGTTGAGAGAGCTTGGAAGTACGACGGTAAAGAGCACATTGAACTGCACGATCACTAACGGCGCTGCAGGCACGGTAGTAACCAACTTCCCTACAGGTACATTAGATACAGCTGGTACGTTTGAAGGTGAGATAGAAATCACTTTCTCTAACGGCGGCATCCAAACAGTTCACGATCTGGTCAAGCTGAAAGTCAGGAGCGATTTCGACTAATGTCTAGAAAGGCAGGCGTAACTTATGTCAACGTAAAAGCAGCTGTCGCGTATCAGTTTGCACACGGTGATATTACGTGGACGCAGTTAAAAGCCACAAGCCTAAGTCTTAATTACTATTCAGTAAATCAGTTCTTTGATGGTGATGCAGTTAGCTTTGCCGATAGCACAGCATTTTCTCTGTCTAAAGCAGAAGCTGAAAGCCTAACGATCAGCGATTCGCAGCAAATTAGTTTGCAGAAGCAGATCAGTGAAGCGTTATCAATAAGCGATAACGTCGATGTTGTACTTACGCTATTTAGGAATTTCTCAGACTCTACTGCTATTTCCGATGTCGCAGTACTTACTGTAGGAAAAGGGTTTACCGAAACGGTAACAGTGGCAGAGCTGTTAACAATGAATGTGTCGTTGGCTAAAGCAGACGCAATACCAATTACAGATGCATTTAGTTTCTTTGTAGATACACCGTTTTCTGAAACTTTAAACGTCAGTGACTCATTCGAAAGGACTGTTAGTTATGTTCGGTCTTTTACGGATGCATTTAGCCTAGATGACACTGAAACACATACAAACGGGGCTGTAGTAAACAAAACAAACGTCTTTGGGTTTAGCGACGTAAACACTTTTTCTTTACAGAAGAACGTAACGGACTCTGTTGCTTTATCCGAGGCTTTTAGCCACACGCTAGTACGACACAATCACTCTGTGCTGAATACATCAGCACTAAATACTTTTGCACTTAACTCTTAATGAGAGGAACACACCATGTTTGATTCATCTTTATTGTTAACAGGACACCTCTCTGTTGAGCTAAACGGAGAAGTCGTTCAAGAAATACCTAATTTAGTTGTTACCACTGGTAAAGGCTATGTAGCAAGTCGCATGAAAGATGCTACTGCAACAGCAATGAGCCATATGGCCGTTGGGACAGGGAACACTGCTGCCGCTGCTGCCAACACAACCCTTGGGACAGAAGTAGCTCGCGTGGCATTAACCTCGACTACGGTTTCTAACAACACCGTAACTTACGTGGCGACCTTTCCCGCCGGAACGGGCACCGCGAGTCTTACAGAGGCCGGTATCTTAAACGGAAGCAGCGGCGGTACGTTGCTGTGCAGAACTGTCTACGGAACCGTTTCAAAAGGCTCTTCGGACGTAATGACTATAACTTGGGTAATCACGGCTAGCTAAGGGGTTAGTAATGGGCATTAAGTTCGCCAACAATTTTCAAACTACGATTAGTAGCGCTATTAACAGTAGCGTTACGACAATCCCAATTACTAGCGCCACAGGGTTCCCCACGTTGGGCGCTACTGACTATGCCTTCTGCACACTGCAGAAGGAGGGACCAGTCGTTATGGAAATTGTAAAAGTTACTGCAATTTCTGGCACGAACTTAACGGTTGTTCGAGCGCAAGATGGAACTTCTGCATCTGCCTTTAATAGCGGCGATGCCTTTGAACTACGAATCACAGCCGGAGGAATTAATCAGGTCGTGGCTACCGCTGCAAGCGCAGCAACTGTTGATGACGCTACAGCTCTAGCTATCGCACTAGGATAAGAAAATGGCTAATACTTTTAAAAATGCTTTTGCAGCAAACGTAAACCACTCAGCCTATGTTGATCTTTACACTGCGCCTTCGGGAACCACGACTGTGATTCTTGGCTTGGCTATATGCAATAAGACTGGAAGCGCGGTTGACGTAACCGTGCAGATTCAAGATACCTCGGCAAGTAGTGCCGACTTCCAAGTGCTAGATACTGTCAGTATTCCAGGTCGAACAACTCTCGAAGTGCTGGCAGGACAAAAGTACATTCTGGAAACAACAGATGTACTCCGTGTCAAA
>TARA_B110000444_G_scaffold257583_1_pt1 | contig 15694 bp, 15 predicted proteins | sample TARA_B110000444 | Tara Oceans TARA_B110000444 (sample SAMEA4398370) | marine metagenome | biome: Polar Biome; feature: [SRF] surface water layer (ENVO:00010504); material: water (ENVO:00002006), including particulate matter (ENVO:01000060) such as... | depth 5 m | reverse complement strand
TCAAATACAATTGATGCTAATCAAGAAGTAAACTCAAAAATTTTGAATATACTTGAAGATATTTTGAAAGGTTAGCATGAACTTTATTTTTGGTAGTGCATCTGGAATAGGTAAATCTCTATACGAAATTTATAAAAAGAATAATCAAAATGTATTTGGGTTTGATAAAGATTCATCTGAAAATACTGACATGTTAATTGACCTAGGGAAAGATTTTAAATTAGAAGGTATTAAAAATATACTAACAAAAGAAAAAATAGATTCAATAACTTATTGTGCAGGAATTCAGCATGGAGAGAATGAAGAGTCAGTTTTTAATGTAAATGTGATTTCATTCATAAAAATAATTAATAATATTATAAATAATCTTGACGAAACAGCAGTCTGTGTAATTTCATCAGTTCATGCAGTTGCAACTAACTCTTCTAACACATCTTATGCAGCATCAAAAGCAGCTTTGGAGGCTGCAATAAAATCTTATTCAACAAACCCCGGAAGTTCTTATTTTTACTTTTTAAGACTTGGGGCAACCGATACCAATCTACTATTAGAAAATGTCAAAGATTTAGATGAATTAAAAAAATCCTTACCTAGTGGTAAATTATTTAAAGCCGAAAATGTAGCTAAATTAATTTTTGATATTAATAATAATCATAAAGAACTTTTTAATGGAGGAGCCATACAAGTAGATCAGGGTGTTCTGTCTCAACTTTCGACTGAATGATTTCTAAGTAATAAGTTTTTCAACTAAGTTTAAGTCATCAAAATTATCTATATCGAAGGATTCAAATTTTGAAGTCTCATAATAAACTGAATTTTCTCCAATTCTTTTGTTATCATTATTTTTAAATTGTTTTTTAGAGAATATATAAAAATTTGAATTTTCTTCATAAATGGGCTCAAGTTCTTGAGTTGGTAATAATATATCAACATCGTGATTGATTGGTTTAGTTGAAGTGTTGTAAAATCTTGATTGAAACATATTCACGGAAAACAAAGGTTTTTTATTTTTTATAAATTGTTCTGCCGCCCGGTTTATAGATGAACTTGTAAGAAGTGGGTTTGTTACGTGAGTTTGTATAATATATTCATTTTTAAAGTTATCAATATTAGAGTCTATTATTTTATTGACCGATTCTGTGGGACTACTTAAGTTATCTTTTCTAAGATTGAATTTAATATCATTAAAATACTTGTTAACTTTTTCTTTAATCTCAATATGATCAATATCAATAACGATTTCATCAACTAGTTCAACAGAATGCAAGGTACTCAAAATGTAATAAAAGAGAGGTTTACCACCGATTTCATAAAAATTTTTATTGGGAACTCTCTCTGAATTCAATTTTATAGGAATAAATGCCGAAAATTTCATTTGTAAAAATAGTCTTTCTTAAAGTTATCAGTGTAAATTTTACCATCAGAATAGGAATAATAATTATTTTGTATGACCTTAGTAGATGCGAGGGGATGATTTATTCCTAGATAGTGGCCAAGGTTCTTGTTATATCTATATATTAAAATATTATTAAAATTTGATTTTGGGAAAATATTATCTTTTTTAAATTGAATATCAGAATATGTTTCTTTAAAAGTATTCTTCACAAGATCCAGTATTGAAAACTCTATATCGTCAATAAAAATATTTCTTAATGCCTGTGATTCTCGTCGATATCTATTTCTAATTTGGCGGATATCTTCATTATGATAATGAGTGACTACGCTATCAGAACTGTAGTAAATTAAGCCATCAGTATTAATAACACGCTGAGCGAAATCAATATCTTCACAGCCTGTTAGATCTTCATTGAATTTAAATGATTCCCAAGTTTTATACCTAAAGGCAGAATTGCCATTATTTATAAATGGTGAACTTCTTAAGCCACTTTTATTTCCAAACCAACTACTAAGATGCGCTGATTCAGACAATACTGATTTTTTGTCACCTATTTGTTTACCAAATACAATTCTTACTTTTGCATTACTAAACTCAGAGATAATATTTTTGAACCACTTGTTATCTGTGGGGAAACAGTGTGCTGAAAGCGAGATTAGGATATCTTTGTATGTGGACTTTTCAGCTGCCATATTTAATGACTTACCAAAACTAAATTCAGCCTTATCAATTTTTGCTAAAATTATTGGAATTTTTGAATCATAGTTTTTAACATATTCATAGGATCCATCTGTACTGCCCGAATCTATAAAAACAATTTCAAAATTAGGATCCTCTTGTGCTTCTAATATTGGAAATAATATCTTTAAATTATTAATTTCATTTAAACATCTTATAAGCAATGTGGCCTTCATAAGTTTGAAAACTTTACTTGATAACTAGTACTAAATAATGAAGGTCCTTTTTTTGCCTGGTTGTGATTAACTGCCTCAGATATTATTTTTTTTCCGTTGCTGCATGGCTCAAGTACGACTACATTATGATTCCTCCATCCTCCCTGACTCTGAAAAATCCAAAAATACTCAAGTGTTGTATTTTCAAAAGCGAGTTCCATAACATTTTTCTTACTATCTATAATTTTAACGTAATTTTCTGCATTATTTAAGTATGCAAAATCAAACAAACCAGTATCTTTTTGAGGTTCTAAAAAGTATGAAGTTTTTGAGGTTTCAAGAATATTTCCAAATTTTTTTTCTACTTTTTCTAGGTTTGAATGCTCAACAGAGATATATAGTTTTTCTTCTAGGGGAATTGCTAAATGCAGTTTGAAGAGAAAGTGATCTTTAAAACTTATATCTGCTGAATATTTTGTGTAAATAGTTGAATTTTCAATTGAGATTGTTTTAACAAACTTTGTACCAGATTCAAGATTATTTATTTCTAAAGATACTTTATTTTTGTTAAGATTTAGTATGTTCCAGGTGTTAAACCAAAGTTCTCCATGATCATATCCTGTTCCCCAAGAAAAGGTTTCGACTTTATCATTTGGAAATAACTCCTCCCATCCACCCTGCCAATTATCATCATAATTTTTACCGTCTTTGACCTTTGATACGCTATTATTTATATTTTTCCATACCCAATTTTTATTTTTGGGTTTATAAATTATTGAAGATATTCTTCCCCCTAATTCTGGAAGAATTTCCACTTTTAATTGATTATTTTCTAAAACAATGGAGTTAATTTTCATTTATTATTTTCTTTTTATAGATTCTATTAACTATCCGAACTAATTGTTTATCATGGAATTTATAATATTTTTTAAAATCTCTATCTCCAAAAAAACTTTCATCAAATGCAAAGTTATAATTAGCTGCGTCTTTTAATTTTTTATCGTGACTCCAAAGTTTGTTGCTAAATCGATCATTTGAACCGAATGTTACTGCACCAATATTTATTGTATTTTTATTTAAAGAAGAAATTGGAAGCAGGTATTGAGTAAAAACATTATGTGAATTTCTTGTAAATACTTTATTCTTTTTAATTTTTAATAATTTTCGTTGAAAATATGTTGAATCAAGACCAATTATCCTAATTTTTTTATCAATTTTTAATTTCTCAACCAAGGGAATCCCTTCAATGGGAACAACTAAGAATATATTAGTATCGACATCCTTCAAGACTACTTCTAGTTTTTTTCTATAATCAATCGCCTGTTCATTAATTCCAAAATGAAAAAGTGGGTCAGAAAATGATAAAACTAATAGCTCTGAATCAAATATAGAAAGGTTATTTATGGCAGAATTACAAGTTAGCAAATATTTAGGTTTATGTTTGGAAAGTACAGTTGAAAACTTTTCATTATTACCAAGAACATAAATGTCTTCTTTCTCCTTAATTTCATTTTTGTACTTTTTATAGTTGTGCATTGAATTATCCATAATTTTTTTTCTATTAACAGAATTAGTAAAGTCGTTAAATTGAAGTCGAAAAAGAGTATTTGCACCAACTAATCCAAAGTAATGTTTATCAATCACTCTTATACGATTTATTTTAAGAATATTTAATAAAAATATTTTCAATGTAAAATTTTCAATTATTATCAAATTCTTTATGCTCAACTCCCAAAACTTACTGTGATTTGTAGCTTTAACCCCAAGATATTCTTCTAAAGAATGCTTGAAAGAATTATCTCCATAATATTCGAAAGAGAGATAGTTTCCATTTGAATAAACTTGAAAATATTTTAGAAATAAATACAAAAATATCTTGTGTAAATTTACTAAAATCCTAAATGTTTTGAAATAGAAAATGGACATTAACTTAAACCCAATTTTTAATTAGAGGTAATTTAATTTTTTCTCTTTTTAATATTTCATAAAAGTTGATTGTTGATATTACACCATTCTTATGAAGTTTTTCATGTTGGCCTATCCAGCCATTTATATAAAATGTTGTAAAATAAATTTTGTCGCGGCTTTTTTTTAAATCATTAAAAATATTTTTTACTGTTAGATTTAAACCTTCAAAATCTAGATCATCGAAATATAGAATAAACTCATCATCTAAATTATCTTTAATTATATTTTGATATTCTTTCATGACAGCATCTGGTTCATGCAGGGCATCACTAAAAATAAAATTATACTTATGTTTAATTCTAGAGTTAAATAATTCAGTATCATCTGAATCTAATACACTTCCTTTAAAATAAATTAGCTCATTATTATTTACTTTATTTGAACCATAAAATATATTTGAATTACTTTCTAACATTTTATTATTAAATAACTCTTTACTCGAAGGCGCAATTGGGTTGATGTCATAGGCAACAAGGTTTGCAGATTCAAAATTAGCATTTAATTGAACAAAGTTCTTGAGTACAGAAACTCCAATTTCTAAGTAATTAATTTTTTCACTTAGATAACTTGAAAAGAAGAGAAATAAATCTGAATATGTTGGAAAGTTATTAATTTTTTTATCTATTTTTGTAAAAATATGTCCGGGGATACCATAAGTATTTACATCATAATCTTCTTTAGTTAAAAAAGTTTTTTTGCTATCTATAATTGTTCGATTTTTATAAATCATTTCTTGAAAGTCAGTATTTTTATTCTTATAAAAACTACGGATAAGATCATAAAATGATAGAAATATAATTTCTCTTGCTTTTTTAAATTTGTAGGAGAATTTTTCTTTCATCTTATAAATATACTCTTTCCAATTTCTAATCTTACAAGCTCCGTAAAAATGATATTAGAAATTTAAAAGGGGCTTTAGTGTTAATAATTTTTAGATTAATAATACTTTTTATGACATGGAAAACTGATGATAATTTCCATGTATGAGTTAAATGAAATTTTCCTATACCAAGTTTTCTAAAGTTCTCCATGTACATCAAAGCATTTTTTTCAACTGCACCTCTTGTCGTCCATGGCTTAAAGCTCCCTGCATAATGAATAAATATTGTTTCTTGAGGTACTGTAAGAGTATTTTGTATGTCCACAATAAAATTTAGTTTGCTTTGTAATTTGTATAAATCTTTATTGAATATTTTATTTAAAATATCTTGATCCCAGTATTTTAACTTCGAACCCATATTTTTAATAATCTCCATGGACTTGTTTGGAACGTCACTAATTCTCCACCTAGTAAGATTTATAAACATGACTCCTGCATTAAAATATTGTTGTATGTCAATATTTAGTCTATCTCTAATTTCATCTTGCTCTTCTTGGGGGAAATCTTCAAAAACTACACCTATTGTTTTATTTAAACTTGATAGCTTTATGAAATTATTTTGCATCATCTCTAGAGGATCTTTCACACAAATAATGTCACAATCAAGATAAAGTAAGCAGTCGACACTCTTGGGGATTACATCCTCAATAAATAATCTATAATAGGTAGCTTCTGAGACATGGCTATTGGATATGTTTGGAAAATTCAATATCTTATTTTTAAAATCATAAACATTTAAACTCTTTATGTTTGGATGGGACCCAATTTTTTTTGATTTTTCAATAAACGTTTTTTTATTTTTGTGAATTACATAGATATTAACTGGCTCTGAAACCTTGTCTAGTAAAGAAATCATAGAGGCTAGAGCTTGAATATCATAATTCTCGTCAAAACAGTAAAGTATATTCTGAGTCATAGCTACTTTCTTTCCAGCAGTTTTAAAATAGAAAATAGACTGATTAGCACTATTGAAACAATTGAAAATATTCCTGTGTCTATTACTATCTCCGGTGTATTCCAGTGGGGAATAAATATATAAGCAGAAATTACAGAAACTAATATGAGAGATTTAAGCAACCCCTTCTTTTCAGAAATATAAAAAATTAACAGAATCATAGTAACCATATGGCCGACACTGTAAAAATTAAATCTTATTGGGGGATACCAGCCTATCAGTGACCAAAATGAAAATAGAGAGATAGAAATAAACAAAACTTCTTTTATTAGGGGATATTTTTTTCTTTCAGAGAAAATATTTACTATCAGTATGACTCCTATTAGAAGAATTGGAATTAAGATATACATGATCATTTGTTTTAAATCGTTAAAATAACATATAAAGTTTTCCGGGATTGTTACACAGTGCCATTCGCTTTGATATCGGACTTTCCCCCTAAGAAAGTCATACAACCAAACAAATTGTCCCCAATACTCGGTATTAGCATCATAAGTTGGCCTCTGAAGAATAAATCTTATAAAAGATTCATAAATTATATTTGGAAGTAAAAAATAAATTAAATACCTAAGATTTTTAAAATATGTCTCTATTTTAAATATTTTATCCATATTCTTATAAAGAATGAGTGCAAGAAAACTTATTAAGAAACTTCTATGAAAAAGAAAGAATAATCCAAATAATAGAGATATATTTCTATCTACTACGACCATTTCTCTTGATGCAAAATAAATAAAGAATGCGATTAACAATAATGTTGCAGTCTGATGAGAGGGAACAAATATTCCCCATTTGTAAATAGGATTAATCATTATGATTATCAAAAATACAAAGTAATCAAAATTCGTAATTTTAACTTTTTCTTTTAAGGAAAGATAAAAAATATAGACGATTGAATTAATTATCATAAGCTGATATAAAAAAGTTGAGAGTTGCGTAGTGTATTCAAAACTCGGATTTATAAAATTTATAACAAAATCAGTTATTTTAAAGCTGACATAACCTCCGAAGATGTAAAGAGGTCTAGCTTGATAGTTGTATGTCTCTTCAAATACTTTTGAAAATTCCTCAAAACCAGTGTAATAAAAATTTTCATCACAGCTGTAGGGGTATTTGAAAGACAGATCCAAAAGATTTAATCTATATTGGACAAGCTCTACACATAACTGAGGATTTCCAAATGAATAATCAGGATTTATTACATTCAATATAAACATAAAAAAATAAATGACTAGCCCAAAAAAAATAGATATCGGGAAAAAGTAAAATTTATTAAATTTCATTTAAATACTCTTCAATAAAGAACAACTTCCATATTCTATTTGCATTCATTCTCGATTTGAAAAAGGTTAAGTGATCTATAATTTTTGGATTAAGATTACTAACTATCATTCCATCGTTAATTTTTTCTTTTATAAAATCTATATTATTAAATACCCAATCTTCTAAATCAAAAACAAAACCCATTTTTCTTCTATCCAAAAACTTGTCATCAAAATCATTTCTTAAAATACTTTTAAGCAGTTCCTTAGGTTGACCTTTTTGAATATAATTTGAATCATGCCCTATAACATATTCTATAAGTCTATGATCAACAAATGGTGACCTCACCTCAACCGAATTTGCCATCGAAGTTCTGTCAATTTTAAGCATCATTAACTCATACAAATAGAGTTTGTATTCATAAATTTGCATCATTTTATACCTGTCTGAAGTATTTTTTGGAAAGTAGTTTTTTGTATTTTTTTTATAATTAATTCCAAGTAGTTTTAATAGTTTTAAATCTTCAAAATAGGCGGGATATGAATCTTCTAAGTTTCTATTGTATTTCTTTATATCTGTTCCTGATCCGAGAAAGCTGGGGTAAAATCTAAATAATTCAGAGTACAAATTTTTTAATACGCCTGGCTGGCTATAGCTATCCATTGTTCTTATGTAACCTCCAAGTAATTCATCGCCTCCATCTCCTGAAATTGCCACCTTATATTGTTTTGCGATTTCTCTACTTAAAATATAAGAAGGTACCGTTGAGGGATCTGAATAAGGTTCATCAAATATTTCTATTGAACTTAAAATATCTTGATTACTAAAAAAACCATTAATTTGCTTTGTCGTGTGGTTAGTTTTATAAATACTTGCAGCAGCCTCGAACCATTCACTTTCATCATATTTATTTTCAAAGTAACTAACTGAAAATGTATTTGTATTTATATTATTTTTAGATTGAATTTTTACAATGGAAGTTGAATCTATACCACCAGATAGAAAGTTTGCGATACCTACGTCTGCATTTGTTCTTATCTTTACAGCATCATCTAATATATTAAAAAAATCATCTTGATCGAAAGTTTTGTAATCTATAAAGTTATCTATATTCCAATATTGACTTTTTGTAAAAACAATATCTTCAGATTTTAGATCTATAGATATTATTTCAGATGGCTTAACTTTATAAATTCCATTAAAAATTGTTTTTGGAGATGGCACCACTCCCAAACTAAGGTATGCATTTACTGAATCATGATTTAAACTGGTTTGATTCAAGGAGGATGCTAATGATTTTAGATTAGATCCAAAATTTAAGGTTCCGTTATTAATACTATAAAATAGAGGTTTTTGTCCAGTTCTATCCCTAACTAGAGTCACTTTCATTTCATTCAAGTTTATAAATACTATTGAAAATTGACCTATTAATTTAGAAATAAACTTTGTTCCAAAGTGTGATAAGCCAAGAAGAACTACTTCTGAGTCTGAATGGGTACTCCTAAAGTGAACGCCTTTACTCTCTAGTTCAATCCTTAATTCAGCATGATTAAAAATTTCTCCGTTAAACATTAAAATCGTATTAAATTTTTCAGAATACATAGGTTGTTCAGCATTTTCAGATAAATCTACAATTGCTAAACGATTAAATATTAAATGCAAATTATAAGTATTATCAAAATTGTTGTATTTGCGGGTACTTGAAAATATTTCTTTTTTACTATCAGGCCCCCTGCAAACTGTAGAGACGTTTGAAGCTTCAATGTGATCTTTATTAATTTTATCTTTTGAAACAACACCTAAGAATCCACACATTTAACTATTTTATGATTACAAATAATAAATTGAAGCTTTTAATTTATTATTTAGTTTTAATATATTACACTTTTTTTTGCAATCTTTGTCTTCTAATTAGCTAAAATAAAAAATAATGGAAAAAGTTTTAGTATTAGGAAGTAATGGCTTAGTTGGTAAAACAGTTACCAACAAATTAAATAATTCAACAAAAATTTCTGAAGTTTATGCATCAACCAGAAGTGATGCAAATTTATTTCTATTTGATGATACCTATCGGCTCATTAAAGAGACTTCGCCAAATATAATAATTAATGCTGCTGCAAAAGTCGGAGGCATCCAAGCAAACAACACGCAGAGAACTGACTTTATCTTGGAAAACCTAAAAATAAATATGAATCTTCTAGAGTCAATAAAAGATTTCCCAGATGTAAAGATTATTAATTTAGGAAGTTCATGCATATACCCACTGGACGCAAACAATCCAATTGTGGAAGGCTCTTTTTTACAGGGTAAGTTGGAACCTACTAATGCTCCTTATGCTATGGCAAAAATAACTGCAATAGAGATAGGTAGGGCAATCTCTCATGAATATGGAAATAATATTTTAAATCTTATGCCAACAAACCTTTATGGTCCATTTGATCATTTTAATGATGAAGATAGTCATGTGATACCGGGATTATTTTATAGAATGAATAATGCTTTAGAAAATAAACAAGAAACTTTTAAATTATGGGGAACAGGTACGCCATTAAGAGAATTTTTGTATTCAGAAGATCTTGCTGATGCAATAGAATTCCTATTGGATAAGGAAGTCACTACAGATTTAATAAACATTGGAAGTAATGAAGAAATTTCAATCAAAGATTTAGCTTATATAATCAAAGATTTACTTGGCTATGAGGGGGAAATAATTTTTGACGACACAAAGCCAGATGGCAATCCAAGAAAACTATTAGATTCATCATTAATTAATTCTTTTGGGTGGAAGAGTAGCACTTCTCTTGAAGAGGGATTATCAAAGACTTACAATTGGTTTAAAGATAACAAATAGTTTTAATTTTCATTGAAGAGATATGCGACTGTTCCAAAGAATATAAAAGGGAACCTAACACTCTCCATTGCAACATCAAAAAATGCCGTCATTAGAGCAAATGTAAAAAATACTAAAATTCTATAATTTTTATTTTTTTTGTACCAATATGAAATAATACTAAGATAAAAACCAACGAATAAAGAAAACTGTAAGATTCCGCCTTTTCCTAAGATGTTGACTGCAAAGTTATGAACATTTTCATTCTTCATATCTGTGCCTCTTCGACTTGAGTGATTCATAGCTGGAAACATTTCACTATAGCCAAAACCAAATAATGGTGATTTCATTTCCTTAGCTGGACCTTCAATTCTAAAAAAATTAATGTTATCATTACCATCATATTCAGACTCATAAAATAAATCTCTCGTCACATCCTGCCAAATTTGAAGTCTCCAATTAGCCATTTGTTCCATTGAATAAAGTCTTCCATCCATTAAGAAGAAAGAACCAAATAGTTCCACAGTATTTTTTTGTGCTGAAGCTCTGGACACACTCGAGACTATCTGACTAGAAAGGTCTACTTCTTCAAGGGTATAGTTGTTAACAAACATCTGTAACCCGATGTTGTACGTTGATAAATAAAATAGTGGAATACAAAAAGCTATAAGTAATAAAGATTTTACTTTTTGTGTTAGAAAGGTTTTTCTTAATCTAATTACTTCAAACAATAGGAATAATACAGCAGGTAAAAATGCTCCTTTACTCTTAAAAAGAAAGAGCGGAATAAAAATAGCAGATGAAAGTAAAAGATATATTACATAATTAAATTCTTTTTTTATAATTTTTTGATTAATTATGTTTGTGGCCACAAATATAAGAAAAACATCTGAGGCTTTCAGAAAGTCAAATTTATCTGAATACCTTATGAAAAAATCTGATAGAAATTGTGGAAAATAATTTGCACTTAAAATATATGTCAGAGGTAGCAAAGCTGGTAATATTTTGTTGAACAGTGAGTCAACTTTTAGATTTTTAAAAGCAAACATTCCCAAAAATAAAAATGAAAGTGTCCAAATATATGAACTTCGTTTATAACTATATATGTCGGTAAAAGAACTTTCCGTAACAAAGGCTGTAATAAAAAAACTAATAAATATAAGTTTCAAAAATATATACGTACTATCTCCAAAATAAAAAAATTTATTTGACCTTTTCGCGAATAATAAAAAAAATACTGAGAGAACTAGACAAGCCCCTATTGCAAGTTCACCTAATCTATAGTTGAAAATATAGATTCCAGTTAAAGATCTACCAAAAAGCACTATTAACGTAAAAAGTATAAGATATAAATTCTTATAAATTTCTACAAACTTTTTACTAGCTAATTCCATAATTTATTTTTCCTTATTAAATTGTATATCTTTAAATTAATAAATTTTTTTATTTTTAATTTTAATCTATTTAATTTTGACACTTTTTTTATATTTCTATTTGTACTTAATGATATATTATGAAGTGATAAAAAAAGTGACTCATACTCTCTGCACATTTGATCAGAAATATAAGGGTAAATTTTTAAGTTTTCAATAATATCAAAGTAATTGTTTTTAATCTCAACTATTTTTTCTTCAAGATTTTCTATGGTGAACTCAACGCCGTAGTTATGGCAATACTCTGGCAATGCTCCGCTTTTAATATAGAGTATTGGAAGTCCGCATAACGCAGCTTCAATATGATGATTTCCTGATGGTTCATTTAATGAACCTGTTATGTAGATATGACTTTTTTTAAGCTCACTAGCTAATTTGAGACCAGATAATGGTGGAATTAATTCTGTATTTTTAAACTCGAAACCTTCTGGCACATTTCCAATGTATGTAAATTTAAATAATTCTGAAAAACTTGATCTATCCAGTAATTCGTCTAGTTTTTGGTACGTATCAAAACCCTTATTCCAATTACCACCCCAATGATGTGTTACGATTGATATTTTTTCATTTTCATCCCATAATTTATAGTTGTTTGAGTTGAATATTGAAGTATTTGAACCAGACATAATAACTTTAGGATTGTTAAATTTATATCCTTGATTTTCATAAAGGTTCATAATCCAATCACTTACGAAAACTGTTCCATCTGCTTCCTTGTTAGCTAAATTAATGAATTGATTCAATCCCTGAGTATTTTTTCTTTCATCACATTCATTTATTCTGTGAACAAAAGAAACTTGAGGATTAATTTCTTTTTTATATTTCTCTATTTCAAGATGGGTAAAAGATGATGACTCAGAATCTTTTCTGGGGTCTGTAAGCAAAACAATATCAATATCTTCATCTAGTAAATGATTGACGACCTGGTGATTGTTATTTTCTAAATATATTTTTAAATTACTAAAAAAAAGATTTCCACCTCCCCATGGCCCATCTTTGATATGAGCACCAATACTAACTTTCATATAAATCCCGTAGCAGTGTTCTAAACTCTATGAATCCATTAGATGTATTAAATGTTTTTGTTTTTTGAAACGCATATTCTAAATCAGGTTTAGCTTTTTGAAAATTGCTCATATCAAAAATTGACTTTTCCGATAATATTTCAGATGCTATTCCTACATCTGTAGATATTATAGGTGTTTTGGTAATTGCACATTCCATTATTGCCTGAGGACCTCCCTCTATTCTTGAAGATACTATGTATAAATCTAATACATTGTAAAGTTCATTGAGTTCTTCAAAGGTCACCATTTCAAAATATTTATAAGGAATCTCTGCTTTCTCAAGTTCTGACATAACGTATTGTCGCCTTTTACCTGTGAGGACTACAAGAACATTATTCTTTTCTTCATGAAAATGTTTTACAATTTCTACAAACTGATCAGGGCCTTTAATAAGTTTTGGTGATTTTAAATCACTTCCTTCTGTGTCTCTTTGAAAAGAGCCAATATAAAATTTATCTTCCTCTAAATTATATTTTTTTAGCAATCTAACTTTATTATTAATCTCAAACCAAATATTTTCGTTGACCCAAAAAGGAATAGATTTAATATTTTTATCTGTAAGTTTTTCCAACTGATTTTTTGTTTTTTGAGAAATTACATGATATTCGTCTACAAATTTATCTCTTTTATAAAATTCTCTAAATTCTTTTCTTGAAAACTTCTCAAAATCAATGTGATAAATTGAGCAGAGAACTTTTTTTCTTTTTAAGTATTTTTTGCTGATTTTTTTCCACAGCCAGGGGGTAAAAATCCAGATTACATCTGCATTTCTGATTTCCTGTGTTGTTATATCTTCGTTGTAGTCTTCCCATTCACTACGGAATCTATCAACAACCCATGATTCATTTAAATTATTTAAATATACTTTCATTAAACAATGAATATTATATAGTAATTTATTATTTCTGTATAAAATGATATTAACCACAATGTATAAAACTAATAAAATATGAAAAGTACACATTTAATAACCGGAATAACTGGTCAAGATGGCATTTTTCTAAGCTCAAAAATTATTAAATCAGATAGAGATGCTCGAATAATTGGTATCTCAAGAGATAGTAACTTAACATTTTTTAAGAATAAATTAAGTTATGTCCATGGGAAAGATTATAATTTTGAAAATATTAAAGTTGAAAATATCAATTTAGAGGATAAAGAGATTGTAAAATTTTTGATTGAAGAGTCTCAGCCTGATTTTATCTATAATCTTTCTGGACCCAGTTCAGTGTATGACTCACTAACAGATGATTTTAAAAGCCATGATCAGATAATTCGAATCTTTGATAATTTAATCGACTCAGTAATCAAGAGTAAAAACACATGTAATTTCTTCCAAGCCTCTAGCTCAGAAATGTTTGCTCCCTCAGAATTACCACTCGATGAAAATTCAAAAATGGATCCTCGCTCACCATATGCAATTGCAAAACTCAATATTCATAATAAAATTCAGTCACTAAAGTTACAAGAAAACTTCGTTATCTCCTCTGGAATCATGTTTAATCATGAGTCTGAATTTAGAGCTAATCAATATCTGATTATGAAAATAATTAATTTTGTAATCAATATCGAAAAAAAACATAACGATGTTCTGAAAATTGGGAGTCTTGATTTAATAAGAGATTGGAGCTATGCAAAAGATGTTGCTAACGCAATTTATGAGATAAATTCAAAAAATATGTCACAGGATTATGTCATTGGCTCTGGTGAAGGAACTCCAATAAGTGAAGTTTTATCAATAATATTTAGCTTTTTTAACTTAGATTGGAGTAGGCATGTCGAAATTGACAATCGACTGTTAAGAAAAGGAGATCCTCTATCAATAGTCTCAAATCCTACAAAAATAAATAATCAACTTAATTGGAAGTCTGAACACTCCATAGAAGACTTACTGAAGAGATGTATCAGTTATAAAAAAAATGTTACTCAGAATGAGGAACCAGATTTCTCCTGACACAATTAGCATAATATTTCTGTTCTTCTTTATAAATTTTTGATATGTTGTTTTCCATGTTCAGTTCATACAAGACTTCTTTTATAATTTTTATTTTATATTTTTGGTCCATAAAATCTCTCATTAATTTGTAATCTTGTGCAAAATAATAATTTTCATCATATCTTCCAATTTTTTCGAGGACATCTTTTTTTATCATTAATGTCCCGTGAATAATTGGATTCTTAAACTTTAGAGTTATTTTTGGATTTATAAACCTTGAAAAATTAGGAATTGTTCTATTTTGATTTTTTATAGAGGCTAATGTTGAACATGCTGCAAAATTAGTAGTTCTCAGCAATTTCTCTTGAACTGAAAAACGATTTTTATAGCTTGTGTCATCTGAATCCTGTCTAGCTATAAACCTTCCTGATGCTTTGTTGAGTAATTTATTAAGGGAAAGAGTTAATCCAATATTACTGGTATTTTTTTCTAAATGTATCCTGCTATCTTGGCTTAAGTATTCATTGCAGATTGAATAGGTATTATCTGTTGAAGAATCGTCAATTATCAGAAATTCAAAATTTTTATATGATTGCTTTAATATGCTCTCTATAGCTTGCCCTACAGAAAGTTCATCATTATATACCGACATTAATACAGAAATTTTATTTTCCATTTGAAGGTCTCAGTATTTTTTCAAATCTAGTTAGTAGTGTATTTTCATCCAAAAATTCTATAATATAGTTTTTATTCTTTTCCCCAACTTCTCTTAAATCATCTATGTCTATAATCTGCTGCAATTTTACTAATAAATCTTCATAATCAAATTGCTCAAAAATGTATTCGTAGTCACTATAAAAAAATTCAGCTATACCTCCAGAGTTTGGAAAAATTGAAGGCACCCCTAAGGCAGATGATTCGGATAATAAAGTAGGTTGTCCTTCGTAGAGTTTTGTCGTAGTTACAACAGCTTTAGATTCACTAATTATTTTCATTACATCCTGATTTTCCCTATATCCCATTAAAACAATCGATTCAATATTTTCTATTATGCCTTTAACTTCATTAAATGC
>TARA_B110000444_G_scaffold259799_1_pt1 | contig 15699 bp, 14 predicted proteins | sample TARA_B110000444 | Tara Oceans TARA_B110000444 (sample SAMEA4398370) | marine metagenome | biome: Polar Biome; feature: [SRF] surface water layer (ENVO:00010504); material: water (ENVO:00002006), including particulate matter (ENVO:01000060) such as... | depth 5 m | reverse complement strand
ATCTCAGGTGTATATTGACAGAATTTTTCAGAACCATCTATTAGGTTAGTGGTCATTTCATAGGTTCCAATTTCAATATCAGTTGGAAAAAACAAGCCCATTTTTTGGCCTGTGTCAGATATAATCGCTGTTATATTGAAACGAGATAGTCCGTTGAAAATAGTCTCTCCCACAAAAATAGAGTCAGGGCCAAAAAATTCGCCATCAATAAATGCTGTAAAACTTGTAACTGTATCTCCAGGAGAAGATATATAGTCTACTTTAAAAGAACCTTCTGTAATTTCTGCAATACTCGAATCTTGACCTAGTGGGTCTGTCGCAGTAAACTCGAAAGTAGCTTCAATAATTCCAGTAAAAACATTGAATCGTGTAATATTAATAGTTCCGGGGTTAGAAGTTAAATTTTCTCCAACAGTTGCTGGATTAAACAAACCAATCAATTTCGTTCCATCTGAAAGTGGTTCCATGGCAAAAGTTCCAATTCCAAGATCTTCTGGTATATCGATTCTAATAATCTCTCCAAGTTCATTAACGGCTACTATTTTCACTACCGATACACCTGCTACTGTGTTTAAGGAGGTGGTTACTGATTCAGCATCAAAATTAACACCATCGACTTTGGCAAAAAATTCATCAGTGATTGGGGTACCCCCACCACCTTGGTCTTCGGTAGTGTACGGTATTTTGTTAAAAATACCATTCGTTATTTCCTCAGTCTCAAGAGTAGGCTGACCATTACTGTCCAAAACTGGATTGCCATCGACATCTAGAACAACTCGGACTCCCGTAAAACTAAACGTTCCGGAAACTGTAGCGTTTTGAGCATCAAATTCTGTAATATTTAATTGCCCAAAAACTCCAAAAGTTCCATCTGACACGAAAGGATTTTCTGGATTTGTTTCTATGTAAACTCCGCTATTTTGAGTTCCTAAGCCAGCTGTGATATTAAAAGTTCCTACACCAGGGTTTTCTATTGTTAAAACGATACTTTCGCCTGTATCAGGAACGGTTCCAGTTATCGTGAGTAAATCAGTATTACTAAGAACACCTACAGCTAAACCTGTGGAAAAATCACCAATACCTACGTTCGCTCTGAACTCTCCTTCTTCGATATTTAGAACTCCATCATCTTGAGGAAAATCACCCTCTAACGGCTCATTTACACATGAGAAGTGAATAAAAATTAATAAAAGAGAAATTGTCCTACTCGCGTATTTTAAGATTTTCATTCCTTGCAATTTGTTTTTGTAATAACAACAAACTTAAATAAAAATTGTGAAGAATGTACTATTTATTTGGAACTCTAGCCAATAAAATTGCTCCTATAATAAAAAAGAGCATCAAAAATACAATTGAATTTCGCATACTTCCAGTAAATTGATCAATAAAACCATAAATTAACATTCCGATGACAATCCCTATTTTTTCAGAAACATCATAAAAACTAAAATAAGAGGCTGTATCTTTAGTGTTGGGCAAAAATTTTGAATAGGTCGATCTGGACAATGCCTGAATACCACCCATTACCATTCCTACAAATCCAGCAGTAATATAAAATTGTAAAGGTTTCGTCATGAAAAAAGCAGCTATACAAATTACTGCCCAAATTCCATTTATTACAATTAAAGTAGGTAAGTTACCAAATTTACTTGAAGCTTTAGAGGTTAATTGTGCTCCTATTATAGCCACCAATTGAATAATTAGTATGCTAGATATTAAGCCTATTGTTTTTTGATTATCGCTGCCCCAATTAATTTCTTGTTCCCCAAAATAAGTAGCTACAAGCATTACTGTCTGAACCGCCATACTGTAAACAAAGAATGCGTATAAATATCTCTTTAGCACTTCGTTTTCGGAGAGTGAACGGTATACACTTTTTAATTCCCTGTAACCATCAAAAAGTATATGCCAAGTAACTTTATTATTAGTTATATTCCCTTTTGGCAAATAATAAAATGTATACTGACTAAAAAGTAACCACCAGATACCAACAGATATAAATGAAATTTGCATAGCTTTCATTTTTGAGGCTCCATCATCTCCCAACCCAAAGCTTTCAGGAAACATGATCATTGCTAGGTTGAATAATAACAATAGTACACTTCCTATATAGCCTAATGAAAATCCTTTAGCACTCAATTTATCTTGTTGCTCTGGATAAGCTACGTCTGGCAGGTATGAATTGTAAAAAATCCAACTACACCAAAAACCTATAAGGGCTAAAAAATAAAATAATAAACTTGTTAAAATATTTTCTAAATTAAAAAAGTAAAGCCCCATGCAGGAAAACGCACCTAAATAACAGAAAAATTTCATAAACACTTTCTTGTTACCCACAAAATCAGCAATCCCGGATAGTATCGGAATTAGTAAAGAAATAAAAATAAATGCAATTGCGGTGGTGTAGGTTATAAGCGGAGTACTTCTAATAGTTCCTCCAAAAATAGTTATGTATTCAATACCAGCAGAGCTAAATAAAGCTTGATAATATAGTGGAAATACTGATGAAGCTATAACTAAACTATAAACAGAGTTTGCCCAATCATAGAAGGCCCAAGCATTTAATAACTTTTTACTACCTTTTTTTGGTGTTTGCATCTTATTTTAATGGGATTACATTGTGAAATGTAGGTTCTAACAAAAATAAACATTCTTTTGTTAATGTTTTAAACTATTTTTTTTATTAAAATTTAAGTTCTAATTATCATTCACAATCTAAATATCATTTGATGTTTATTTATTAGAAAAAAAAGGATAAAAAATATTTTTATTTTACTAAATATATTTTTCGTTTTCTATTTGGAACAGATTTTGATTATATTGAAAAAAAATTATATCATGAAAAAATTATTTACACCTCTTGCAGTTTTTTTAACTATTTTCATCACATCATGTACTGGCCCGGCAGGACCTCCCGGATACGATAATCTAGGGAAGGTTTTTGAAACTACCATCAATTTTAATCAAGGCAATGGTTACGCTAGACTTGTTACATTCCCCTCTGATATAGTGGTTTATGAATCGGATGTGGTAATGGTTTATATGCTTGAAGAAGTCGTAGACGGTGATATTGACGTTTGGAGTCAACTTCCACAAACATATTTTTTAAATCAAGGAACCTTACTTTACACATTTGATCATACTTTTTTAGATGTCAATATTTTTTTAGATGCTAATTTTAACCTTAACACACTAGGGTCTAATTATACAGACAATCAAGTTTTTAGAATTGCTATTCTTCCAGCTGAGTATGGCACAAGTAATCTAAGTATGAATGAATTAATGAATGATTTAAATATTGAGGATTCTGATATGTATTCTTTATACAACTAACTCTTAAAAATTTTAGTTTAGGTATTTTGATCACCTTAAAATTTATAATGGTGTACGCTAATTTTAATTCTAGAAAATTTAGGATCACAAAGCAAAAAAATGAAAAAAATAATTATTCTATTAGTGGCTATTTTAGTAGTGAGTTGCCAAAGTAAAGCACAATCTAAAAAAGAAAAGGAGACTTTTAAAATAACTAAAACGGAAGCCGAATGGAAAAACTCGCTAAGTAAAGATGAGTTTTATGTTTTACGTAAAAAAGGTACAGAACCCCGATATTCAAGTAAGTTTAATTATAATGATCAAGAAGGAGTTTATTCTTGCTCTGCATGCGGTACAGCCCTTTTTGAAAGCGATTATCAATATAATAGTGGATCAGGTTGGCCAAGTTTTGATCGTGAAATTAAAGGAAATGTTGCTTATTCTACAGATAACAATTTAGGATATACGAGAGTCGAAGAACACTGCGCAAATTGTGGTGGACATTTAGGACATGTTTTTAACGATGGTCCTATTGAAACAACCGGAAAAAGGCATTGTATAAATGGAATCTCCTTAAAATTTACACCTACAAAAACATCGGATGAAAAGTAATATATTCCCAAAACAAGCGTCAGATAAATACTGGAAAGAAAATCTATCTGAGGAGTCCTATCGTATTCTTAGAGAAAAAGGTACAGAACCTCCCTTCTCGGGCAAGTATAATCTTCATTTTGAAAATGGCTACTATCTATGTAAAGCATGTGAAAATCCTCTTTTTAAAAGCGGTCAAAAATTTGATAGTGGTTGCGGTTGGCCCTCTTTCGATGACGCAATTAAAGGAAGTGTCAAAAACATATTAGATAAAAGTCATGGAATGATCCGAACAGAAATCGTTTGTAATAATTGTGGTGGTCATCTAGGACATGTTTTTAACGATGGCCCGACTGAAACGGGTCAACGCTATTGCGTTAATTCCTTATCTGTAGACTTCAAGAAAGAGTAGTTTTTTATAAGCTACCAATTCATAAAAATTTTATTATCAATTTATTTTTTTTATTATTTCGTTACACATACATTTTGTAATTTTGTAACTTAAAATTTAGAACAAAATGAGCAAATACGATATTATAGTTTTAGGGAGTGGCCCAGGAGGTTATGTTACTGCCATAAGAGCTTCTCAACTAGGATTTAAAACCGCTGTTATAGAAAAAGAAAATTTAGGAGGTGTATGTCTTAATTGGGGATGTATCCCAACAAAAGCCCTACTTAAAAGCGCTCAAGTTTTTGATTACCTAAAACATGCTAAAGATTATGGCTTGAGTCTTGATAATCCTGACAAAGATTTCACAAAAGTAGTAACGCGAAGTCGTGGAATAGCAGACGGAATGAGTAAAGGTGTTCAATTTTTAATGAAAAAAAATAAAATTGACGTAATTGATGGCTATGGAAAACTAAAACCAGGAAAAAAAGTGGATGTGGACGGAACTGAATATAGTGCTGATCACATTATTGTTGCAACGGGTGCAAAATCAAGACAATTACCCAATTTACCGCAAGATGGCGAAAAAGTTATTGGCTATAGAGAAGCAATGACTTTAAAAAAACAACCGAAAAGTATGATTGTTGTTGGAAGTGGTGCCATTGGAGTTGAATTTGCCCATTTTTATAATGCCATGGGAACGGATGTAACAATTGTTGAATATTTGCCGAACCTAGTACCTTTGGAAGATGAAGAAGTTTCCAAGCAGTTTGGAAGATCTTTCAAAAAAGCAGGGATCAAAGTCATGACGAATGCTTCCGTTGAGAGTGTAGACATTACCGGTAAAAAAATAAAAGCTACTGTAAAAACAAAAAAAGGTGAAGAGGTCCTAGAAGCAGATATTGTTCTTTCTGCGGTGGGTATTAAATCCAATATAGAAAATATTGGGTTGGAAGAAGTAGGAATCATGGTAGATCGAGACAAAATAATCGTAAACGATTGGTACCAAACAAATATACCCGGTTATTATGCCATAGGTGATGTAGTTCCTGGACCAGCATTAGCTCACGTTGCTTCAGCTGAAGGGATTACTTGTGTTGAAAAAATAAAAGGAATGCATGTTGAAGCTATAGATTATGGCAACATTCCCGGTTGTACCTACGCAACTCCAGAAATCGCTTCTGTAGGATACACCGAAAAGCAAGCATTAGAAGAAGGATATGCTATTAAAGTAGGTAAATTTCCATTTTCAGCCTCCGGAAAAGCAAGTGCCGCTGGCACCAAAGATGGCTTTGTTAAAGTAATCTTTGATGCCAAATATGGGGAATGGTTAGGATGTCATATGATTGGGGCTGGAGTCACCGATATGATAGCTGAAGCAGTGTTAGGTAGAAAGCTAGAAACTACAGGTCACGAAGTATTAAAGACTATACACCCACACCCGACCATGAGTGAGGCTGTAATGGAAGCTGTTGCAGATGCCTATGACGAAGTAATACATCTTTAAAAATTTATTTAATAAGTATAAAAACACTCTATGAAAATAGGGTGTTTTTTTTATAGAAAACTTTTTAATGCCAATTCATAACTTTTCAAACCAAAGCCCAAAACAATTCCTTTTGCATTTGGGGAAATGTAGGAATAATGTCTAAACTCTTCTCGAGAAAAAGTATTGGATATATGTACCTCCACTACCGGGACAGTAATTCCCTTTACTGCATCTCCAATTCCCACTGAGGTATGTGTATAAGCAGCTGCGTTTAAAATAATTCCATCAACTTTAAAACCAACCTCCTGAAGTTTATCAATGAGTTCTCCTTCTATATTAGATTGAAAGTAAGATAAGTTAAGTAAGGGATATTTTTTTTGTAAACTAATAAAATAATCCTCAAAGGTTTGATCCCCGTAAATAAGTGGCTCTCGTTTACCCAATAAATTTAAATTAGGACCATTGATGATAATAAAGTTTTTCATGAGGTAAAAATACAAAAGTTATGGTGTTAAAAGTATCAAATAAAAATTTCGGTTAAAAAAAAAGGAGCCCAAAGGCTCCTTTTAAAATTATTTTTATTTAGATTATAATCTAAATCCTACTCTCATCATTCCAGTTACTCCTCCATCTAATCCCCATGAAGTATCATCCTGTGATGCAACACCTAAACCGTATCCAAGCTCTAAACCAACATATACTTTAGGGATGATGTAATAATCAGCACCTAAAAATACACCTACACCTACTGTAACAGATCCGTCTAGATCTTCACCAGCTTCGTCAGTACCACCCATATCTTCATAACCTAAGCTACCACCGTAACCCCAGTATGTTGATAAACGTTCTGCTCCTGCAAGATGGTTCTCTATACCATAACCTAAAGCAACACCATAAGTCATGTCAGATCCTTCTTCACCAGTATCTGCTACATTCAAAGAAGCAGTCCAACGAACAGCTTTTGTGTCAGATTTGAATTGTCTCATCATAACATTAGCTCTGTCAGTAAACATAGTTGTACCATCTAAATTTGGCATAAAATTGAATTCAAATGCAGTCTCACCTTCTCCAGGTTTGTTAAAAGTTCCTGCATTTGTTGTAATCTGTGCTGAAGCAAAACTAAAGCTTACTAAAGCAATAAAAAGTAAAAAATTTTTCATAATATTTATAATTTTGATTATTATTATTCAAATTTAAATAAAGAAAAATACTATTCTACTAAGTACTGAATAGGTTATTAACAATCAAATGTTAATAACTATTATTTACGAATATATTGTAAAATACTGTTTATCAGTGCTATACAATATCATGAAGAGTGAGAACTGTTAAATTAATTGTAGCTATCTTTAATTATGAACAATTATCAATAGGTGCAAAACCATTAAATTTAAAAAATTGGGAAAATATTAAGATAAAATTAAAGAATTGACCAGCCTACAGACAAGCTAAAAACATTGTTTTTTACATCGGGAAGGAATTCAGTTAGACCAAAATTATAACGCCCGTCAACTCTAAAGCCTAGAGGTAAATCTAAACCAAGGCCTAAAACACCCGATACATCAGTTGACTCATTTGTATAAGTATCATCAGGTTCACTTAAATCAAGGTCATTTACCATCAAGCCAAATTGAGGACCAACTTGAATATTTAATCTTTTAACTAAATAGTACTTAAATACAACAGGGATATTAATATATTCTAAATCAACTTTTCCAAAAGCTTCAAGTTCAGCACCTTGCTGAGAATAAAGTAAATCTCCTTGCAAAGCAATTTTATCACTAAATTTTATAGTAGCAAACGCTCCAAAGTTTAAACCATTTCTAGTCTCAATGTGATCTGTTAACGTGGCAAAATTTGCTCCAACCTTGATCCCTAAATCTACTCCTTGCGAAAAGGATTTAGTAGTAAATAATACCATAAGCGATAAAAAAATAATTTTTTTCATAATTGTGTTAATTTTTAAGTTTTTCAAATATAATTAATTCAGTCATTTGTCTAATAAAAATTTATACATTATGTTTAATAGTTGTAATTAATTATTTTCTGCAAATGAACTGGTTGGATGCTTTAAAATATTATCAGGATTATTTAAAAATAGAAAGAGGATTGTCAGAAAATTCAATTTCAAACTATTCTTTCGATATTAAAAAGTTAGTGAAATGGCTTGATGATTCCTCAATTAAAGATTCACCAGTAATCATAAAGAGAGAAATCCTCCAAGAATTTATTTATCATATTGCAAAAGAAGTCAATCCCCGTTCGCAAAGCAGAATAATTTCTGGCTTGAAAGGTTTTTTTAACTATTTAGTTTTTGAAGAATATCGAACAACAAATCCCGTAGATCATATTGAAAGTCCCAAAACCGGAAGAAAGTTACCTGATACGCTATCGGTGAAAGAAATAGATCATTTAATTGCTAGCATTGACTTGAGCAAACCACAAGGGGAAAGAAATAGAGCTATCATTGAATCATTATACGGTTGTGGTTTGCGTGTTTCAGAATTAATAAATCTTAAACTATCCGATTTATTTTTTGATGAAGGTTTTATTAAAGTTACAGGAAAAGGAAACAAACAACGGTTTATTCCAATAGGGAATGTAACGGTCAAATACATTAGCATTTACAAAAACGAAATAAGAGCAACTCAAACTATAGAACCCTCAGCAAAAGACACTTTATTCTTAAATAGAAGAGGAAATAATTTAACGAGAGCTATGATATATCATATTGTAAAGGAGTTGACAATCAAAGCGGGAATACGAAAAAAAATCAGCCCACATACTTTCAGACATTCATTCGCTACACATCTACTGGAGAACGGTGCAGATTTAAGGGCAATTCAACAAATGTTAGGTCATGAAAGTATAACTACTACTGAAATTTACACGCACATCGATAAAAGTCATTTAACCCAAGTAATTAATAATTTTCATCCAAGAAGATAATTACTTTGCAATATTCACTGCTCTTGTTTCCCTTATAACAGTTACTTTTACTTGACCTGGATAAGTCATTTCTGTTTGGATTTTTTGAGAAATATTAAAAGATAATTCTGATGCTTTTTCATCACTTACCTTTTCGCTTTCTACCATAACTCGGAGTTCACGACCAGCTTGAATGGCATATGCCTTGTTTACACCTTTAAATCCAAACGCCACTTCTTCTAAATCTTTTAAACGTTGAATATAAGAGTCTAATACTTGTCGTCTTGCTCCGGGTCTTGCTCCACTAATTGCATCACAAACTTGAATTATTGGTGACAACAAACTGTTCATTTCAATTTCATCGTGGTGGGCACCAATCGCATTACAAACGTCTGGCTTTTCACCGTGTCTTTCTGCTAATTGCATTCCTAATAAAGCATGAGGTAGTTCTGTTTCTGTTTCTGGGACTTTTCCTATATCATGCAATAAACCAGCTCTTTTGGCTAATTTAGGATTCAAACCAAGTTCAGAGGCCATCACTCCACAAAGTTTTGCAACCTCACGAGAGTGTTGTAGAAGATTTTGACCATAAGAGGAACGAAATTTCATTCTACCTACAGCTTTAATTAATTCTGGATGAAGCCCATGAATTCCAAGATCTATTACGGTTCTTTTTCCTACTTCTTTGATCTCTTCTTCTATCTGCTTTTTGGTCTTTTCAACTATTTCCTCAATTCTGGCAGGATGAATACGCCCATCTGTAACTAATTTGTGTAATGACAAACGAGCTATTTCTCTTCTAACAGAATCAAAGCAAGACAATATGATAGCGTCTGGAGTGTCATCAACTATTATTTCTACTCCAGTCGCAGCCTCTATAGCGCGAATATTTCTACCTTCTCTCCCAATAATACGGCCTTTTACATCATCACTTTCTAAATTAAAAACTGAAACACAGTTTTCTACTGCTTCTTCAGTCCCTATTCGCTGGATGGTATTAATGACAACTTTCTTTGCCTCTTGCTGGGCTGTTAATTTAGCTTCTTCTAGGGAGTTTTGGATATATGCCATGGCATCTGTTTTAGCCTCATCTTTAATACTCTCCATTAATTGAGCCTTTGCATCGTCCGCTGAAAGACTTGAAATGACTTCAAGTTGTTCTATCTGCCTGCGATGTATTTTATCTATTTCTGCTTGTCTTTTGTCAAGGAAAGTCAGTCTTTCATTGTACTCATTTTTCTTGGATTCTAAACTTGAATTTAGATTTTTAGTTTTTGCTAATTCACTGGTCACTTTGGATTCTTTTTCTCTCGTTCTTTTCTCAGATTCAGATATTTTTTTATCTCTATTTAAAATGACTCTTTCATGCTCAGCCTTTAATTCTAAAAACTTTTCTTTTGCCTGTAACATTTTATCCTTTTTAAGTGATTCTGCATCTTTACCTGCCTGCTTAGCAATTGCAGTAGCCCTTTTTTTGGCAGACTTAATAATGTGTGAAGCTTTATTTTTTTCAAGAATCTTTGCAATACCATAACCTACAATTATTGCTACAACTCCTATTATTACGGGTAACATTATATCATTCATATCTATATTCTTTTGAATTCAAGTACTCATATACTTGAGTTTTATTCATAAAAAAACCTACATTAATAGCTGGTTTTGTATAAACTCCTTATAACAAGTTTAGGGTTAATGAGTTGGTCAAGTATCCGCTCTCCCTAGGGACACGGCTCGCTTTTGCAACTACAACTCGCCCTTTTTAAAGAATTCGCGTTGAGTTTACCAAAAATAGTATTAATGTAGGCAGTAACCTTATTTTAAGAACGTTACGATTTAAAAATCGTGCAACATTTGATTTAATTTTTCAATTTGATCTTCAATATGTTGACTATCTTCTAATTTATCTATTTCTTTTTGAGCTACTTGAGTTGCAAATTGTAGTGCGCACATGGCCAATACATCTTGCTTGTCTCTTACAGCGTAACTTTTTTCAAACCTTTTAATCATTTCATCTATCTTCTTTGTAGCTTTTCTTAAGGCTTCTTCTTGCTCAGGTGTAGTTGTTAATGGGTACACTCTGTCTGCTATTGATAGTTTTATTTTTTGTTGGTTTGACATTTTTTTATTCAGAAAGTTGGGTGATGCATTTGTCAATTTCCCGAACTAATTCATTTATTTTGAGTTTTGTTTCTCGTTTATGTTTATTACTGCCAAGCATTGAATTTGCGATTCTTAACGTATTACATTCGTCTTTCCAGGAATCGATTTCTATGATGTTTTGATCTTGTTGAGATTTTAAAATTGTAATTTCATCTTCCAATTTAGTATTCAAACGCTTCAAATTTTTATATTCTTGAAGTAGTTTAACAACCCTACTCTCTAAAGAATCAACAATTCCTGATAGATTACTCATTAATAATTAATTCAATACTATTTTTACAAAGTTAACAATCGCTTGATGAAAAGCCAATTAAAAAGTAAATAATTTTGTAATATTGATAACTTGTCTGACAATTTGATTAACTCCCAACAATTATTTATAGCGTATCACTAATTTTACACTATGAAAAAGATTAAAGTTTTATTTTTTCTCTGTTGCGCTCCTTTATTTGCTCAGGAAGAACTTCCAGAAAATTATTTTAGTAACCCTGTAAAAATTCCACTTGTTCTTTCTGGAAATTTTGGAGAATTAAGAAATAACCATTTCCATAGTGGATTGGACATAAAGACACAACAGCAATCAGGAATTCCTATTTATGCTCCGGCTGATGGTTTTGTCAATAGGATAAAAGTTTCTCATTTTGGTTATGGTAAAGCGCTTTATTTAAAACATCCAAATGGATTCCAAACAGTATATGCGCATTTGAAAAAATACAGTGATACCGTTCAAAAATTTGTCAAAAATGCTCAATACAAAAAAGAATCTTATGAGATTGAAATATTCCCTGAAGTAAATCAACTAAAAGTAAAAAAAGGAGATTTAATTGGATATACTGGAAACAGCGGTAGTAGTGACGGACCTCATTTACATTTTGAAATAAGAGATAAAAATTCTCGCCCAATGAATCCACTCCTTTTTGGAATTACTATCCCAGATAGCAGAAATCCGATTGTAACAAATTTATATGCATATCCTCTAGCTAAAAGTTCTCAAATTAATCAATCCAAAAATCCTGTTAAAATCAGACTCATTTTACAAAAAGATGGATCTTATAAAGCTGAAAACATAACTGCATTTGGAAAGATTGGATTTGGTATTTCTGCCTTTGATCAACAAAATGGAGCTTCAAATAAAAACGGTGTTTACGAAATCAATACTTTTTATAATGGTAAACAAAATTTTAAAGTTGTCTTTGAAAAATTTTCATTTGCTGAGACTGGTTATATAAATAGATATATTGATTACAACTATTTTAAAAATAATAAGATTCGTATTCAAAAACTTTTTAGAGAATCAAATAACCCTCTAAGCATTATTAAAAAAGAAAATGACAATGGAATCCTAGATATTCAAGATCAATTAAATTCTAACTATTTGATAAAAGTAACAGATTTTAATAATAATACTGTTTCTATTTCCATCCCTATAATCGGTGAACGACCTGAAGCATTAACACCACCAATAATAAATAAAACAGAAGATTTTATATATGCACAACAAGGGGCTTCGATAACAAAGGGTAAATTTAATGTATATATTCCGGCAAATAGTTTTTATGAAGACACCTATCTTGATATTGACGTAAAAATCGATACTCTAAGACTACACAAAGATGTTGTTCCACTTCATAAAAAAATCTCTATCACTACAGATATATCAAATTATAATAAAACAGATATTGATAAACTCTACATTGGTAGACTCAATTACAAAAAGACTCCTTATTATGTCAAAACATACAAAAAAGGAAATAAATTAACTGCAAAAACAAAAAAGTTAGGCACCTTCGTTTTAGCAGTTGATACAAAAAAACCAGAAATAAAACCTATTAATTTTTTAAACAAAAAGTGGATTAGTAAAAATAAAACTTTAAAAATTAAAATCACCGATGATTTAAGTGGAATAAGCTCCTACAGAGCTACTATTAACGGAAAGTTTATTTTGATGGAATATGATTATAAAAAAGACGTTTTAACCTACGACTTCAAAGACCAAATCATTTCTGAGGTGGAAAATAATTTGAAACTAATTGTCATTGATAATGTTGGAAATAATACTACATTTGAATCAACTTTTTTTAGAAAATAAACATAAACTCAAATTGAAAACATACACTTCGATCCTTATATTTATACTTACCATCTCTTTTTGTAGCCTCTCAGCTCAGAATGCTATTATAAAAGGAATCGTTCTTGATGAAAATAACATCCCAATAACTGAGGTAAATGTTACTGTTAGAAATGAAGGCACACAAACAAATTTTGATGGGTTTTACTCCCTTGAAGTGCCACCAAAAAAGGAATTAACTCTAGTATTTTCACATGTAACTTTTAAAAATATTCAAATTTCTGTTCCAGCTTTGAGCGCAAATTCAGACTTTGAGATTAATCCAGTAATGAGTTTAGCTATTGAACAGATTGGAGAGGTTGTAATTTCAAGAAATAAAAGAAAAAGAATTGAAGGAATTACTACTATAAGTCCTGAAGCTGTTCGAAAAATACCCGGAGCAAATGCAGGAGTGGAAAATTTAATTAAATCCTTGCCAGGTGTAAATAGTAATAATGAATTAAGTACACAATATGCAGTAAGAGGTGGTAATTACGATGAAAACCTGGTTTATGTAAATGAAATCGAGGTTTATAGACCCTTTCTAATCCGAAGTGGTCAGCAAGAAGGTTTTAGTTTTGTAAATACCGACTTAACCTCTAAAGTTGATTTTTCAGCTGGAGGTTTTCAAGCAAAATACGGAGATAAGCTTTCTTCTGTTTTGGATATCACATATCGAAAGCCAGTTGCGTTTGAAGCCACTACAGATTTAAGTTTATTAGGCGCTAATATTTCTTCAGGAGGAGTTTCCAAAAACGGTAGATTCAACGGTATCGTTGGGGCACGTTACAGAAACAACAGCTTGTTTGTAAACTCAACAGAAACTGAATCAAATTATAAACCAGTATTTGCAGATGCACAAGCTTATTTGAGCTATAAAATTACCAATAAATTTGAATTAAATTTTCTAGGAAATATATCTATTAATGATTATCAATTTCAACCACTAACCAGACAAACTAACTTTGGAACCATCACCGACCCCGTAGCGCTACTAGTTTTTTATGAAGGACAAGAAGTAGATCAATACCAAACTTATTTTGGAGCTTTAAAGGGGACTTATGTTGTATCTGATGATTATACTGCCAAACTAATTGGTTCTATATACCATTCAAAAGAACAAGAGCATTATGATATTTTTGCTGAATACAGATTGGGAGAAGTGAATACTGATATCGGCGGAGAAGATCTCGGTGAAGTTGAATTTACAGAAGGTATTGGTTCTCAGCTAACCCATGCAAGGAACGATCTAGATGCACTTTTTGTAAATTTGGAACATAAAGGGGTTTTATCGATTGATGATAGTAAAGTTGATTACGGAATAAAATACACTCATGAAGATATTCGAGATCGAATCCAAGAATATGAAGTAATTGATTCAGCTGGATTCTCCATTCGTCCGCCAATTGGAGACCTTGGAAATAATGAACCTTATGATCCCTTCACCTCTCCTATTGTTCCATATACCTCTGTTAGAGCAACTAATGATGTTCAAATTGATCGCATCTCTGGTTTTATTCAATGGAGTAAAAGAGCCAGCCTTGGAAACAGTGATCTTTGGCTTAACGCTGGAGTTAGAGCACACTACTGGACCGTCGGTGGAAAAGGGTTGAATAGCAACTCCCAAACTGTTTTTAGTCCAAGAATTCAGGCCTCCTTGAAACCTGATTGGGAAGCTGATGTGCTTTTTAGAGTATCAGGCGGCTTTTACCATCAACCCCCTTTGTATAGGGAATTGAGGGATTCGTTAGGCGCTGTAAACCCTGAAGTAAAAGCACAACAATCAATTCATTTAGTAGTAGGGAACGATTATAGTTTTGACTTATGGGGCAGACCATTTTCTTTAAATACTGAACTGTACTATAAGTCACTAACGGATGTAAATCCTTATACACTCGAAAATGTAAGAATACGCTATCGAGCCAGAAATAATGCAGTTGCCTTTGCCTATGGAGCTGATGTGAGACTGGCTGGTGAATTTGTACCTGGAACTGAAAGTTGGGTAAGTATTGGGTATTTAAAAACAAAAGAAAATATTGATGATAGAGGATATATTTTTAGGCCCTCTGATCAACGATTAAAATTTTCAGTTTTATTTCAAGATTACATTAAAGTAATACCCGATTTAAAACTCTACTTAAATCTAACCTACAATACTGGTTTGCCAGGTGGGTCGCCTAGTTATGCAGATCCATATAATTATCAAACAAGGCTACCAGACTATAAGAGAGCTGACGTTGGATTTTCATATGTATTAATTAACGATAAAAAATTAAAAAAATCAGGTGTTCTAAAAGCCTTTAGAGAGCTGACCGTTGGTCTTGAAATATTTAATATTTTTGATGTTCAAAACTCAATTACTAATACATTCGTAAGAGATGTTTATACAAAGGTGCAGTATGCAATTCCTAATTATTTAACACCTCGTGTATTTAATATCAGAACGACCATGAAATTTTAGATATTAAGAATTCATTAATTCTTTTAGAGTTTCTATTACAAAATCTACTTCTTCCATAGTATTGAAGGTTGAGAAAGAAAATCGTAACGATGGTTTTAGCATATCTTCTTTTGATAGAATTTCTGACAAAACATGGGATCCACTTAAACTTCCACTCTGACAAGCAGAACCTTTAGAACATGCAATTCCTTTTAAATCAAGCTGGAATAATAACAATGATGCTTTTTCTGGCGGAATAGGTAATAAAACATTTAATAATG
>TARA_B110000444_G_scaffold261084_1_pt1 | contig 15710 bp, 13 predicted proteins | sample TARA_B110000444 | Tara Oceans TARA_B110000444 (sample SAMEA4398370) | marine metagenome | biome: Polar Biome; feature: [SRF] surface water layer (ENVO:00010504); material: water (ENVO:00002006), including particulate matter (ENVO:01000060) such as... | depth 5 m | reverse complement strand
CCAACCGTCAGAGCCGAAATCTGATATTCTATCCAGTTGAACTACTACCCCATTTAGATTATAAATTTACAAAGTACAGGGAGAATTAAACTGATTTATGCAAATTATTATGAAAATGATAAAATTATTGAAATTTAAATCGAGAATGACTTGAGATGACGAAGGTAAAACGAATCAAGGTTTACCTCGAGATGACCGAAGTGTAAGTATATTTTTTATAATGATTTCTTTACAATGTTTGAAATTGATTTCCCATCTGCTTTACCTAATAATTTAGCAGAAACAATTTTCATTACTTTACCCATATCATTCATTCCATCAGCACTAATTTCATCTATTACTCTGAGTACTACAACTTCAATTTCTGAATCAGAGAGTTGCTTAGGAAGAAACTCTGAAATAATAATTGCCTGTGCTTCTTCAGGTTCCGCTAAATCAAGTCTTCTTTGATTCCTATATATCTCAGCACTATCTTTTCTTTGCTTAACTAATTTATGGAGAATTTCAATTTCTTTGATTTCAGATATATCATGATTTCGGTCTTCAGTTTTAAAAAGGATTAAAGATGACTTAATTGCTCTAAGTGCCTCAAGTCGAATTACATCTTTAGCTTTCATTGCAGTTTTTATTTGATTTGTGATATTATTCTCTAAAGACATAAGATTTTGTTTAAGTTATTAATCAGCGTTATCATGAAGAAAAGAGTTATTTGATTTCAATTGGATATCGTTATTTTCATCTGTTTCAACGATTATTTTATGAGAATTTTCGATTTGATTTGGTTCATCCAAGATCAATCCATATCTTTTATACGCTGGCTCTTTCTCCATCTCGTCAACCTTGCCTGAATTATTAAATGAATAGTTAAATTCCTTAAGATGCACCATTCTTTTTTTATTTTCAAAAGTAGATGATTCTGAAATAGTTTTTTCAAATGGACTTTTATGATTATTAATATATTCTGGATCGTTAACTTTAATATCTAATAATTTAGAGTGATTAATTTCTTTTCTTTCTTGAAATTCATGAGTATCCAGTTCGTTATGGAATAAATTTTCAGACTCACTTTTATTTTTAAATTCTTTAAAATTTGATTTTACAGTATCATCATAATATTCTTCCTCCCTAGTAATCATATCTTTAACGGTTGGATTTAAGAGAGTATTATCATTTTCTTTAATTCTACTTAAAGGTATTCCAAAGTCAAAAGTTGTTTGATTTTTTTCTTCAACATCTAATAGTTCTTCATCAACTACTTCGAGCGATTTAATATTCTCACTTATATCATTTATAATAAAATTGCCTTCAAATTGCAAATTCAATGTGTCTGGTGAATTTGGAGACTTGGTATTTTCATCAAAGAATACCGAATTATCTTTAAAATCTAATTCAGTATTTTTTAATATTTCATTGTGTTCTTTAGTATCACTTATGTCAAAATCCAGAGATTCATTTCCTATGATTTCTTCATAAGCAATACTTATATTTTTTATTTCATCAGTCAAAAGTATTTCTAAACTACCCTCACTATTATCGATATTCTTGATTTGATCAGAATGGTTAGCTTCTTCAAACTCATCCTTAAAACTTGAGTCTTTTGAGTAATTATTTTTAGTATCTATATCACTTGTAACTAGAATATGTTCCATTTTCTGATCTTCCTCAAGTGTGTGAATGATTTTTTTTGATTCCGTATTTACAATTTCATTTTGCTGGTCAATATCAAAACCAGTTGCAATAATAGTAACTGATATTGCGTTTTCAAGGCTCTCATCTTCACCAACACCCATAATAATATTAGTATTGTTACCTGCTTCTGATTGAATATAATCATTTATTTCCCCTATTTCATCAATTGTAATTTCTTCAGAACCAGACACTATTAATAATAAAACATTTTTACTTCCTGTGATTTTATTATCATTAAGCAAAGGGGAATCTAAGGCTTTAACTATTGCCTCTTGAGCTCTATTTGTTCCACTAGAAACACCTGAACCCATAATTGCAGATCCACTATTAGTTAATACGGTTTTAGCATCTTTTAAATCAATATTTTGAGTATAGTGGTGAGTTATAACTTCTGCTATTCCACTAGCTGCTTTTGACAAAACTTCGTCTGCCTTTGCAAAACCTGCCTTAAATCCGAGATTGCCGTATACTTCTCTTAGTTTATTATTATTAATTACAACTAAAGAATCTACTTCAGATTTAATATTTTCAAGTCCTTTTTGAGCTTGATCTAATCTAAGCTTTCCTTCAAACTGAAATGGCATTGTAACAATCCCAACTGTTAATATATCAAGTTCTTTTGCCATTTTAGCTATTATTGGAGCAGCACCTGTTCCAGTTCCTCCTCCCATTCCTGCTGTAATGAAGATCATTTTTGTTTGCGTATTTAAGAGACTCCTCAAATCATCATAACTCTCTTGTGCAGCTTTAGCTCCTACTTCTGGATTTGCACCAGCACCTAGACCTTCTGTTAGAGCTGCTCCTAATTGAATTTTTATTGGTACTGAGCTTTGATTTAGGGCTTGAGCATCAGTATTGCATATAACGAAATCAACACCATTTATCCCTTGTTGAAACATGTAATTAATAGCATTACTACCTCCTCCCCCAACACCAATAACTTTTATCACATTACTTTTATTTTTGGGTAAATCAAAACTAAAGCTTGTACTATTTTCTAAATCCATTTTACTAAAATTTATTTATGCATTATCTAAAAACTCTTTGAACTTATCTACCCATTTATCAAAACTTGATTTTTTGGGTTTATTTTTATCTAAATTGATTTTAATATCAGTTTCTATAATATCTGAATCATTTATATCTTCAGCATTATTCTCGTTATTTACCTTAACTGAATTTGAACTATTTAAAGCATTCATCAAAAGTCCAACAGCAGTAGAAAACATTGGACTGGTATTATTACTTGAATCTCCTGCCAAATGTTCACTTGGATAACCAATACGAGTATCCATACCAGTAATATATTCAGCTAATTGTTTTATGTGTTTTAGTTGGCTTCCACCCCCAGTTAATACAATACCTGCAATTAATTTCTTTTTTTGCTGACTATGACCATAATTTTTAATTTCTAAAAAAACTTGCTCAATAATTTCAACAACTCTAGCGTTGATGATTTTAGATAATGTTTTTAATGAAATTTCTTTTGGATCTCGCCCCCTCAAGCCAGGAATAGAAACAATTTCAGTGTCTCTGTTTTCTCCAGGCCAAGCTGATCCAAATTTAACTTTTAAAAGTTCAGCTTGATTTTCAATTATTGAACACCCCTCTTTTATATCATCAGTAATAACGTTACCTCCAAATGGTATAACGGCTGTATGTCTTATAATACCATCCTTAAAAATTGCTAAATCGGTTGTACCTCCACCTATATCAATTAAGGCGACTCCAGCTTCTTTTTCTTCTTTACTTAAAACTGCATCAGAAGAAGCAAGAGGCTCAAGAGCAATATCAACCACTCTTAAACCAGAACTCTTTATGCATCTTCCAATGTTTTTTATTGACGAAACCTGCCCTACAACAACATGAAAGTTCGCCTCTAATCTTCCTCCATACATCCCAATAGGTTCTTTTATATCAGCTTGACCATCTACCTTATACTCTTGTGGCAGAACATGTATTATCTCTTCACCTGGTAACATTACCAACTTGTAAACTTGTTGAATCAGTCTCTCAATATCATTTTCATCAATTACTTCTTCTGGATTATTTCTTGAGATATAATCACTGTGCTGCAAGCTTCTTATATGCTGACCAGCAATCCCCACAACGACTTCTTCAATTTCAGTTCCAGATACAGTTTTTGCTTCATCAACAGCCTGCTGAATTGATTTAATAGTTTGGGTAATGTTATTCACAACTCCCCTATGAACTCCTAAGCTTTGTGACTTTCCAATTCCAAGAATCTCTACCTTGTTAAATTCATTTCGGGTCCCTACCATAGCTACAATTTTAGTAGTACCTATATCTAATCCAACTGAAGTATTTTTTTTCATTTTAATTAGTGTATCGAAATAACTTGATCAAAAACCGTCAGATCAATTTTTTTTGGTTTTTTATCAAAATTATTCATGTTATTGTATGCACAAAAAGCTTTTAGCTTAATTATTTTTTTATTAATATTTTTTATATCACCAAAAAGAATTTCGAAATCATAGTTTCTAAGTCTAATTGAAAAACCAAGGTTACTATTCCATATTTCAACAAATTCTGACTTTAAATAGGTATCTATACTTATTGAGTTAGTTATAGTAATTAAATTTTTCAAATTTTCATTTTTTAAAACACCACTATAAACAGGTACTTTTGGAGAATACATTTTTGAAAACGGAATTTTGCCACCAAAAGTATCTATATAAAAACTCTCGTTTTGGACTCTTAACAAGGCTGAACTTTCATGTATTTTAACATTAGTAATCCCGCTAACACTAAGAAACACTTCTGCTTTTCTTACACCAGGGTATGAATCCAAATATTTTTCTATGTCATTCAAATCTAGTTTAAGATTTGAATAATTTTCTTTTTTATCTCGCTTTTGTATCAACAATTTATTAACTATAGAATCATTAAGAAAAAAAGGATTGTTATCAAAAAATGAAATATTAACTAAAGTACTAACCCTATTAATAAAACTAAACTGAGAAATTAAAATTAAACAGATTAATAAAAAAGCTGTTAGTCCAAGAAATAATTTTTCTTTAAACATATATAGATTTAGTTTTTAAATATTCAGTCATAAATACACCAATACTTCCCGCACCTAATACTGCAATAATATCAGCGTTACTTGTGTTTAAATTTTTATTAAAATCTTTAACTTCCAAAATCTCTGCCTTTGATGTAATCATTTTAATAATTTTACTGCTTTCTATTCCAATAATTGGTTTTTCTCGAGCAGGATAAATTTCCATCAATTTCACACTATCAAATTTCGATAACTCAGAAGCAAAGTCACCAAGAAAGTCTCTTGTTCTTGAAAATAAATGTGGTTGAAATACTACTTCTATAATAGAATCTGGATATTTCTCTCTTAATGTATTATTTACAGCAGCTATTTCAGTTGGATGATGGGCATAATCATCAATTAAAATTTTGTCATCAATCTTATGAGTTGTCATTCTTCGTAAAATTCCCTTAAAGCTACCTAATGTTGAAATAATTTCATCTAAATCATGACCTGATTGATGAGCCAGTGCAAGAGCCGCTAACATATTTTCGAGATTATGCTTACCCGTTACTTTACAAAAAATATTTGAGAAATTTTTATCTGGAGTTTTAATGTCAACGATATATCCACCACTAAATAGACTATAATTTTCAAAAACATAATCTGCTTTAACATTAAGTCCATAAGACAGGCCGTCAAATGGAATTGAGTGATGAACAATTAGTTTACTTTCAACTTTCTTGGAAAAATCGAAAAATGCGTCTTTTAAGGATTCATGATCATTATAAATATCTAAATGATCAGCATCTATCGAAGTTATGCACGCTGTAAATGGTTTAAGTTTCAAAAATGACCTATCAAACTCATCAGCTTCTACAACTGTTCTTTTAAATCCATTATAGATAAAATTAGTTTTCTCTGGTAACATTATTCCACCAACAAAAGCAGAGAAAGAAATATTTATAGTCTTAAAAATATGAGTTAAAATTGCGCTTGTTGTAGTTTTTCCATGTGTTCCAGCAATAGCATAAGATTCAGTTTTGTTAACTATTGAAGCTAAAAAAGTTGACCTTTTAAGGGGCATATGTCCATTTGAAATAAAATATTTTAAAATTGGATTTTGTATTTTGATAGCTGCTGAATAAATAATTTTAATTTCACTTTTTACATAGTTTTTATTCAAACTTTTTATCGATTCATTAAATAAAAATTCAATTTCAGCACCCTTAACTTGGAGAAGATTTGTTATTTCTGAAGAAGATCTATCATATCCATAAACTTTGAATCCTTTAAAAATTAAATATTGAGCTAGAGAAGACATCCCAATACCACCAATTCCAATCAAAAAATACGCTTTAATGTTTTTCAATTTATCATTTGTTTAATTTTTTCAACAATGTTTTTAGTTGCATTAGGTTTTGATAAATTTTTTAAATTATTTTTCATTTTAGATCTTAATAAATCATTTTGCAAAAATTCAGTTAAAACTGGTTTAAATTTTGCTTCAAGGTTTTTCTCTTCAATTATTTCAGCTGCGTTTAATTCATATAGCTTAAGAGCGTTTTTGTATTGATGATTTTCCGCAACGTTAGGAGAGGGTATTAATATCGAAGGAGTATTCGTAATACAAATTTCAGAAATAGTTGAAGCTCCTGATCTTGAGATTAAAAAATCAATAGATCTATACATAAAATTCATTCTAGTAATGAAGGGCAAAACCTTTATTACTTGGTTATGTTGATGCTTATATCTGTCATAATATAGTTTACCACATTGCCATATTAGCTGAATTCCTAAATCATTAAAAGTTTTGATATTATCATTTATAACCTTATTAATCATTTGAGAACCTAAGCTACCTCCTACAATTCCTACAATAGGCTTTTTTTGGTCTAAATCAAAAAACTGTATAGCCTCTGTTTTTTTTATATTGTTTTCAATTATGTCCTTTCGGACTGGGTTTCCTGTAATTATAATTTTGTGCTTTGGGAAAAACTTTTCCATTTTATTGTAGGCAACACATATGAATTTTGCTTTTTTACCTAATAACTTATTTGTAATTCCAGGGTATGAGTTTTGTTCTTGAATTATAGAAGGGTACCCCATTACTTGAGAAACAAATAAAACAGGACCACTTGCAAAACCCCCAGTGCCAATTACTATATCAGGTTTAAATTTAATAACTATGAAAAATGACTTTATAACACTAATAAAAAGTTTGAAAGGAAATAATATATTTTTTAATAAAAATGATCTGTGAAATCCGTCTATTGGGAGGCCTATTATTTCAAAACCAGAATCTGGAACTTTTTTCATCTCCATCTTGCCATATGATCCAACAAATAAAATTTTTGAGTCTGGATTAATTCTCCTAATTTCATTAGCAATTGATATTGCAGGAAAAATATGTCCCCCTGTTCCACCTCCTGAAATAATATATTTAGTTTTCTTCACTTAGTATAGCTAAAGGATTATTTTTATTTATGAGGTTTTTAGAATTGTTATTAGTTGCACTTACGCTTAAAATCACACCCAATGCAATAAATGTCATCCAAGCAGAAGTGCCTCCACTGCTTACAAGAGGAAGTGTTTGTCCAGTTACTGGGAAAATTTTAAGATTAACCCCTATATTAATAAAAGCTTGAAAAACAATTGAAATTCCTAAACCAACAACTAAAAGTCTTCCAAACAAACTTGAAGTTTTATGTATGATAACGACTAACCTAAATAGGAGAAGCAGATACAACAAAATTAAAAGCACTCCTCCAATAAGCCCGTATTCTTCAACAATTATAGCATAAATAAAATCCGAAGAGCTTTGTGGTAAAAAATTCTTCATAACACTTTTGCCTGCACCTTGTCCATATATACCGCCTGAAGCTATTGCTGTTTTGGCCCTTTCGATTTGATAATTCCCATCTCCTTTATCTGATTTAAAATTTTCTATCCTACTAACCCATGTGTCAATTCTATTTGGGATTAGTTCAGGAAAGGCCTTTGTGGATAGAAAAAATATTAAAATCATAACAAAAATGAATCCAGAGAGATATAAAAGATATTTTGATGGAAGTCCACCAATGAAAAGCTGAACCAGTACCATAAGAAAAAGTATAGCCGCAGTTGAAAAGTTTGAAGGAAAAATCAACATAGTAACAATAACAACAGGTAGATACAAAAAATAAAACGAATTTTTAAAGTTAGAAAAACTATAATTAGGTTTTGAAATATAATTCGCAACATAAATCATTAAAATAATAGAAGCAATATTGGATGTTTGAAACCCAAAACCCAATAAGGGAATCTCAATCCACCTATTTGCATTTGCGCCACTAATAACATTTCCTTGTAAAGATGTGTATACAAGTAACAAAAAAACAACAGGCATCATCAAAACAGAAATACCTTTAAAGTATGTGAATGGAATCCTATGAATTAAATACAATAATAAGAAACCTAATAACATTATAATAAAATGTTTGAATAAATATCCTAAAGGAGTTCCTTTACCTATTACATATACAAGATTTGAACTTGCACTAAAAACTGGTAGAAATGAGAAAATAACAAGTAAAGTTATAACACACCACAAAACTAGGTCTCCTTTAATCCAATAATTTTTATTGGTTAAACTCATAGATTTCTTACTGCATTTTTAAATTGATTTCCGCGATCTTCAAAATTTTTAAATAAATCAAAACTTGCACAAGCGGGTGACAATAAAACTGTTTCTTTTTTTCTGGAAATGTTATGTGCTATTTTGACCGCCTCTTCCATGGATTCTGTTTCAACTAAAACATCTGCTACTTCACTAAAAACATCAATTAATTTTTGATTATTTTTTCCAAGACATATTATGGCTTTTATCTTTTCTCTAACCAGAGGAAGTAATTGCTCATAATTATTACCTTTATCCACTCCCCCTACAATCCAAACCCCTTTTGTGTTTAAAGTTTCCAGAGCATAAAAAGTTGCGTTGACATTAGTTGCTTTAGAATCATTTATATAATTAACATCTTGAATTTTTAAAACAAACTCAAGTCGATGGGGAAGAACATTAAAATTTAATAGGCTTTCTCGAATATTATTTTTAGATAATTTTAATATTGATGCAACAGTTAACCCAGCCATTGCGTTAAGTAAATTATGTCTTCCTTTAAGTGGAAATATACTTGCTGAAATCATAGTGTTTGAGTTTTCATGTTTAATTAAAAAATTGTTATTATTTATTGATGTTGATGAGCCTCCATTTAAATCAAATCCAAATAGATGTTTTTTTGCTGCAATTTTTTTATTGTTAACTGCCTCCATTAAAACAGAATCATTGGCGTTTAAAAGTAAAAATTGATCATTAGATTGATTCAAAGTGATTTTAAGTTTTGAGGCTACATAATCATTGAAATTATAATTGTATCGTTCTAAATGATCTGGAGTTATATTAGTTATTACAGCAATATCTGGGGCAAAATCGATAATATCATCTAACTGAAAACTACTTAATTCCAAAACATAAATTTCGAAGGAGTATTCGGCAACTTGCTGAGCAAAGCTTGTGCCTATATTACCAGCTATACCGACATTAAGACCTGAGTTTTTTAAGATATGATATGTTAACTCTGAGGTAGTAGTTTTACCATTACTTCCTGTTATTCCAATTATTTTAGCATTTGTGCATCTTGAAGCAAATTCAATTTCTGATAAAATTGGGATACCTAATTTCTTAACTTTTAAGACTGAAAGCGAGTCATTTGGTATTCCGGGACTCTTCATTACCCAAACTAAGTCTTTAATTAGATCTGTTTCATTAACATTTTCCTCCCAAATAACTCCCCATTTTTTAAATTTGTCTTTTGTGACTTTTTCAAGTTGGCCACTATCGGATACATAAACATCAAACCCCTCTTTAATTGCAAGCTGAGCTGTTCCTACCCCACTTATTCCTCCCCCCAATACAAGACATTTCTTTTTCATTTATCTTATTTTTAGTGTAACTATTGTCAGAATTGCGAATAAGATTCCCAAAATCCAAAACCGAATAACAATTTTACTTTCATGATGATTCTTCTTTTGAAAATGATGATGAATTGGTGACATTAAAAAAAATCTTTGACCAATTCCGTTTTTCCTTTTAGTTAATTTAAAGTAGGATACTTGAATAATCACCGAAACAGTTTCTATAAAAAATATTCCACATAATAAAGGGATTAGTAATTCCTTTCTAACAATTAAAGCTATTACAGCTATAATTGCACCTATAGTTAAACTACCTGTGTCTCCCATAAAAACTGATGCTGGATAGGTGTTGTACCATAAAAATCCGATTAAGCCTCCTAAAAATGCAGCAATAAAAATTGTTATTTCTCCTACATGAGGTATGTACATAATATTTAAATAATCAGCAAAAATGAAATTACCAGAAATCCAAGAAAATATCCCTAAAACAAAAACAATTATAGCTGAACTTCCTGCACAAAGACCATCCAAACCATCTGTCAAATTAGCTCCATTTGAAACTGCTGTTATTATAAAAATCACAATTATTATAAAAATAATCCAGGTATAGCTAACCAATGATTTATCAATCCAAGTAATTAAACTTGAATAATTGAATGCATTGTTTTTTATCAGTGGAATATTTGTAACCAAAGCTTTTTCTTCAGCAGAAAAAGGGTTTTCATTTTCAATATTTGAAACATCAGAAATTTCATGTTTTTGACGGACAGTAATATCTGAATGGAAATATAAAGTAGAGCCAATAAATATTCCAAGAATAATTTGTCCAATTACTTTGAACCTTCCCTTAAGACCCGCTTTGTTCTTTTTAAAAACCTTTATATAATCATCTATACCTCCTATGAGTCCCATCCATAAGGAAGTTATTAAAAGAATTATTATGTATATATTTTCTAATTTCGCTAGAAGTAAAACAGGGATTATGGTAGAAAAAATAATTATGATCCCTCCCATAGTTGGAGTGCCTGCCTTTTCATTTTGACCATCAAGCCCAAGATCGCGAATTGACTCACCCACTTGGAGTTTAGATAAATATGTAATTATATTTTTACCAAAAAATAAAGAGAATGCCAAAGAAATTATCATTGCTATCGCTGCTCTGAAAGATATAAATTGGTACAAACCTGATCCTGGAAATTTATATTGATATTCAAGAAATTCGAAAAAATAATATAACATAGGGTTAATTTAATTTTTAAAATATTTTTTAGCTAAAACAAAATCATCAAAAGGAAGTCTCTTATTACTTATTTCTTGATATGACTCGTGTCCTTTTCCTGCAATTAAAATTATATCTGAATGACTTGAAATATGTTTAGAGGTCTTGATAGCCATTTCTCGATCTTCAATACTTAAAACTTTGTGAAAATTTTCAGCTTCTACCCCCTCAAACATTTGATTTATAATGTCCATAGGGGTTTCATTTCTTGGGTTATCAGATGTGAAAATAACTTTATCGCTTTTTTGAGATGCAATTCTCCCCATTTGAAATCTTTTTTTCACATCTCTATTTCCTCCACAACCTATTATGGTAATTAGGTTTTCATTATTAGTTCTAATTTGATTTATTGTATCGATTATATTTTCTAGCGCATCTGGAGTATGAGCATAATCAATTATTACTAGTCCATTCTTCTCAAATTGGAATGTTTGAAAACGTCCTGGTACATTTTTTAATAAACTTATATTTTTTAAAATCTGATTTTCTGGAATTTCCAGTATCATGGAGACGCTGTATACTGCTAGTAAATTTGAAGCATTAAAATCTCCAAGCAACCTGGTCCAAACTTCTTTATTGTTAATTTTAATAAGCGTCCCATTAAATTCACGTTCTAAAACTTTGGCGTTATAGTCTGCGAAATTATTCACTGCATAGGCAACCTTCTTGGAGTTTGTATTTTGAAGCATGAAGGATGCATTTTTATCATCATGATTAACTAAAGAAAATGAAGACTTTTGAAGTCCATCGAAAAGAAGTTTTTTTGTATTCCTGTAGTTTTTAAAACTTTTATGGTAATCAAGGTGGTCATGAGTTAAATTCGTGAATACTGCACCTGAAAATTCAAGACCATTGATTCTTCCCTGCGATATTCCATGTGAGGAGACCTCCATAAAACAATAATTAATTTTTTTCCTTACCATTTCTGATAAGAAAAAATTAATTGTGACTATATCTGGAGTTGTGTTAATAGACGGGAATTCGTCATTATCATATTTTATATTAATAGTTGAAATTAATCCTGATTTTCTTCCAAGAGTATTGAAAAGTTCAAATAATAAATTTGTAATTGTGGTTTTTCCGTTTGTTCCAGTAACTCCTATTAATTTTAACTTTTTTGAAGGATGATTATAAAAGTTTCCAGAAATGATAGCAAGAGTTTTATTTGTGTCCTCAACTCTAATATAGGTATTCGATGTTTTTAAATCAACTGGGAATTTTGAACATATTATAGCTGTAGCTCCATTCCTAAGTGCTTCACCAATATATTTGTGACCATCTGAATTTGTTCCGGATAAAGCAACAAATAAGTTATTTTTTTTAATTTTCGTTGAATTAATTACAATTTCATCAATTTTTTGGTCAGGAGCTCCAACCATAGCGATTATTGGCACTCCATATAAAATATCTTTCAACGATTTACTCATAAAGTTAATCTAATCTTTTTAATATTATTTAGTGGAGTTCCTGGCGCAACAGATTGTTCTTTGATCTTACCTCTTTTGCCTTTTATTTGAACTTTTATTTTTCTATTTTCAAGAAAAGCAATTGCATCCATTGGTTCAGCTCCAATCATATTTGGCAGTATTTTGTCAGATTTAAACAATTTATTTTCGATAATTTTTAAATTTGACATTGAAATTTCAGCCTCTTTGGCAATCCCAGTATATATTTTTTTAGCAATTTTTTTAAATACTGGAGCTGCAACTTGAGCTCCATAATATCCCATATCTTTATTAGGCTTATTTATTACTATTATGCAAGAATATTTTGGATTTTCCGCTGGAAAATATCCAACAAAGCTTGAAATATACTCAACTGAACTTGTGTTGTAAGCAGTTTGTGTAGTTCCTGTTTTTCCAGCAATTGAAAAGCTTAAATCTTTTATATTGTTTGCTGTTCCCCAATCTTTATCTACCACATTAAAAAGCATCTTCTTAACCGCTAAAAGAGTTGTCTTCGAACAAATAGATGGATTCAATATCTCTTTTGAAAACTTAATATGAGGCTCTAAACCTAAATGTCCTATTTTATCAAGGAATTTTGGCTTAACCATTACCCCATTATTTGCAATTGCATTATAAAAAGTTAGTATTTGTAATGGAGTCAATGAAACTCCATATCCCCAAGCCATCCAAGGTAAACTTATACCACTCCATTCCTTATCTGTTGGATATGGAATTTTAGGTTTAGCTTCACCCTTAATAGGTAAACCTAAAGACTTATGAAGTCCCACATTATATATTCTATCGACAAATTTTTTAGGATTATCCTTATAATTATCATAAATAACTTTAACAATTCCTGTATTTGAAGAAACTTCAAAAACTTTAGAAAGAGGAATAGATCCATAACCTCCTACTTTTGAATCTTTCACCTTTTTTCCGTAAATAACTCTTTCTCCATTTCCTGTTTTAATTATATCTGTAGGCTTGACTACACCATCTTCAAGTGCAGCAATAATACTCATTAATTTAAAAGTTGACCCTGGCTCCTGCGCAAAGCCAACAGCGTAATTTAATTTTTCAAAATATTTTTTTCCTGAAGTTACCCCTAGATTAGAAATAGCTTTAATCCCTCCAGTTTCAACTTCCATTAGAACCGCTGTTCCACTCTCAGCCTCATATTTTTCCAATTGTTCTAAAAGTGAATTATGAACTATATCTTGAAAGTTTATGTTGATAGTTGTATGTATATCATAGCCTTCTTTCGGCTCTTTCTCATTTGTGTTGTTGATTGATTTCCAACTACCATTTGCTATTTTTCTTTTTAACCTATAACCTTCTTTACCCTGTATCACATTTGCATATGCGCCTTCAAGACCAACCCTGATAAATGTGCCATCAGAATCTGGACGATTATAACCAATTGTTCTTTCAGCAATCTTACCTAAAGGCCTCTCTCTCATTACTTTCTGTTCAATAATCAAACCCCCTTTATATGAAGGTAGATTAAATAGAGGTAGATCTTTTAATGCTTTTTGTTGAGAATAAGTCAAGTTTTTACCAACCAACCAATAACGCTTCTCCTTCTTTCTTGCATCTTCTAAATTTTTTTTTGTGGTTAAAAAATTTTTTTTTGTAATCTCAGAAATACCTTTAGCTAGTTTATCTTTAAACTTTTTAAAATTTTTATCCGAAACTACCTTCGAATCCCACCTAAGCTCATATTTAGATACTGAAGTTGCTAATAAACTTTGATCATCTGAATATATGTTTCCAGGAATAGGTTTAACGACTATATTTTTAAGAGTCCTTTCATTTGCAACTCTTTTATACTCATCGCCTTCGACTAATTGTATATAAATAAGCTTAGAGAGAAGTATTACTGATAGTAAAACAAGAGCTGTTACAATAAAATAAAAACGAAAATTAAAATACTTAGAGTTCATTTTTTAATGACGATTTTTATTGGTGGTTTATTAGAGGAAACTATTCCTTTTTTTGAGAGTAGTTTTACTACGTTAGTTTCCATTTTTAATTTCATTAAATATGTCCTTTGCTCAATAAACTCACTTTTTAACGATTTGATTTTCTCACTTAAACTAGCTATTTTAAAAATCTTATTATCTGCATAATGACCACTAGAAATCATAACCATAGCAAGGGTTGAGAAAAATAAAATCATTCTCCAGTTTTTTAAAGAATCCTCTTTTATTAAAAATTCCATTTTTAAAAATGAAATGATTTTATTTTTCATATAATTGTTTAAACTCTTTCCGCAACTCTTAGTTTAGCACTTCTTGACCTATTATTATTTTTTATCTCATCAAATGATGGAGTTTGAACACTACCTATTTTTTTAAAAGCCAGATTTGTATTTCCAAAAAAATCTTTTTCCGCTTCCCCCTGAAATTTACCTTCTCTTATAAATCTTTTTACTAATCTATCCTCAAGAGAGTGATATGAAATACAGACCAGCCTTCCACCTTGAGATATACATTTAGGTGTTTGAGTTAAAAAATCTTTAATTGAATCAAGTTCATTATTTACCTCTATTCTTAAAGCTTGAAAAATCTGAGCTAACATTTTATTTAAATATTGACTTGGAAGAATCGATTCAACAACTTTTTTTAAATCTGTAGTTGTTATTATGGGTGCAATTGACCTTTGGACACCAATAACCGAAGCCAATTGCTTTGAATTTCTTAATTCCCCATAATTTTGGAACAACATTATTAACTGTTCAATAGAATATTCGTTGATAATATTGAAGGCTGAAACATTTTGATTTTTATCCATCCTCATATCCAACGGGCCATTAAATCTTGTAGAAAAACCCCTTTTTCTAGAATCAAATTGGTGGGAAGAAACTCCAAAATCAGCTAAAATTCCGTCAACCTTATCTATGTTATTTAATCTTAAAAATCTATTTAGATACTTAAAGTTTGACGAAATAAAAATTAGTCTAATGTCATCTAATTTATTAATAATTGCTTCATCATCGTGATCAAATACAATGAGTCTTCCTTTGTTAGATAATTTTTCTAAGATAACCTTACTATGACCTCCTCCTCCATATGTTACGTCAACATATATTCCATCTGACTTAATAGCTAAACCATTTATCGAATCATTAAGAAGAACTGGGTTATGATACATCTTTATAATTATCACCCATTACCTCTTCCGCTAGTGACCCGAAGTCAATTGTTGCGGCATCAATTGACTCTTCATAGAGAGTCTTATCCCAAAACTCAAGTATGTTAACGGCAGATGAAACAACAACATCCTTTTTAATCTTAGCATGTAAAATCAAATCCTTTGGGATAAGGAGTCTTCCCGA
>TARA_B110000444_G_scaffold261030_1_pt1 | contig 15722 bp, 16 predicted proteins | sample TARA_B110000444 | Tara Oceans TARA_B110000444 (sample SAMEA4398370) | marine metagenome | biome: Polar Biome; feature: [SRF] surface water layer (ENVO:00010504); material: water (ENVO:00002006), including particulate matter (ENVO:01000060) such as... | depth 5 m | reverse complement strand
CCTCCTGTACAGCCCACCACAACGTCAGGGTATTCCCCAGCCATTTCCATCTGCTTCAATGCTTCTATCCCAACAATAGTCTGATGCATCAGTACATGATTCAGGACACTACCCAAAGCGTATTTGACATCATCATTAGTGGCTGCAACTTCCACAGCCTCTGAGATTGCAATGCCAAGACTGCCTGTAGAATCAGGATTCTTGGCCAAGTATGACTTTCCAAACTCTGTACTGTCTGAAGGAGAGGCAATACAGGAAGCACCAAAGGATTCCATCATGGCCTTACGATAAGGTTTCTGCTGGAAGCTGACTTTGACCATGTAGACTTCAACGGAAATCCCAAAAATTGCGCCGGCAAAGGCCAAGGAACACCCCCATTGTCCTGCACCTGTTTCCGTCGCAATTCGCTTGACTCCAGCCTCTTTATTGTAGAAAGCCTGAGCTACCGCGGTGTTAGGTTTGTGACTACCGGTGGGACTGACTCCTTCGTACTTGTAAAAAATTTTAGCAGGGGTATCAAGAACCTTTTCTAATCTTCTTGCGCGGTAAAGAGGGCTTGGGCGCCACTGACGGTATGTCTCACGTACCGGTCCCGGAATTTCAAGATAGCGTTCGGTAGACACTTCCTGCATAATCAAGGACATCGGGAACAGTGGGGCAAGGTCATCCGGGCCTACCGGTTCATGTGTACCTGGATGCAGAACTGGCGGAGGCGGCTCCGGAAGATCTGCAACAATATTGTACCAGTCTTTTGGTATTTCAGTTTCGGGAAGCAAATATTTAATCGTATCACTCATGATTATCTCCTGATTTGTATTAGAATTACGACAGTCAATCTAATGCAGATCGACCACCACACGTCCACGCTGACCACCAGCAAGGATCTTGTCAATTTCCGGATCCAGTCCCTCAAGATTACAATCAATTTTCAACTGATCCAGTTGTGATAATTTCCAGTCGCCTGCAAGTTTGTTCCAAATTTGCCGACGCAGTTTCGTCGGGGTAAATCCGGAATCAATGCCCAGCAAACTCACTCCACGCAGAATAAACGGAAAAACTGATGTCGGTAAATCAGCTGAATCAACCAACCCTGTGGACGCAACTGCCCCTCCGCGTTTTGTCGCTTTAAGCAACGTAGCTAAAGTAGTACCTCCAACTGTATCTATTGCTCCAGCCCAGCGTTCTCTCAACAAAGGTTTATTTGAATCATCTTTTACTTCATCTCGATGAATAATTTCTTTTGCACCTAATCCGCTCAAATATTCCGTTTCATTAGTTTTTCCTGTTGCTGCTACGACATTGTATCCCAAATGTGACAACAGGGCTACTGATATGCTCCCGACACCTCCTGTTGAACCGGTCACTACGATTTCACCCTGCTCCGGAGACACTCCGTGTTTTTGCAGTGCATGAACCGAAAGAGCAGCCGTGAAACCTGCCGTACCAAAAACCATTGCATCTTTGAAAGAAAGACCTTCCGGAAGTGGAACCACCCAATCAGCAGGAACGCTTATGTATTCTCCAAAACCTCCGGAGGTATTCATACCTAAATCATAGCTGGTGACAATCACAGAATCACCGGTCTTGAACTGCGAATCTGAACTTTCTGTAACCTTTCCGGATGCGTCTATTCCAGGGGTGTGAGGATAATTGCGAGTTACACCTGGATTTCCAATGCATGAAAGCCCGTCTTTATAATTCAGTGATGAAAAATGTACCCGGATGAGCACCTCACCTTCCGGAAGATCGCTAATTGACCGCTCGGTGATTTCACGGGTAAAAGTTTTTTCGTCAGTTTTACTGACCACCAATGCGCGAAAAGTTGAAACATTCATATCTAATTATTCCTTTTTTTATCAGTCTAAATATTTTACCAGTGGCTCTATTACTGCCAGATCATCCTCATCACAAGTTTCAAGCCTGGAATCTTCTTTTCCGATTTTGACAATCAGTATTGGACCCCAACATGGATTTTCATTAAATTCCCATTCTGTCTGTCTTTCCTGCAATGCTCCTTCTCCATCAATATAAGCCAGGAACGGTCCGCCCAACTCTTCCATATCAGTAGATTCACAACGTAATAATTCACAAAGCATGTCTAAATTAAGAGTCTCTTCTAAAAGCTCTATACTCTGTTCATCAGGATCAACATAGATCCATGTTCCAAATTGTTTAAAATCAATATTCATCTGCCCCACAAACTCAACAAGCAGAAATTACTAAAAAGATGCAGTTTGAAATCGCAGTCAGATGTTCTTTCTGTTATACTTTGATTCTTCAAAAGACAAATTCACAAAAAAATGCTAAAAACATCTGTTACAATTTACACCGATGGTGCTTGCTCGCCTAATCCTGGAATTGGAGGTTGGGGAGCAGTTTTGATTTCCAAAGGACACAATCTCCGCACTGAACTTTCCGGCTCTGAAGTTGACTCTACTAATAACCGTATGGAAATGACTGCTGCCATCAAAGCCCTGGAAGCCTTAAAAAAATCATGTGTTGTTAAACTCTACACAGATTCCAGTTATTTAAAAAATGCATTTGAGAAAAACTGGTTAAATAATTGGCAGAATAACGGCTGGAAAAGTAAAGCAAGAAAACCTGTTGCAAATAAAGACCTCTGGCTTTGCCTGCTTGAAGTCAGTAAGAAGCATGAAGTTTCATGGCATTGGGTCAAAGGCCATTCCGGAAATCCCGAAAATGACCGCTGCGACGAACTTGCTGTTCAAGCCAGAAAGGATCTTGCAAAGTCAATTTAATCCAGACACTCCGTAACAGGTCAACCAGCTATAAATTGTCCTTGACTGCCTGAACTATTTCCTTAACCTGCTTATCAGTGAATTTACCATCAACACTATAAAGAACCTTTCCGTCTTTACCGAACAACATGATGTCACTGTCATCATCGCTTAAACCCCATTTTTTAACGAAGGTTTTTTTAAGGTCTTTGATATAAATTGTTGATTTATGTTTTTCTTGCTTGTTTTTCAATATTATATTGATTGCGAAATTCGGCATCCAGGTAGCATCCATATTCCCAACTGCAACAGAACCGTATTTATCTAATGGAAAATTCTCTGCTTTGAGAGCATCGCTAACGTGATTGTTGAGATCCGCTTCGTCAGGATCAACATAAAAAAGGACTATTACTTTCCCGGAAACCAGTTCCTCACTGTTCCAGGGTGTTCCATCCAACCTTCCTCCTAAATCGCCTTCAAGTACAATTGTTGGCGGAACTTCACCAATGGGCAATTCCCCAAAAACAAAAGTTGAAGAAATAATAAATATTGTTAAAATTGTGAGTATTTTCATATTATTTTTTTTGGGCAAAGGGTTATTAAGAATGCATACATTAAAACTAAAACAACTCAATTAAAAGACAAAAATACTATTATCCGGAAGCAGGTGCTGGAATATCCTTAATATTCAAACAACGCGGGAGTTTAATTGAACCGTCTTTTTGTTGACCATTCTCTATGAGGGCAATCAAAGTTCTGGAAACCGCAATTGCAGTTCCATTTAGCATATGGACAAATCTGTTTTTTCCTGTTTCCGGGTCTTTAAAGCGAATATTCATGCGACGTGACTGATAATCTGTACAGTTTGAAGTGGAAGTAACCTCGCCCCATTTACCACGCCCCGGCATCCAGGCTTCCAAATCATATTTGCGATAAGCTGGTCCTCCAAGATCACCAGCGCAAATATTCACTAGCTGATATGGGATCTCCAAATCCTGGTAAATCTGCTCCTCAATTTCACGCATTTTTTCATGCATTTCTTCTGACTTATCTGGATGGGTAAAGGCAAACATTTCAATTTTAGAAAACTGATGTACCCTGTATAATCCTCTTGATTCACGTCCGGCCGCACCTGCTTCTGTGCGGAAACAATGAGAAAGCCCTGCATACAGAATCGGTAACTGTTCCGGTTTGAGTACTTGATCGATCAACAAACCGCCCAAAGTTATTTCTGCAGTCGCAATCAGACAGAGATCCGATTCTTCTACTGAATAAATCTGTGTTTCTGCACCACGTGGATTAAATCCAATACCGTCCAAAATCTGATGCCGAGCCAAGTCTGGTGTAATATGTACTGTAAATCCTTCTTCTTGCAGCAAACTCAGGGCATATTGGGCCAAAGCTAATTCCAAAAAAACAGCCTGATTTTTGAGGTAGTAAAACTTTTGTCCAGAAACTTTTGCACCTCCTTCAAAGTCAATCAAATCAAGTGCTTCCATTAACTCAACATGGTCCTTAGGTTCAAAATCAAATTCGCGTTTTGTTCCAACTTCCCGAATTGGAACATTATCTTCATCAGTAAAACCTTCCGGAGATTCTGGATGTGTCAAGTTTGGAACCTGCTTGTGCAAATCAAGCCGTTGCTCAAGCAGTTCTCGAAGTATTGAATCTTTTTCCGACTCTTCTACGCGCAAATTTTTTGATTCTTCAATCAGAGGCTGACGTTCCTCAGGTGGAATTTTGCCTTTCATTTTATTACTTATGTCATTCCGTCGTTGTCTGACAGAATCAACTTCAGATGTAATCTGCCGTACTTGCTCATCAAGTGCTAACAATTTTTCAATATCAACGTCAACGTTCCGTTTTCGGCAATTCTCTGCAATTACTTCAGGCTGGCTTCTGATTATTTTTAGATCAAGCATTCAATCAGGGTTCAGGGTTCAGGTTTGAGATTTAAGACTCTTTGATTGCAGATTTGCAATTCACTTTTCATGTTTTATGGTTTTGTTGCAAAAACTTTTTCTGGTCGCAGTTTATGAAATACAGTCAGTTCTTGAATGGAAGATGCGGTTGCTAAAAGGTTATGATCTTCAAAACGCCGGCCCATTAATTGTAACCCAACTGGTAATCCGTCACTGGTTGGTCTTCCAGGAATTGAGATTGCAGGTGTTCGTGTCAGGTTTGCAAGTACACTGCAAATATCTGCCAAGTACATTGCCAGTGGATTTTCGTTTTTTTCTCCTAACTTGAATGCAGGAAAAGGAGAAACTGGTCCCAGTATAAAATCAAATTCCTCAAACAGCAATGCCACTTGTTTTTCCATCCAAGCCCTCACCTGCAATGCTCGGCCATAATATTGATCATAATAACCTGAACTGAGTACAAATGTTCCAAGCATTATTCTGCGTTTTACTTCCACACCAAAACCCTTTTTTCTGGTAGATGTGTATAGTGATTTCAAGGATGGCTGATCCTGCTTCCTTATTCCGTAACGAATTCCATCGAAACGTCCCAGGTTGGAACTGGCTTCTGCAAAAGCGAGGACGTAATAAGTTGGAATAACATATTTCAGAAAACCCAGTGAACGCCGTTCAACAGTTGCACCATGTTTCTGCAACAGTGCCTCTAACTCATGAACGCTCCTTACAACATCTGGATCAAAAGATTCTGCAGCTACATATTCATCCGGAAGACAAACCCGCAAACCGGAGAGTTTTGCGACATCTGGAGCCGCTGATAATTTTAATTTTGCAGAAGTACTTTCGTGTGGATCATGTCCGTGAATGATTGAAAAGGCATAACGGCAATCCGCAGCACTGGGTGCAAGGCAACCAATTTGATCTAAAGAAGAACCAAAAGCCACCAGGCCGTAACGCGAAACAGTGCCGTAAGACGGCTTTAATCCAGAAACACCGCACATCGAGGCCGGTTGGCGTACCGAACCTCCAGTATCAGAACCGAGAGCCAACAAGGCCATTCCGGAGGCTATAGAAACCGCGGCACCGCCACTACTTCCACCCGGAACACGTTCCGTATCCCACGGATTACGGGTCGGACTGAAAAAAGAATTTTCTGTGGACGATCCCATTGCGAACTCATCCATATTCGTAGTTCCAATAATAACTGCATCTTCCTGCAATAATTTTTCTACTACAGTTGCATTGTATGGAGAGTGATATTCACCCAGAATTTGTGAACCACATGCATTGCTCAACTCCGGATCTTTGATACAGATATTGTCTTTAATCGATACAGGAATACCTGCAAGTTTGCCAAGGGTCTTTCCGGAAGAAATTTCCTCGTCTATTATACGTGCACGAGAAATTGCAATTTCACGCGGCAAAAGACTGCGGTAGACATTTAACGAAGAGTTGTACTGATTAATCTGGGAATAAACTGCCTCCATAACTGCCTCTGCACGGAGTTCCCCTGACTTGATACGTTCAACTATATCTATTAAGGAAAGATCGAATGGCATGAAGTTTTTATTCGACAACTTCTTGTTCTAGTTTTTCGACAAGAGAAATATATTCCTGCTTCGCATCTTCACCAGATTTTCCCTGGAGTTTTTTCCAGCTATCAAACTTTGCCCGACCTTCAAAATTGGCAAAGCCTGGACGGTCGCCTGTTACATCGCCTTCGTTAGCTTGTTTATAAAGTGCATAAAGTTGGAGCATAATATCATTTGGTGGACGCTTTGGAAGCTGGGTCGCACGTTCAGCTGCAGAGTTGAAATCTTCTTCAAGGCTCATCTTGTCTCCTTTTTATTTTATTAAAATATAACATAAACACTAACAGAGTGCTTGGAATACTCAACTCAAAAACAGCGTTTATACTATGTCATGACTAATAAGGTGAGTGTTGTTAAATAAGAAATATAATTCTCAGATCGAGCAGATTACATCTTTGAAACAAAAGACTATTTAACTTCGCATGAATCGTGCATTAACCAACCAGATATGTTAAGATTATGCCATAATTCCAGCTAAATCAACTACCCCAAACTAATATACTATCCTTACTATCATGTTTTGAAACTTTAACACTGAATGAACATAAGATAACCGCCTAATGGACATCAAATGAAAGGAATTTAATATGGTCAACCAACCTGTTTTGATTGTAGATGATGAAGTTGAAATGCGTATCGCCATGTCTGAAACGCTGAAACACTGTGGCTACCCGGTAGAAATATCGCATAACGCAATTGATGCACTCAAAAAGTTCAAGCAAAACGAATATTCTCTGGTCATTACAGATATGACCATGCCAAAACGCAGTGGACTGGAATTACTTAAAGACATAAAAAGCATCTCACCTACCAAGCCCGTGATTATGGCAACTGCTTACGGAACTGTAGAAACAGCAGTGGAAGCAATGAAGCACGGTGCTTTCGATTACATACGCAAACCAATTAATTTTGATTCATTTCAGTTTATTGTCCAGCAAGCCTTGAATTACAAAGGCACTCCTGGAACTGTTGCCCCAGTAGCTGAAAGCAGGTCTTCAAAGTCAAAACCGATAAATGTTACCAAAGAAATCATCACGCAGAACCAAACAATGTTGGATTTACTAAAAGTTGCCAAGAATGTAGCAAAAAGTAAATCAACAATGATGATTCAGAGTGAAAGCGGAACAGGTAAAGAACTGCTGGCATATTATATCCATGAAAATTCTGACCGTGCGAAGAGGCCTTTTGTTGCAATAAACTGTGCAGCACTTCCGGAGACATTGCTGGAAAGTGAGCTCTTCGGACACGCAAAAGGGGCTTTTACTGGAGCTATTCAGGATTATCGCGGAAAATTTGAACAAGCCCACACAGGTACAATTCTTTTGGATGAGATCAGTGAAATGGCTTTGCCTCTGCAAGCAAAACTCTTACGTGTACTACAGGAATATCAAATTGACAAAGTCGGCGGTAAAGAACCTATTCCGGTGGATGTCAGAGTGATTGCCACTACCAACCAGAATTTGCTGGAAATGATTGATTCTGGAAAATTCCGCGAGGACCTTTATTTTCGTTTAAACGTAATTCCTCTTGCGCTTCCTCCTCTGCGTGACAGGATGGACGATGTCCCGGTACTGGTAACATATTTTATCAAAAAGCACTCCCAGATAAACAAACGTAATTGTCCCGCAGTAAGTCGTGAAACCTTAAATATACTCACAAATTACCATTGGCGTGGTAATGTTAGAGAATTAGAAAACGTCATGGAGCGTGCTTTGCTGCTCTGTAACGGTGAGGAAATCCAACCCAGTCATTTACTTATGTCTTCTCAACTTGGACAGACTACCATAAATGAAGATATTGCTGCAATAATGACAGACTATTCAAAAACACCAGCATCAAATTCCTCTCAGACATCGTTTACTTTTTCTGAACCACAAAACTCACCAGATATTGGTCTGGGAATTGAAGTGGGAATGTCAATAAAGGAAGCAGAAAAGCGTTTTATTTTTAAAACTCTCCATGAGACAAAAGGTAACCGTACTCATGCTGCAAAAACTTTAGGTATCAGTATTCGGACTCTGCGAAATAAGCTCAACGAATATCGAGCAGAAGGAACAGATTTCGAGCTCGAACCGGAAGAATGACCCACACGCTTGCCGGAGAAAGTTGACGCAAACAGGAACCATCGTCAGGCACACCAAAAGTTTTTACTATGTGGATGTTGGAGAAATAGAGCCCCGGCTATGTCGCATCCGTGGAAACTTGTTCAAAGAAAGCTCCTACATAAATAAAATCGCAGTTGGCGATGAGGTCGTAGTCGATCTGACAGCAGCGGAAGATGCGGGGTGGATCCTCAGGATATTTCCCAGACGAACCAAACTTTCGCGTCGACCGAATGTCGGTTATCCGGAACAGGTTCTAGTCAGCAATGCAGATACACTCCTGATGGTTGCCTCGATGCGTACCCCACCGTTCCGAGCAGGATTAGTAGACCGCTTGTTAGTGGCTGCTTCATGTGGCGGACTCGAGCCAGTGCTCATCTTGAGCAAGGCTGATTTGGCAACTCCCGATGAAATATCTCCGATTGAAAACCTCTATTCTTCCCTCGGCTATACCATTTTAGTCACAAGTATTCTGGAATCCAGAGGTCTCGAGTCGCTACGGGATTTACTGCAAAATCGCACAACCGTCCTTTCCGGACATTCTGGAGTAGGAAAATCATCGCTCATAAAGGCTCTTTTTCCTGACTGGGAAATCCGCATTGGTCGCATAAGCAACAAATCTGGTAAAGGTCGTCACACTACCAGAATGGCAGAAATGTTTCGTATTCCTATAGGAGGCTTTATAGTGGATACTCCCGGAATCCGTGAACTGGAACCACTGGTCACACCGAATGAGCTGGATTCTCATTTTGTAGAATTTGTTCCATATTTGGGGCAGTGTAAATTCAAAGGCTGCACGCACATTCACGAGCCACAATGTTTAATTAAAGAAGCAGTCGCCTCTAAAAAAATTACGGAGCAACGCTACAAAAGTTACTGCACACTTTTTGAGTCTCTTTAAGCAGAATTAACTGCATCACTGGTACCTTCATTTAAATGCTTTCTAATTTTAGCAAACTGTTCTTTTGCCGAAAGAGTCGTTTTTGAGTTACTGGCGGTCGATTTCCTGCTTGTTATTTCTGTAACAGAAGAAAGTTTTTCTGAATCAATTTCTCCCAGTACAACAGAACGCAAACGAATTTGCTCCAAATCCAGTTCGGGTTTTGGTACAAATGCGATTCTCTGCAAAACTTCCTGCAGCTCTGTCCGTTTTTTGTGTAAATGCTGGACCAGCCAATCAGATCCAGGAGTGAGTTTCAAATATTCCAAACCTTCCTCAGTTGAGACATAAAGCACCAACACTGCATGTCCCCGTGAAACACGATGTAGGAAGGCTGGCATACAGCGTTCATGCACCTCCGGTGGTGTAACTTGATTCCAGTCTTTTGCCAGCAACGCTACCTGACGCTGATCATATTGTGCCTGCCCCAAATCTCCAACATGGCAATTTATACTATCTAATTTTAATTCTGGCAACAATCGATGAAAGATGCGAAGATAAGCCTCAGTTTCAAATCGGAGAGCCTGAGCGATGCTTCCGTCATACACAGTTAAGTGCAAAATTGTTTGCAGATGTTTAAACCTGACTTTATGTTTCAACAATTCTGATTCTTCTGGAGACAACAAACGCTTCAGTCTTTTTTGCAACTGACCATTTAATTGTTCTGAACGTTTGAAGCTTTCTCCGTTTAACTTTTCTACTGTCTGCAAAAAATCAGGAGAAACACTTGCTTTGGTCAATTCTTGACAAAAATCATCATTGACTGTGAATTGGCGAAGTACAGAAATATTTCGTGGATAAGAATTCCTGGCCATAAAACTGTCGATCTCGGCAAACCAGAGTTTGCGCAGTTTGACTAAATAAAGCAAATGCTGTTGACCCGATGCCTCAAAAATTGCGCGCAATATAGACAGAGCATTTCCGTATGGTTTTTGTCCAGATGAGCTTTTATAATGAATTGAGCGGAGAAATTGTTTTACCAAACTGTGATCTTTATTCTGTTTAGGTAAACTAGGCATAATCATTTAATTTTAAATCAAACAAAAACTATATGCAGCTCAGTGAAGTCCCCGGCATCCTGGTTGCCATGCCGGCACTAAAAGATACATATTTTAACAAATCTGTTATTCTTTTATGCAGATATGACGAAGAAGGTGCATTCGGACTCGTCATGAATCATCCAACAACAACTCTCGTTAAAGAGATCCTCTCAGACGAAATGAAGGAGAGTGTTATTGCAGATATTCCTTTACTGCTCGGAGGTCCAGTTCAACCAGAATCTTTTTGGGCTGTTCACAGTTCCGATTTTTCAGTAGAAGAAACGACTGTTCTTTCACCAAAAATAAACTTAAGTTCTGCACAAGATGTTCTGTATTCGCTTGCTAACGGGCAAGAAGTACGATCTTATCACTTTGGCAGCGGCTATGCCGGCTGGGGTGCAGGACAACTTGATCGGGAAATCCAGGAAGAATCCTGGTGGCTTGGACCACTGGATGAACTTTTACTGCTGGATTTGGATTATGAAATGCGCTGGGAAACAACAATGGACAACCTTGGATTTGACCCACTAACCACAGCTTTTTCTCAAACAGGTATGGTCTGAAAATTATTCACCTCAATTCCACAAACTCTGGATACAGAGCCGTGAAGTTTTTAAACTCATCCCACAATTTTTCCACCGGTGTTTCATACTGAATAAAACTCGCACCCAATTTTTTTAGCATAATAAAATTTACCGCCTGATTTTGTGTTTTTTTATCATGCAAAATCAAATCACGAAATACATCCTGATCCAGATTGTGGAGAACAACCGGAGCCAAAATTTTCCGCAAATAACTGCTGATGCGCTCCCAGTCTTTTTCGGGAAGCTCATTACAATGCCATGAAACAAATGCAGCAAAACACATACCAGCACCAACCGCTTCTCCATGCAGGTATGTACCATAACCAGCATGCGTTTCAATCAAATGTCCTAAAGTGTGTCCAAAATTGAGTATAGCACGTAACCCCGTTTCTGTTTCATCTTGTTCAACCAACCTCCCTTTAATTCTACATGACCTGAAAATTGCCTCCTCCAAAAATTCAAATTTTAGCGGTTCCAGAGTCTGTCCCTGAATAAATTCAAACAAATTTATGTCATGAATTAATCCATGCTTGAGCAGTTCTATAAAACCTGCCTTCAATTCGCGGGAGGGCAATGTTTTCAAAAAAGACAGTTCTATGCAAACGTACTCGGGTTGTTTAAATGATCCAATTGTGTTTTTAGCTGATGGATGATTCACAGCGGTTTTCCCGCCAACGCTGCTGTCCACGTCTGCCAGCAAAGTTGTGGGAACTTGAATTAACGGAATGCCGCGCATAAAAGTTGCGGCAGCAAATCCAGACATATCACCAATTACTCCTCCCCCAAAAGCAACCACTAAAGTTTTTCGATTTGCACTGAACTTCATTAAAAAATCAAAAATCAGTGACAGTGTTTCAAGATTTTTATACTCCTCACCATCCTCTAAAACACACGTACTGACTCGTACTCCAGAATTTTGTAAAACCTGAGAAACCCGATCCGGATACAAGTCATGCAGAGTTGTGTTCGTAACCACAACCACATGATCTGTTGAATTACTCAACACTGCTGCCGGTAGTAACTGATCAAGAATATTTAGACCTATATCAATCTTGTATTCTCGTCCAGGCAAATTTACATGAAGAGTCTTCATTAAATTTTCCTCATTTATTTTATCTTTAATATTATTCCTGCTACGCACAAGTTTACCTCATCGCAGGCCTCACCAAGCTGCTGTGCAATTCGTCCGGACAAATCTGCAAATTTCCTGGCTAATGAATTGTCTGGAATAATCCCCATTCCAACTTCATTCAGCACAAAAATTACATCACAATCGAGCAACAGCAAGTTTTCAATTTCGGTAAAGATTTTTTTTTCTGAAAGTTGGTGGTGGATGGCATTGTTGAGCCACATCGTCAAACATTCAACAAGCACAGGAACTTCTGTACTTACTAATGTATCTGCTAAATGCAGTGGTTCTTCAAGTGTGTGGAACTTTGCCCCCCGCCGACGTCGATGCTCCAAAATACGTTCCTTCATTTCCGGATCAAGTAATTCTGTTGTTGCCAGATAAACTGGTTTTTTACCTCTGGACATTTTCAGAACACGTTTTTCTGCATGACTGGACTTTCCACTTTTTACGCCCCCTGTGAACAAGATTTTCATGGGCTGAAAAATGGTTTGAATTCGCTCAACCATAACAAATAGCCCAGAATTCCTGAAACAATTAAAGTGGTTGCCAAAGCCAGTCTACTAATAAGTTGTATGTCCCATGCAGTTGCGCCTTCTCTGTCCTTCTGGCTGCCAAGCCAATAATTGTGGGCCAATTTACCTTTACGCCAAATTGGGCCGCAAAGTCTAATTTTCAAAGCTCCTGCTGCAGTGGCCTCACACCAGCCGGCATTAGGGCTGGGAAGTTTTGCATGATCCTTCCAACCAACTTTGAAAGCATTACTGCCGGAAAATTCCGGGAACAATGCTGCAGTTCCAGACAAGAACAGCCAACTGATCCTTGCAGGGATCCAGCTCAACAGATCATCAAATTTTGCACTGCACCAGCCAAAATCCTGATAGCGCTTATTTTGATAACCAACCATTGAATCCAGTGTGCTGACAACTTTAAATAACAACATTCCAGGTATTCCAAAAAAACAAAAAAAGAATAAAGGTGCCATCACACCGTCATTCAAATTTTCGCTGACACTTTCTACAGTGGCACGTCCACAAGCCGGTAAATCCATCAGTTTGGTGTCCCGGCCAACTAGCATTCCAACTTGACGTTTTGCTTCAGAAAGATTTTCTGTTTTCATGGCTTCAGCAACATGTTTTGCATGAACAAGCAAATCTCGCAAAGCCAAAAAACTCCACCCAAGATAAACTGACCAGAGCCAACTTAAGCTCCAGTGTATTCTTGTTAAAAAATATGAAATGCCTGTGCATACTACAAATGCACAAAACAGTAACAACAGCACCAAAACAATTCCGCCAAATTTTCCATCCAGGCCGATTAACCGATGTTTGGTTTCAAACCAAGATATCAAATTACCGATCAGGCGTACAGGATGACAACTATATACCGGATCTCCAAAAAGCAAATCAAGTCCGATGATCGAGGCAAGTATAACGGCAGGATGAGTCAATAATTCCACTAAATTAACATTCATGATTTTTCACTCAGGGCTTCATCCGGTAGCCAAAGTTTTTGCTGATATATCCAAAACAGGCCCGCACCGACCAGTAAAATACTGATAGCATAAGCTGCAAGAATTTTAGTATCAGCTACTACAAAATATTGATTGTCCATACGTAGAGGTGTCAATAAGGAACGTAAAACAGAGTAAGAGAGTAAATAAAGTGCGCCAAGCATTCCTGGACGAAAATTTCGGAGCCGGAGTTTCCAGAGTAGAGCTAAAATCAGAAAGTTGCCCAGTGATTCATATATCATTGTCGGATGTACTGGTGCGCTATGAGCATAACGGTCTACGGCTGTTCCTACGGGAAATACTATTCCAGTCCAAAATTCAGTGACTGGCCCTGCAGTTTCTCCATTAGTGAAGTTACCCCATCGACCAAGAGCTTGACCAAGAATCATGCATAATGCACCTATGTCCAGAATGGCGGCTAATGAAATATTTTTGATTCGACAGTAAAAATAGAGTGAAACGATTCCGCCGAGAATGCCCCCATGAATTGCCAATCCACCTTCCCAAATTGCAAAGACTTTCCAGAATGGTTGAAATCTATAGTAGTTCGACCACTCAAAGATTACTTCATAACTTCGTCCACCAATTAAGCCTGCCAAAAAAATGAGCATTGTCATGTTCATTGCTTCATCCTCGTCAAGCTTGATACGCCGCCTTGCAATTTCAGCAATTACAATTTGTGAACCGATTAAAACCGCAACTGCATAAAACAATCCGTAAAATCTAGGTTCAAGGGTAATGTTAATCCATGGAATTTCAAGAGAAAAAATATATGGATACATAATTATTTCATGAATAAGAGTTAGCCGTACAATACATTCCCAAGCACCTTCTTTTGTACAGCAATGTGTGAACGAATTCCCTGTACGGCCAGATCAAGCATTAAATCCAATTGTTCACGAGAATATGTTTTTCCTTCTGCAGTTGCCTGGACTTCAACAAATTCTCCAGACTCCAGCATAACAATGTTCATATCTACTTCTGCAGCTTTGTCTTCATCATATTTTAAATCCAGCATCGGTTGGCTATTAACTATACCTACGCTGATGGCAGCAAGGTATTCTTTTACAGGAAATTCTTTGATGTTTCCTGTTTTATAGATATTTCTTAAAGCCAAAATTAGAGCCACAAATCCACCCGTAATTGCTGCAGTTCGAGTACCTCCATCTGCTTGGATCACGTCACAGTCAATCCAGATAGTGTGTTCTCCAAGTACTGACAGATTTACCACGGAACGCAACGAACGACCAATTAACCTCTGAATTTCCTGGCTCCGTCCGTCTATTTTTCCAGTTTCTCTCTTCCTGCGGCTTCCGGTTGAACGCGGAAGCATTCCGTATTCAGAGGTAACCCAGCCGTGATACGGCTTTTTGTCTTTACCCAAAAGCCAATCCGGAACTTTATTTTCAACAGATGCTGTGCAAATTATTTTCGTATTTCCGGAAGAAACAAGCACTGAGCCTTCTGCGTGCATTGTATAATCAAGTGAGATTTCAAGCGGACGTTCTTCGTTGTTTTTTCGTCCGTCAGTTCGTAAGGTTGTTTTCATGAATTTAATTATATTTATTGTTTAATTTTTGAATCCCTTGTGCATCACCAATAATAGTCAGCCGGTCACCTTCGAGTAAAACCGTCAGTCCACGCGGTACAATCGTTTCTCCTCTTCTGCGAATAAGGGCTACCAGGCAATCTTCTGGCATACGTATATCTTTCAATGAACGCCCAATGAATACTGAAGAAGGTGTATTGTTGCGAATCCTTAGTGATAAAAAGCGCTCATCTCGTAATAATATTTCCTTTAATTCTTGTTCATCCGAAGCATCCAGCCAATCTTTGAGAAAATTTTCATCATCAATCCTTCCTGCAATTTGAGCCAGAGTCCGCAGATGCTGACCAGGATTTTCATTGGGACTGATTAAAAAGAAAAAAGCATGTATAGGTCCCTGAAGTGATATTTTACCAGAAAAATCAAGTGCCTCTACAAAGCATAATTCATTCACACGGACGATCACCATTTCTGCAAGTTTGAGATCCGGCAGACGAATGTGAGGCAAAGCCGCACCACGAGAAATTGGGGTTGCGCCAATCCTGCTGCCCTTCAAAAATCCTTGCTCTAATTCTTTTGCATCTAAACTCAGATTGCGACCAAATTCAATGGCAACCTG